>Ga0187854_10000662_pt1 | contig 40278 bp, 31 predicted proteins | sample June2016WEW_6_15_FD_132445 | JGI IMG/M metagenome (GOLD analysis project Ga0187854, IMG submission 132445) | Peatland microbial communities from SPRUCE experiment site at the Marcell Experimental Forest, Minnesota, USA - June2016WEW_6_150 | ecosystem: Environmental > Terrestrial > Soil >... | reverse complement strand
TGGAATGCCCGCCGTTTTCCAATCGATGGCCACCTCACGCCACTTACTGGAGATGTATCGCCGTCAACTCCCCGACGGGAAACTGCGGCGTAAACTCGAGCGTCTCGCCAACCGCCTGCTCAAGGTGACCACTGAGCTCGAAACACTCTTTCCAGCAGAAAAATGAGCAGACATTGGCCGGTCAAGGCGACACACAGGTGATCGAGCCGTAGCGAGCCTTGTCTCCGTTGCTCACCACAAGAAACGCGTTGTGGTGGAAGGCGTGGGCGATGCTGTGTTCAGTCATGTAGTCGGTGAGGTTGTCGTCGAAGCCGGCGCGGATGTTCCGATAGACGGCCTTCAACTCGATGAAGACCAGAGGCAAGCCGTTGACGAAGCAGATCAGGTCCGCGCGTCGATTGTAATGAGGCACTCGCACGCCCTGGATCTTCAGCTCGCGCACGGCAAGAAAGCGGTTGTTGGGCCTGCCATCCGGCCCGATGCCATTCGCGAAATCGATGACCCGTGCATGTGCATGCTTTGTTTCCCCGTCCACATCGCGCCACTCGACCGGCACGCCGTCGCGGATGAAGCCATAAAACTCGCGGTTGTGCTGCAGGAGCGACCGGGCGAAGTCGACGCGCGTCAACTTCTCGATCGCCTGCTCCCGGGCTTGAACCGGAATGTCCGAGTTCAACCGCTCGAGCGCGGCCCTTAAATCGCGCACCAGCACCACATCCCGCTCGGAACCGCGCCCCAGCGTGCAACGCGGCCCGAAGGTCTCGGTGTTGTATGCGTAGACACTCTCCCACCCGAGCCTGTCCTTCAAGTGATCGGCGAAGGTGGCCTGCACCAACCGGTCTTCGCTGTTGATTTCGGTATAGGCCATTCCAGTTCAGCTCTCTAATAGGCTCAGATCCGGCTCATGCGCCCGGTCTTAGATTCTGCGGCCGGCATATTACCAGATCTCGTAGGGGATCGCGGTGACACCCGGCGCCAGGGGAAACCGCATCCCGCCTGTGTGCACAACGAAGCCGGGCCCGACTCGCTCGCCGTAGTCGGATCGAAAGGATTCGATTCCCGCGGCCATGCCCGGCCTTGGCGTGGCGGAGAGTTTGATCTCCACCGGGATGAGCCCTGCATCCGATTCCACAACCATATCGACTTCCCTGCCGGCGGAAGTCCGCCAGAACCAGACGCGCGGCTCTTCCCCCCGGTTGACCAGAGTCTTCACGGTGTCGGTCATGACGGCCGTCTCGAAGAGGGCGCCGGCAAGCGGTCCGGTCGCCGGATCGTCGGTTTCGCGGATGCCGGCCAGTCGGCAGAGCAGGCCGGTATCCGTCAGATAGATCTTGGGTGTCTTCACCAGGCGTTTTCCCGCGTTGGCATGCCATGGGCGCACGAGGATCACCTGAAAGGTCGCTTCCAGCACGGAAAGCCAGTTTTTGGCGGTGTTGACCGCGACCCCTATGTCCCGCGCCATGTCGGTGAGATTCAGGAGCTGCCCGCTGCGCAGGGCCAGGGCTCGCAGGAACGCCTGGAACAGGCCGAGATCCCCCACGTAGCGCAGTCCGCGCACATCTCGTTCCAGGTAGGTCTGAAGATAGGATGCCTGCCATCTTCCGATATCGCGGACGGGATCGGCGGCCGGCTCAGGATACCAGCCGCGCCGGATTTCCTTCCAGAGGGGTGTCCCAGCCGCGGACGCCTTTGGCGCCGTGTTGCGCCCCGGTTTCTCCCACGGGAGCGGCCTGCCCGCGTCTCCCGAGAGTTCCCGCCGCGTGAAAGGGTAAAGATGCATGACGGCGGCCCGGCCCGCCAGAGACTCGGTCACCTTCTCCATCATCAGGAGATTTTGCGATCCTGTCAGAATGAATCGTCCCTTCGCGGTCCGCCGCGCGTCGACCTCCTCCTTGATGTAGGAAAGGAGATCCGGCGCGTACTGGACCTCATCGTAGATCACCGGCGGCGGGAAAGCCCGGAGGAAGCCGCGCGGGTCGGCGGCGGCCGAGGCGCGCACGTCAGGCGCTTCGAGAGAGACATAGCCATGGGTGCGGTCGAACAGATGCCTGAGGAGCGTGGTTTTCCCCGATTGCCGCGGCCCGGTAAGGACCACGGCGGGAAACTCGCGCGCAGCCCGCTCAAGCGCGGGTTCCAACGCGCGCGCAACATAACATCCGCCTGGCATGTCTTCGGTCATAATGGATATTATGCACTAAGAATGCATAATTGCAAGTACTCGGTTCATACTGCGATCTCTCCGCTCATCAGGCGCGGCAGCAGCAGATCGCGCGCGGCGCGGAGCTTCTGGTTCGCAAAGGTGAGCGTTTTCAGTTGCTCGACGAGAGCCTGATTTGCGCTTTCGAAGTTGCTCAGGAGACCGTCTGGGGGTAGAGGCACCGCGTACTGCTGCATCTGCTTCCAGTCGGCGCGCGGCATCTTTGAACCCTCCCTCACCGTCTGAGCAGTCACAGCGACGAATGGGTCCCTCGAAACGGTCATTAACACTAGTCCGTGCAGCCTGGTACAGAGCGGCCGAATGACGATGGCGTCGGATGATGCGACTCCATCAAGAAATGCGATGCCCACTTTGTGAAAGTAGGGGCGAATCTTTCCGAACAGGACCTCGCCCTCGCGGAAGCGGTGTTTGCTGCTAGTCACCTGCTCGGCTGTGCCCCATTCACTGAGGGAGATCGATCGACGAGGCATGTGTTCGAGGCCGATCTACGGGGTGCTCGGTTCGAGCGCGTCCGGCTTAACGGACTCACGAACTTCCTCACACAAGTCGCTGAGCGTCCTCGGCTCCCACCCCTCGGGCACGCCGTCGGTGATTCGGGTGTGTTCGTGGCCGGGGAAGCGGAGTCGGACGAACCACTCACGGTACAGCTGCCGCGCCTCCTCCTCCAGCAGCGCCACCCGCCGCTGGTTGTTCTCGATCAAGTTGTCGTAGGTCGAGAGGATGATCCCAATCTTGTGCTGCTGGGCTTTGTCAGGGTTGAAGGGGAAACGGTGCGATCGAAACGCCTCAAGGCTAATGAACGGTTGAGCGGCACCAGAGCGAGCATTTAGAAACACACCGCGAAAGGGGGGAGACACGACCAGGTAGTAGAAGTATGTTGGGTCCATCTTGCTGGGATCGGGACGAAACAGCGCGACATTTTTAATGCTAAACTCGCGTTCTTCTGTGACACGCGCCACATCACCCACCGAGCCAACATTTGCAAATAGAACGTCGTCAACCAGCGGTTTCACCCGCTTGACGCATTTGAAGTGGTCTTCCTCAGCGATGAAGTCGCAGGTTTCGAAATCGATGCGCCTTGATGAAATGTGCTTTCCCTTGATGAAAGGAACACCCGACGGCTGCAGCTTTGGCGAGTCATGCGTGCCGTCGGTTACGAGGGTGCAGATGTCCGGCAAACCGGTGGTCTTAGCGCCGCCGCTCATGCGCCTAACTCCTCGAAGTTTGCCTGAATCTTTGCTGCCAGCTCCGCCGCTTCCTTGTTGAGGTCGACCAGCTCGGTGTGGATGTCGCGCAGGGTCTGCTCGAAATCGAAGTCCTCGTCCTCCTCCTGCGGGGCAACGCCGACGTAGCGGCCGGGGGTGAGGCTCCATTCGGCGGCCTCGATCTCCGAACGGTCCACGAGCTTGACCAGCCCCGGCACGGCCTGAAGCTCAGCCTTAGGGAAGCGGTCCTGCAGCCACGCCACCTGCCTGTGGAAATAGATGGCGTGCTTCAACTGCTCGACTGCCTCTTTGCGCTCCTCGTCGAGTAGCTTAACTAGTCGGCTCGTGGTGCGGCGGTCGTACGTGGCGGAGATCGCATCGTCAGCGGCTAGCTCAACGCCCAGGTCCGCCACGCGCGCGGCAAGCTTGTAAAGCAGGTCCACCTGCTTGACGAGGCCGCGGATCGCCTCGGCGTTGGGAGCGTATGCCTTGCGCACCGTGTGCTGGGCATCGTTCCCGGCCGGCAGCGTGTTCATGTACTTTAGACCGAATGCGTGCAGGCTGGCCAGGAGCTTCTCAGCGTCGGCCTCATAGAGCGTAGTCGCTTCGCTCATCTCATTGACTGCATCGGCAAACGCTTTTTTCCTGTTAGTGTCGTGGTCGGCGTGCTTCGCCACCGCCTTGGCGAGCGAATCAAAGCGTCCGCGTAGGTCCGCGAGCGTTGTCTCGAAGGGTGTGAGCGTCCCTCGCACTGCCACACTCTCTGCGCAGACCTTGGCGAGGTAGTCCTTCACCAGCCCGAGGAACCGCTCCTGTTGACCGCGATAGAGCCAGACGGCCGCGAGGTTGTGCATCTGCTCGGGCGAGAAGTCGTAGATCTTGCGCGTGACCTTGCGGTAGACGTTGCGCGCATCGAGCATCAGTACTTTGTCCTTGCGCTCGGCAGGCTTCGCCCGGTCAAAGTGCCACAGCTCGCAGGGAACAGTGCGTGTATAGAAGAAGTTGGAACGGATGGAGATCATCACGTCCACATCGCCGGTGGCCTGCTTGATCTGCTCGCTGTTGAATGTGCGCATCAGATCTTCAAGCACCTTGGTCTCGAAAATGCCGTAGTCCTTCGGCAGTACGCCTACGAGCGGCTCGAACTCGGACTCGATTGCAGTCATCGCCTCGGTGACGAGCTTCGTTAGGTCGGCGCCGCTCACGGCGGCCTGCTGCATAATCCAATCATAGCGGGCATTCTCCGGCAGGTAGAGCGAGCGCCGGGCGATGTAGTCGGCGGGGAGAACCTTGCGTTTCGGCACTTCTGCGCCGGCTTGGTCTGCCTCGATCTGCCGGTGCGCGGCATCAAAGCGGTTGGCTGCGTGGCGCAGAAAGATCACACCCAGCACCGGCATGAAGTAATCGCTGGAGGTCAGCTTCGAGTTGGCGCGCAGATTGTCCGCGGCTTCCCAAAGGTCGGTTTCGAACTTCTCGATGTCTTTGAACGTTTCGTTGGTCATGAGAGATTATCGGCAGCCGTCCAGCAGCTGCCTTCAAGTCCATCAATTTAAAGAAATCCGTTTGTGTTCATGGGGTGAGGCAGCGGATCTGTTGCATCCCTTTTCTTATTGGCTGCAATCTGTTTGATGAGGCGAATTCCTTTGTGTGAAATCGCCACGATATCGAATATGCCCAGTGATCCAGCTGGCCAGGCACAGCTGTATCCGGCCGCCTCAAGCATGCGGATCGCCTTGTATTTGTTCCTGCTCTGTTTACGGTTCGCATCCATTCTAACAGAGGAATCAATGCTTCTCCCGTGTGCGAAAGATCGACTATAATCCCTTTTTAAAGAGGGCACGGTATGAACATCCAAACTCGCACCATCCGGGACATTCTCATCTTGGACTTAAGTGGCGATCTCAAGGGCAGTGAAGAGGCTACGACACTTCTAAATACCATTCGTGAGGTACTGAAAAGCGGTGTCATCAAAATCGTCATCAACCTTTCCGACCTCAACTTTGTCGATGATTTGGGGTTTGGCGCACTGATCAGCGGTTATACAGTGATAAGCAATCAAGGACGGAGCCTGAAGTTCGTCATCTCAACGAAAAAGATCCGAAAACTGTTTCTCAAAATAAAAGGGCCATGGCCATGCTTACCCGTCGTAGACAGCGAGCAGGCTGCAATCGAGTATTTTACGGGATGGCCGCCAGAGGCTGTTAAAGGTCAGGACATTGAAAACGGCAACAGGTAGCGTTCCATGTTGCCGCACCGCTGGGGTGCAGTTCGAGCACCCGCCTTTTGGTTCCAGAACGAATGGCTCAGTTCAACGAAACACGCATAGCAGTCGCCACTTCAGCCTACTACCCGCTTGTGCAACTCTTGATACGCCTCCAGGAAACCCTCCCCCTCTGCAAGCCATGCCTTGCGGCCCAGCTTGAAGCCGACAGTCGCAAGGTGTCACGGCGTGGCAATCCTGTGCGCGCCGTCTGGTTGGCAGGGCAGTCAAGCGTGGGCAGGCCGTCACATTGTCACCCGGCACAGGCTAAAAAGAATCCCACACGCTTTTTTGAGGCGGTTTGGCACCCAACTGTGTCGGTGATATTTCAACAAGCGAAACGTCCTTGGCCATGCCGTGGGATGCAATCGCCCTCTGTAGCCTCAGAGATCGAGATGGAATCGGCCTTAGGCCGCTGTTCATTGCAGGCTGAAGCTGGGGGTCATCAACCCTTGGCGCAGGATTTCCGCCGGGTTCCTCCCGCTCGGAAGTGAAGTGGAAGCGTTCGGTGTTCGCTTCCTGCTGTCACCGCTCGCGGCAAAAAAGAGGTGACTACCTTTGGTGACCACCCCCCAGCGGTATGTGTTTGTATGCGTTAGTATGGAATCTTCTGAAACCCGCATGAATACTGATCCTGAGCAAACCCATACTATCCTATGCGAACCATTGTAAGTTGTTGATTCTACGTGCCCGTTGAACTCATAATCAGCGGGTCGCAGGTTCAAGTCCTGTTGGGCCCACCACTCAAACCAATAACTTAGAGACACGCCAGCAAAATCCAAAACCTAACGATCCCGGATGCTGCCGATCTTCGCCGGTGCGCCGCAAAGTCCTGTTTTGGCATAGTCGGTGAGCGGTCAGCGATGACCGTCCCGGTCGCGAACCGAAACTCAAGATGTGTGATCAGTGCTTTTCGATTTCGGACGCCTTTGCCGAAAGGAATGCCGCGAACGGTTTGCTCATGAGCCTTTTGATCCCCGTAATCACGCAGGCTGCATTCAGTTCAGCACCGGCAAGCGTGGTGTGCGTATTCGCGTCGGCAAACAGGAGTTCCACCTTTTCCGGCCCGAGATCTTCGTATTTGTAAGCGATGATTTCGTTGAGATCCACAAAAGCAACATTTTGGGACTTGGCCACATCGGCCGCCCACTTGGCATAATCTTCCGAATCGCTGGCAATTTTCCCATCCTTCCAGGTCTTTCTCGGGATCGGAGAGCAGACAATGGAGGTAGCCCCGCGAGCTTTTGTGTCCGCGATAAACTTGCGCAAATACCAACCATAGCTATGAACCACTTCGTGCTGCTTCGTGAGCAGGTTGTCGATCTCCTCAGTCTCATCGCCCGTTCCCTTGGTCGTGCCGCGGGCGCGTGAATCGTCGTTGATCGCGCTGCTGTCGTTGTGGCCGAACTGCATCATGACGAAGTCGCCCGGCTTCAACATGGCAAGCAGCTGATCCCAGTTGCCGCCCGTCAGGTAGGTCCGACTGCTGAGGCCGCCGACAGCGCGATTCACGACGTTGATCTTGGTGGTGTCAAAAAAAGCGACGATCGGTTCCCCCCATCCCCACTGGCCATTCGCGCCGTCTCCCTGGCCGTTCCTGACCGTGGAATCGCCAATCAAAAAGAGTGTTGGGAGCTTGGGATCGGCGGGCTCCGGCAATGGGCGTCTCTGGCTTGGACTCGTGTTTGTATTGCCGGCCACTTTGTTCTGGCCGGCTGCGATTGAGCCCATCGAGGCCGGAAACAAGGTCATAAAGGAAATAGTTGTGAGTGCAGGAATGCAGCGTGTGATGGCTTCGTGGATCAAGAGATTTCCTCCTGTAACGCCCGCCTATCGAATGCCTTGGACGGGCCCGTTGCCAAAGCCCTGTTCTTTCAACCAGGCTGCACACTCCGCCGTCCACGGATGGCGGTTGCTTGGATCCCACTGTGCGCTGCCGAGGCCGAGGCCATGCGCGCCCTTGGGGTAAATATGCAACGAGAATGGCACGCCGTTGCGCCGGAGCGCGGCGGCAAACTCCAGCGAGTTTTCCACCTTCACCGTGGTGTCTTCGAAGGTGTGGAAAATGAAGGTCGGCGGCGTGTCCTTGGTGACCTGTTTCTCGTTGGAGAGAAATTCGATCAGGCTTGGGTCCGGATTGTCCCCCAGGAGATTGCGCTTCGAGCCGCTGTGTGTGTCAGCGCCCATGGTGATGACCGGATAGCAGAGGATGCCGAGGCTGGGCCGCGAGCTGACACGATCGATCAGATCGGCCGCGCCCGGATTACCTGCGTCGAAATGCGTGAGCGCGGTCGCCGCCAGATGGCCGCCCGCGGAAGACCCCATCACGCCGATGCGATTCGCATCGAGCCGCCATTTATCGGCATTGGCCCGCACGTAACGGATGGCGCGCAGCACATCCTGCATCATCGCAGGATGCTTGTAGCCGCCGGAGCCAAGGCGATACTTGAGTACGAATCCGGTGATACCCTGCTCGTTCAGCCACAACGCGTAGTGCACTCCCTCGTGCGGCGAGAGCGAGGCGTAAGAACCGCCCGGACAAATGATGAACGCGGCGCCTGTCGCCTTCGCGGGCGGGGCAAAGTATGGCGTCAGAGTCGGAATATCCTTGGCCTCTTTGCCTAGAGCTCCGGGAGCATCCCCTTCCCAAAGCGGGAACTCGAAGCGCGGCGGTTGAACCGGCGCGGCGGCCTGCACAGCGCCTTGAGTTTTGTCTGACGCGCGGAAAGAAATCCCCGATGCCAGACCGGTGCGAATCTGCACCGCGCAAAGAGCGATTATGCAAAGGCCGAACAAACGATGACGAGAGATTATCTTCATGATCCACTCTCCATCAGTCCTTCATGGGTGTGCTGCAGCTGGAGCGGCCGCGTCGATGGTGATCGAGCTGCCGGTCAAGACCGGCGCCGAACAGGATTCAGTGTTTCGTTGCCTTCTCAATTTCGACGGCGAATACCTGCGTTTGCCCAAACATGTTGGAGCGAAAAATGATCCATTTGCCGTCGGGGGTAAAGGTCACATTGGGTTCCAGGCGGTAATCGTGTTTGGCCATGTTTACCAGCCGCTCCGATCTGAAGAAGCCGGGCACAACAAGATCTTCAGAGTTAGGAGCCTTGATGCCGGCGACATCCGGTATTCCCTCGGGACGGTACAGGTAAATCCACTTCCCGTCCCGGGCGTGCGCCACCATCTCCGCATCGCCGCCGTCGCCGGCGAAAAGCTTGCCGTTGGGCGACACGTTGAAATGCACGGACCACTCATCACGCTGCAGGTGATAGTAGGTTTTCTTGCCGGTTGCGACCTCGTGGCCTGCAACCCAAAAATCTTCCCCGCGCGGCGTCTGCAAGTCGTACCAGATGATCTTGCCGTCCGGGCTCCAGAACTCATGTCCGGCGATTTCCATATTCATGGTGCGGGTGTGGATTTTAATCAACTGCGTGCCGTCCGTTCGGATGGTCCAGATACGATCCACTCTGTGCCAGGGACCTTCGTGACAGAACATCAGGAGCGAAGGATCCGTGGGCGAAAACTGCAGGTGATTGAGCCAGTCGGTGCTGCGGAAGAACGTCTTCGCCACGCCGGTTCTCACATCGACGACAAACATCGCCATCGGGATGTGCTGTTCCAGCCGACTATTCAGACTCATCTCTCTCTGTTCCGCAAAAGTCAGAGGTTTACCGTCCGGGCCTGTAGCCTGTTGCTGGGGCAGCCGCTGGCTGGCGGCGGCATCGGCAGGGAGTGGTCCGGTTTCTTCCATGTAGGTGCCAGCAAGAAGGGTCTCGTCTGCATTGAGCGTCGACACGGCCCAGCGTGCGGGGAGCTTGGCAATCTCGCGGGTTATGCCAGAGTCAAGGTTCGTAGCGCAGATTGTGCTCCCTTTCATGTAGTACACTTCGCCGCTTTTCCTGCCCGAGACAATGACGCTCACCCGGCCTTCCACCACCTGCTTAATCTCGCGTGTTTTCAGGTTGATCGCAGACAGGCCACCGGGCGTTGTGATCACGAGTTTGCGCCCATCGGATGAATAAGCATTCTGGTTGAAATAAAGGCTCGCGCTTCCCGGTTCCCGGGACAGCCGGATCACCCGGTGCCCCGTGGCCGCATCGATCCATTCCGTCGGCGGGTCATCAGCAGGGAGCACCCATAAGCCCATCCAACCCGCTGCCAGGAATACCAGTTTTGATAACGTAGACAAGGACATATCGCGAAATCGTCCGGATCCGTCGTGTTCTAGGTTACGACTTCTCTTGCGTTGCGCGCTTCATAAAAACGGAGTGTTTTTTATTATCAGTCCATGAGCCAGGAAAGTCCATTGAGAGAAATTGGTGACTGTCACCAATTTCTGGCGATGCTATGGATGTACCTGGTGCATTCCTCGACAGTTTCCTCGCTGACCTCCTCCAATAGGATGCTGACATAAGGCTTTCTCTTATGGATCAAGTCCAAAAGGAGCCCATAATTGAGGCGCCCCCGGCCTGTGCGCACTGCCGTGAAGGTTTCCCCCCGGATGATGAAGTCCTTGGCGTGGACGACGGCAATCCGGTCGCCGTACAAATCGAACGTGTCCTGCATCACCCGATCCTGATTCTGGTAATTCTCCATCGAAAGCAGGTTTACCGGGTCAAAAACAACCTGAAGATTGTTGGATCCGATCGCATCGATGACCCTGCGCATCTTGGCGGGCGTAGAGACAACATGGGTGGTTACCCCCTCGATGCCCACAATCACGCCGAACTTCTCAGCTTCTGCGACCAGGCTGGCGATGGCGGTTAGGAACATCTGAAAAGCGCGCTCGCTGTGATTGTCCGGGTGAAACGAATAGTCGGCGTGCACAGAGCCGGTTTCCAAAGCCACGAGGCCGCAGCCAAAATCGTGCGCATAGCGGATGTGTTCCTTAAACAGGCCTAAAAGCACACTCCTCGTGTCCGGGTCCGGATGAATCGGGTTGATGTAACATCCCAGTACCGCGATCTGAATGCCATGCAGCTGAAACGCCTGTCCGATTTCATATGCCATGCCTGGATTCAAATTGCCCGGATGCAAATCGAGGCCCGCGATGGCTTTGGACAAGGCCAGTTGAACACAGCAGAGTCCTTTGGCAGCGATCCTGCCGGCGAGTTCTCCCGCCGGCAGCCTTCCGAAATCGTGTGCGCGGACGCCGATGCGCATTATGGCATCATCTCCTTCGGCTCGGTCTTCAGGTGCTTCATCAGCCTGAGCACTTCAACGCCGGCCAGAAGCACAATGCCGATGCCGTGCGTATCATTCAAGTTCCACAGCAATTCTTTCTTATAGTATTCCGGAGTGAATGAAAACTCTGATCCCCGGCAGACGCCATGCACGTTACCGCCCTGGTCGATGGAAGTTTGGCTGAGCGCTTGCCAGGCTTTGAAGACGGCATCAATATAGGCATCCGGCTCCGCCAACCAGCCGTATTGTATTCCGCGCGCAAATGCGTAAGTAAACATCGAGGTGCAGGAAGTTTCCGGATAGGAGTCGTGATGGTTGAGCACCTGATGCCACATGCCCGCCTCATCCTGCAAAGCGAGGTAACCCTGGCACAGCTCGCGGAACATATCCAGAAGCGCGGGCCTCAGGGCATGGTCCCGGGGCAGTATGGTAAGCAACTCGGCAAGGGAGAAGATCACCCAGCCGTTGCCACGCCCCCAGGGCACTCCCGTGGCCAGCTGGCGTTTGAAGTCGTATACATGGGACATAACTTTCCACTCGGGAATGAACAAATATTTCTTAAAGCCGAGGAACTGCCGCGCGGCGTCGTCGATATATTTATGCTCACCCGTGAGTTGATAATATCGGCACAGGAATGGCACGCTCATATACAGGTCGTCTGCCCACATGGTGTTCTCATGGAAGACATGCATCAGATTTTTCCTGAAAAAGGTGCCGTCGGGCAGCCGGATCTGTTTATTCGAAATGTAATCTGCGACGTAATCCGCAATTTCCTTGAAGCCTCGGATCTCGAAATATCTGGCCACTTCCAGCAGGCACGAACCGAACGACCCGCAATCGTCAAGACTGTCGATACTGGACAACAGGTGGTGCACTGTGGTGGCTCCTCCATATTGTCCTTTGTCCCACAGAGCATATCCGAACATGTCACAGCAAAGCTGAATGTGCCGGATGACGTACTGTTGCACCTCTTCTGAGCCGATGGCCCGGGCACTATGCAGCAGCCCGTAAAGCGTGACGCCCAACGGGTAATTCCAGCGGCCATACAAGGGATTCTCGTTATAGGGCCTGACCCAGGTATCGGGCGCATCGAGACGCCAGTAGACAGCCTGTCCACCGGTCGTGAATATTCTGCTCAAATTCCTCAGTTCCTTCAGGTCAAGTTCCATCGACCGAGGAAAGGGACCAAGGTAAACCCACGCCTGGGAAGTCCCCTTGATGTTGCATGGGCTCTTGAAGGGTACGACTTCACTTCCATTTTGCATGGAGAGTTCAAAGCCCCAATTCGCTCCTTGGCAAAAGCACTTGACCATCACATTGTGATCGCCAAATGGAACTCCGATATCAGCGGCAATCTCCCCCGATAAGGCAGCGCTGTAAACCCGCTTATTCTCGATGTATACCTCAATCGGGCCGTGGTGGCGACCGTTGAGGGCATACCTGCAGGTGCCCGGGTGGCGGCAGAAGATTTTTGCCCAACCTACGGCAACGGAATCGGGTAGCAGCCCATAAATGCGTTGCAGCTGAGCCATTCTTAGTTTTGAAGCATCCCACGCCCGTTCTGGATGCCAGATGAGACCCGTCTGCCTTTCGCTCATGCCTGCACCGGGGAGGACCGAAAGATCGAGCGTCATCGGATCGGTAAAAATCCAGCCTTCTTGTCCCTGTCTCTCTTCTGTGGGCATGAGGAAATAATAGGGAAGCTTGCCGAGCCAGGTGCCAAAGATGCCGCCGAAACCGGCGCGGGTCTTTTTAAACCGGATGACCAGATGATTCCATCCGATCTGCAATGGCAGGACCAGGGATTGCCTGACATCGCTATAACGCTCCGAAAAGATGTTGGATTTGAAGACAATGTTCCCGTTGCAATAAATGGTGATAGGGCCAAAGCAGGTCACATCGAACTTCAATTCTGTTGGCGCATCGGACCAATATTTTGCCCAGGCATATACCAATTGTTCGGGTTTTGCCTCGGGAAACATCTGATTGAAGTCCGCCTGATAGCGGGAGTCCCGGCCTCTCAAGATCCCCCTCTTGCTGTAGGCCCGGAATGTCAGGGGATGAGGCGGGTTCTGTCCCACGTATCTTTTGACAATACCGTCGAGCGTGTTCTCTATTTGCCCGCCGGTCCGAGCGGACATGCTCTGGTGATCTTCAAAATAATATCCCATGGTTTTCCCGTTTGATCGCGTTTTTCAAGCGCGGCTCGATCCGAAGTGTCCCATTTCACATGCGGTTATCCTGATCATGCGCAACGAGATGGTCAAGATCTTTCTCTTCTGGCAGCATTTTGGGACTTGTCGCCGGCTGCAATGTCTGAATCACAGAGATAGCAGCTTTTTTCTTGACAGGAAAAAGTAAGCAGCATAGCATCGTTTTCAAAATGTGAATCGAGGGATTTCGCATGGTGGAATCACCTTCTCCGCCGGGCGGCCAGCTTCGACACAGTCTTGGCTTACCACTGAACGAGATTTCGTCGCTGGATTCGCACCAGGTGGCTGATCCGACACATCTTACCAAGAGCATCCGCCTGCCGTATCTGCCCAGCCCTGAGGGTTTGGCAGGAATGAGCACCGCTGAAATCCGTAGGCGCTTCCTTCTCGAAAACCTTTTCGAGTCGGACCGAGTCGTCATGTACCACTCGGAACTTGATCGCGCCACTGTGGGCAGTATCGTCCCTGGTTCGGGACCGCTTGAGCTTCTGGCGCCGCCAGAATTCTCGTCGGATTTTTTCGCGCAAAGAAGGGAACTCGGCGTCTTTAACATCGGAGGTCCGGGGATTGCGCGCGTTGATGGAATTAGCTTTCGGTTGGCGCCACGGGACGCCATTTATATCGGGTGTGGCAGCCGGGACATCCGATTCGAGAGCGAAGATGGGAAAAAGGCGGCGCTGTTTTACTTTGTAAGCTTTCCTGCACACGCGAGTTATGAGACACAGCTTGTTACCACCAGCGATGCTGAGTCGGCGGTGTTGGGAACGATTGCTGGTGCGAACTGCCGGACGCTCCGCAGGTACATCCGTCCGCCGGCAGTCAAAACTTCTCAGCTGACGATGGGACTAACTACTCTCGTTGAAGGGAGCGTCTGGAACACGATGCCCGTTCACCGGCACGCGCGCAGGTCCGAAATCTACCTGTACTTCGACTTGCCGGAAGATGCCGTCGTCTTTCACTTCCTTGGGGAACCCAGCGAGACCAGGCACGTCTTAGTGCGGAACCGGCAGGTTGTGATTTCGCCAAGCTGGTCGATCCACGCCGGCGTCGGCACGGCGCACTACTTGTTTATCTGGGCAATGGGTGGCGAGAACAGGGAGTTCTCCGACCAGGATCAAATCCCGATGGAGGTGCTGGCATGACTTGCAGATGGCCAAGTCTCCCTCGAAGAGTCCTGCGGCGGCCATCAATCCATCAGCGTTCAAAGATGTGTTTCTGTTGCAATAAATGCGCAGTCCGTATGACCGGCAAAATCGCCAATCAACAATAGCAAAACCATGGATGCCAAGGCTTCACTGGTGACAAACGATAAAGGACTCCGCCGGTCAATATTTCTGCTACCTGGCTTGTGTCTCATTGCAGTCAACGTGTCCGTTTGTCTCTCCTTGATTTTAGCTTTCCCGTAATGGAGATTCCGCATCGGAGGTGGTTCATGACAACGATTTTTCGTCCAGCACGGTGGACTTTCTTAGCTGTGCTTTTCCTAGTCCTCGCCTTCACGAGCAGCGTTCTGGTCCCTCGCTGCTTTGCCCAAGCTGTCAATGTGGCCCAGGTCGGCGGTGTTATCTCGGACCCGAGTGGCGGCCGTGTTCCGGGCGCGCAGGTCAAGATAACCCAGACGGAAACGCAACTCGGGCGCACGACCGTTTCGGACGCTCAGGGCCGATATATGTTCCCGGGTCTGCCGCTTGGGCCGTATCGTCTTGAGGTTAACGCGAGCGGCTTTAAAGCCTACGTGCAATCCGGAATCGTCCTGCAGGTAGGCAACAATGTCCAGATCAACGTGGCCATGCAGGTCGGCGCGGTTGCCGAAACCATCGAAGTAACGGCGGATGCTGGCATGGTGGAAACCAAACAAAACACGGTTTCACAAGTCATCGATGCACAGCGCATCATGGACCTGCCGTTAAACGGCAGGGTGCCCACGCAGCTCATCATGGCCGCCGGAGCGGCGGTATACAACGTGCAGCCTTCCGGGCAGGATGTAGTCGGAAGCAAAAACTTCTACAGCTCTGTCACGGTTTCCCTCGCCGGCGGCCAAATCAACTCAGTGAACTACCTGCTGGACGGCGGCGACAACAACGACTCGTTCACGAACGTGAACCTGCCTTTTCCATTCCCCGACGCATTGCAGGAATTCAGCGTCCAGACCAGCAGTCTTCCGGCGCGGTTTGGGTTGCATCCGGCTGGAGTGGTCAACGCGATCACGAAATCGGGAACCAACGCCTTTCATGGGAACGTTTTCGAATTCCTTCGCAACGGCGACCTCAACGCGCGCAACTTCTTCGCGACCGCGCAAGACAGCCTGAAGCGGAATCAATTCGGCGGCACTATCGGCGGCCCGATCATCCATGACAAACTTTATTTCTTCGGCGGCTTCGAGGGAACGTTCAACCGCCAGGATCCGCCCCAGACGATCAGTTATGTACCCAACCAGGCGGTTTTGAACGGCGACTTCAGCACCATCGACGGCGCCAGTTGCGTCTCGGGTGGCAAGGCTAAGAGTGTCATTGATCCACTCACCGGTCTGGCGTTTACGAACAACCAGATCCCAACCTCCCGCTTCAATCAGCAGGCCCTCAACCTGATAAAACTCATTCCGCTGTCGACCGACCCGTGCGGCAAGGTCACCTATGGCATTCCCAGGACCGGAGACGAACAGCAGGTGATCGGGCGCGTGGATTGGGCGCAGAGCGCCAAAAACAACATTTATGGCCGGTACTTCATCGACGATTACAACAACCCTGCTTTCTATGACGGCACGAATCTGCTTACCACCACCCAGTATGGAAACACGCAACGCGTGCAAACTTTTACCTTGGGCGATACTTACACAATCAGCACCACCACCCTGAACTCGTTTCACGCCACTTGGACACGGCGCCGGAACAATCGAGGCTCGCCGCCAAATGATATCAATCCGTCGACCCTGGGAATCAACACGCCTTCGCCGGTTCCGAACTACATCCAGGTGACGGTCAGCAATTACTTCAGTGTTGGTTGTGGCACGTGCACAAATGCATGGTTCAACGTCAACACCGTCCACCTTGCCGACGATGTAGACCTCATCCGGGGCAAGCACCAGATCGGCTTCGGGATCGATTACATGCGCAACCAGTTCAACTCCCTCAACATATGGAATTCGAATGGCAGCTTCACCGCCAATGGACAGTATGCAAGCGGCAAGACTATGAATGATGCGTTGGCTGCCTTCATGCTTGGCTATTTGAGCGACTTTACACAGAGCGCCAACCTGCAAAACGCGACGCGGGCCACGATACTGGCATTTTACGTTCAGGACAGCATCCGGATATCACCGCGCCTGACAATTAACGCAGGCCTGCGCTGGGATCCCACGCTGGCGCCTTACGACGATCAGGGCCGGGGCGAAAGCTTCTCCCAGGCCGCTTTTAACGCCGGAACAAGAAGCACTGTTTACACCAATGCCCCCCCGGGCTTGCTTTTCTACGGCGATGCGGGAATTCCCAAGGCCTTCCAGAATAACCACCTTCTGAATATTTCGCCGCGCATCGGGTTGGCTTGGGATCCAACCGGAAAAGGCCGCCAGACGATTCGTGTTTCCAGCGCCATCCTCCGCGACACCGAGGAGATGTTCTATAACGAACGCCAGACCACCAACACTCCTTACGGCACATCGATTGATGAGCCGTATCCGGGAGCGGGAGGCTTTACGAGTCCCTGGGCAAATTATGCGGGAGGCGCTCCGTTTCCGCTGCCCTCACCCATCCCTAAAACCTACAGCTTCCCCAATGCCGGATCTTACGTCGGGCTTCCCCTGGATATGCAGCCCCCTTCTATGTTGCAGTGGAGCCTGAGCTATCAGCGGCAGTTTGGCGACAATTGGATGGCATCGGCCACCTATCTCGGCAATAAGACAACCCACGTATGGGCTCCAGAGGATATGAATCCCGCGGTGTACAACGGCACCAGCGCCACTACCAACCTGAGAAGACGGCTGTATTTGCAGAATCCGACGTACGGGGTAGCTTACGCCCAGTACACCTTCTCCGACCAGGGCGGCAATGCCAACTACAACGCCATGCTGCTTTCGCTTCAGCACCGGTTCTCGCAGAACTTCACCTTCCTGAGCAACTACACATGGTCGCATTGCCTCAGCGATATGGATTTCAGGGGTGAGCTCTCAACAAGCAACGCATACCAGAATCCTTATAACCGCGCCGGGGATTACGGAAACTGCGGTTTCGACCTCCGCCAGCAGATGAACACCTCGCTGGTGGCAATCAGTCCGGTCAAGGGTAATGGCTTTGTTGGCCGGCTTCTTGCAAACTGGCAGCTTTCGCCGATGGTTTCCATCCGCAGCGGCCTGCCCATGCTCGTGACAGATGGCACGGACATTTCGCAGACCGGGATCAATGATGACCGACCCAACCTGGTGTCCAGCAGCATATATCTCTCCAGTTCGAATCCCGTCAATTATCTCGATCGCACGGCATTCGCAACTCAAACCGCGGGAACATTCGGGAACTTTGGAAGGGATGTTGCGATTGGGCCGGGCGCGATCAACTTCGACCTGGCATTCAGCCGCACGTTCCATTTGAGCGAACGCTGGCAGTGGGAGTGGCGCTTCGAGGCCTTCAATGTTATCAACCACACCAACTTCAACGCGCCCGCCCTGTCGCTGAGCAGTTCCACGTTCGGCGTGATCACAAGCGCAAACGATCCGCGTATTCTGCAGTTCGCCATGAAGGTGAAGTTCTAATACGGAGCAGGCAGCGGCCTGAGCCGTGTTGGCTATCGGCGGTTTCTGTTTGTTGCTCCCGCGCCGGCTTATGCGTAAGCCGGCGCGGGCTGTTTTTGCGGTCTATCGCGGAGTTCGTGTTTGATTGGAACTTACCATGCAAAGGCGGAGGCGGTCCTGGATGCGCACGCTCCTCCTGTCGGTCTCGGCTGCGTGCTTGATGGCGGCCCTCGCAGTACCATGGGTGAACCCGGTAAGATCGGATCGCTTGCGCGGATCGTCGGCCTGGGTGCCGGATAACGGCGACGGCACATTCAAGAATCCTATAATTTATGCGGATTATTCCGACCCCGATGTCATCCGCGCCGGAGATGACTTTTACCTGGTTGCCTCGAGTTTCAACTGCTCGCCCGGCCTGCCTGTGCTTCACTCGAAGGATCTGGTCAATTGGACGATTCTAGGGCACGTGTTTCAAAGGTACCCTTTCGAGACATTCAATTCACCGCAACACGGAAATGGCGTCTGGGCCCCAAGCATCCGATATCACCAAGGCGAATTTTATGTCTACTTTGGCGATCCTGATCTGGGGATTTTCATGGCCAAGACCAGGAATCCTGCCGGTCCCTGGGAGCCGCTCGTCCGCGTTCGGGAGACAAAAGGCTGGATCGACCCATGCCCCTTCTGGGACGACAATGGCAACGCCTATCTGGTGCACGCGTGGGCCAACAGCCGCGCAGGCGTCAACAGCATTCTCACCATAAACCGCATGAGCCCCGACGGCACCAGGCTTCTGGATGATGGCAAGCTCGTATTCGATGGGCACGCCCATCACCCGACGATCGAAGGCCCCAAGCTGTATAAACGAAGCGGCTATTACTACATCTTTGCTCCTGCGGGCGGCGTGACCGGAGGATGGCAAACCGTGCTGCGATCGAATAACATCTACGGGCCTTATGAAGACAGAATTGTCATGGATCAAGGCAGGACAGAAATCAACGGTCCCCACCAGGGCGCATGGGTAGAGTTGAAATCCAGAGAATCCTGGTTCATTCACTTCCAGGATCGCGGGGCCTACGGGCGCGTCACTCACCTGCAGCCTGTCACCTGGATTAACGATTGGCCTGTCATCGGCATTGACCGGGACGGAGACGGCAAAGGGGAGCCTGTCTTGACCTACAGAAAACCCGATGTCGGCAAGCGCTTTGCATCGGCGATTCCGCAGACGAGCGATGAATTTGCATCGAACAAACTCGGGCTGCAATGGCAATGGCAGGCAAACTATCAGGACCAGTGGGCATCGCTTGCTGCTCGTCCTGGTTGGTTGCGGCTGTTTTCGGTGCCCATCCCGGACAAAGACCCGAACCTGTGGTCCGTTCCGAACCTGATTCTTCAGAAGCTGCCGGCGCCGGCATTCACGGTCACTGCGAAGGCAGAGTATAGCAAGCTCGCCGCCGGTGCCAGAACCGGCTTGGTCATGATGGGAATGGACTACGCGTTCCTCGCGGTCGAAAAAATGACCTCAGGTTACCGGGTGATCATGACTTCGTGCAAAAACGCAAACAATGCCGGCAAGGAGGTTGAAGAAGCCAGCGTAGCTTATGCGAATAGTTCAATTCTTCTCCGAGTCCAAGTCGCACCAGGCGCGATCTGTCATTTCAGCTACAGCCGGGACGGCAAGCAATTCACGACGCTTGGCAAGTCTTTTGCTGCCCGTGCCGGCAAGTGGATCGGGGCCAAGGTCGGGCTCTTCTGTCTGACGCCAACCGGAGCGCAGACTGAAGGTTACGCCGACTTTGATTGGTTCCGATTTGATTAACTGCTTGATTCTATAACCTGCCTGAGTTTTAGCGACACGCGCCTGTTCTTCTTGATCACCCGGCGTTGAGGAAGGTGTATGGAAAAAAATATGAAACTGAACTTCATTTTCCTCTTGACACGTCTCCGCAATAGGTACATTGTGGGGAGCATCGGATGAGAGGATCCATCCGCCCCTTCGGCTCCATACTGGAGCATCCCACTAAAGGGGTTCTAGGATTCTCTCATACCTGATACGGGGGATCTTCTGCTTGGCAGGGGTAAAAAAACCGCTCCCGTGACTCTATCCGAATTCAAGGGAGGTTGTATGAAAATGCGAGTTCTTTCGATTGCCGTTACGGCGAGCCTGCTGGTAGCGCTGGCTGTCATCACCGCCAACGCAGGTATATTTGCAAAAACCGTGGCCACGATTCCTTTTGATTTCGCCACAGCGAAGCATACCGCTTCTGCCGGGACCTACACGATCTCGGAAACCGAATTCCCCGGCGTGCTACTACTGACAGATGCACAGGGCGACCATGGAGTTTTTCTCTTTGTCCAACGTCACGCAGACAGCAAAGATGTGGCCAAGAGGGAGCTGGTTTTTCATCGATATGGGAAACAGTACTTCCTTGCCCAGATTATGTTTGGAGAACAGCGCGGCTATCAGCTGCTGATGTCTCCAGCCGAACTGGAAATTGTTAAATCGAACTCTCTGGCCAAAAACGAACAGAAGCCGGAGTTGGTCTACGTCGCCGCGCATTAGGCTACTGGATCCGATCAGCAGTCAGGCCAAGCCATGCTTTGGGGGACCAATGGATGAAGTAAGCTGACAACCCGAGTGCATACTCGGGTTGCCAGCACGGCCATCCAGGAAGTGATGGTCCCGGCATTTACCGATCAACTTCCACTCCAGATTCAGCAGCGAGATTCCCTGGCGCGGCTGTGTAACTCGAATATATGGTGCTATTGCGTTATCCAAGCTGCGGTCCCTGGCAGGCGGCACAGCCGTCGGGACCCGACTCACCAATGACGATCGGCTTGTTTTTGAACCCCGGAAACGAGGCAATCCTGGCGAACCCGGCATTGATGGTGCGCAGCTGGGCAGCGATTCCCATCTGCACCTGGCCCCCGACAAAATTCGGCTGCTCCTTAGAGTGGAAATAATCCGGAATTGTCAGATCCGGACCGCATTCAATTGTTGGAGTATCCCTATCCCGCGCTTGCCTGCCGCTATTTTCTGGTGACCCCTTTCAGTCACAGGTTCCGCGATTGTGCCAAGGATGTTCCTTGGGCCCCACGGGCAGTTAGCCATAACAAAACGGAGTGACAAACTGCATGCCTTCATAATCGGGCGGCGAATGACCCCCGGAAGTCGGCAAGCACTGCGTCTTCAGTGCTTCCCAGCCGCCCCCGCCTGCCTGGCGATGTTTTGCGTTGAAAAACAGTGGTTGCAATGCAACACTAGCTTTACTATGTTCGCCGGACGTTTGCAGAATATGCATCAGTCCGGTTTGCGCACATCGTCACCTTTGTCTCCGCAACCGGCAAGACCGCGTGCATCACTGTAAGGTTCGATGCTAGAGTGGCGGGGTTTGACAGTATCCCGCCAATTACTGCAGCGGAGTCCTCATCATGGTGATTATCGTGGCTGTGCTGAGCCTGACTCTCTGCCTTGCAGTCCCGATTTTCTTTTTCCGGGGGGAGCTGAGCACGGCAAGCTATCGCAACCTCCTTCTTGCCGGGACTCTCGGGTGGTTTTTCAGTGCGGCAGTGCTGGCCGCGCGGAAGAAGGACGGATAGTGCAGGTGATCCCTGGCGCGGGGCCGTGCCAAGCACTGGGAGAAAGTGTGAGCTGAATCATGCCTGAATTAACTCTTTCCCCTACCGGTCTGCTATTGGCTGCTGCAACCTCCGTCAGCAATGTGCTGGCCGATGTGTCCCGCAAGAAGGTCGTGGCCCGCAATGACCTGGTAGCGGCCACTTTCTGGATTCGCATTTTTGCCGCGCTCGTCTTGACTGTAGCCATCGTAGCCCGCCTGTATACAGGCACCGTTCCGGTCGTTCGTGATGGCGGCCCCTTATTCGGCGTTGTTGCATTCGCGCTTCCTCCGATAGCGGTTTTCCTGATCTACCTGACAATTGATGTTGCCCTGATCGGTTGCGCCCAGTTGCTTCTGATGAAGGCGCTTCAGGTTTCGCCGATGTCGCTGTGCATTCCTTTCATGGCCTTCACTCCGGTTTTTCTCATCGGGACGGGGTATGTGATGATCGGCGAACTCCCTTCGTGGGTCAAATTGTTGGGTGTTGGTCTGATCGTGGTCGGATCCCTGGTAATGCACCGGCGCCTGTTCGCCGAGGGCTGGACCGCGCCCATCAAGGCCGTTATGCGGGAGAAAGGCAGCCGCTATATCCTGCTGGTGGCTTTTATCCTCTCAATTACCAATCCGATCGAGAAACGGCTGGTGACGATGAGTGACCCGCTGACTCAGGCATTCGCCTATTGTCTGGGTTTATGCATTTTGTTCGCATTTCTGGTCTGGATAAGACGTGCGAATTGCGGTGTAGTCATGCGCACTACTCCCAGGTGGGCCATTCTCGCGGGGGTGATGGATGCGGGCGCGCTCCTGTTGCAGCTGATCACCTATTCCTACCTGGCGGTTGTCATTACCGTAAGTATCAAGCGGGCGGGCATCGTGTTATCCGTGCTTGCGGGTTGGTTGATTTTCCGGGAACGCGAAATCTCCGACAAACTGATTGCAGCTTCGGTGATGTTAGCTGGGGTCCTGATTCTATATTTGCCTCTGGATGCCTTACAGGCGCTGGTGCTGGCCGTTCTCGTGCTGGTTGGCATGGGCGCGGCTCTTTATGGAACGCGTCCCCGCGCGGCATCAGTTGGACAGGCGTGAAAGAACTGCCGCTCATTAAGGCGCGGCCAGCGCGCACGAGATATGTGCACAGGTGTCCGTGAGTAAGATGTCAACCTGGCAAGCTCACCGTTTCACACTATACAATATGACATTTCATCATGTGATAATGTTTCTTGACGGCAAACCTGTCCGGAGATAGGCTCGCCTTCGTAATGCGATACTAGACAATTCACAATGAGATACAATCTCCATTCCGCGGCCATCATACGTAAACAGTGCCATGCGTTTGGTTCTGCCCCGGAACTTTAGATTTGAAGAGAAAGGTCAAAACATGAACGGCAAACAGTCTTACCCGCCCGATCCTGCGAGTTTTGCCAGAATGAACACCGCCGAGATTCGTAAGGTTTTCCTTGTCCAGGACCTGTTCGCAGCCGGCTGCATCAGACTGGTGCACACCGCCGTTGATCGTGCGGTGATAGGATCGGCCGTACCAACAGGAGGGAATCTAGGGCTTGAAGCTCCCGCGGAATTTGCCTCGGAATATTTCACGCAAAGACGCGAACTGGGTGTAATCAACATTGGTGGCGACGGGCTTGTCCGCGTCGATGGTAGTCACTACCGGCTGGCGCATCGAGGCGGTTTGTATATCGGCAGGGGAAGCCGGCGCGTCGAATTCATGAGTGGCAATCCGCAGACTCCCGCCCTGTTCTATTTGGTCAGCTATCCAGCGCATGCCTCCCATCCGACGAAACCAATCGGGATGTCGGAGATTGAATCGACGAACCATGGCAGCGCACAAACGGCCAATCGGCGAACCATCAACAAGTACATATACTCGCCGGTCGTCGAAACCAGCCAGTTGACCATGGGGCTTACCGATCTTGAGGAAGGAAGCGTTTGGAATACGATGCCGGTCCACCGGCACCCGCGGCGTACCGAAATCTACCTCTACTTTGATCTTGCGCCGCAGGCCGTAGTTTTCCATTACCTGGGCGAGCCCAGCGAAACGCGGCACATTGTGGTCCGGAACCGTCAGGTCGTGCTGGCGCCGGGATGGTCGATTCACGCCGGCTCCGGAACTGCGCGATACTCGTTCATCTGGGCCATGGGGGGAGAAAACCGGGAGTTTTCCGATATGGATGCAGTCGCAATGGAAGACCTGGCCTGATACCTTGCAGAAAGGAAGGACGCAAATGCGGAAGCACTGGCTGAGAATCGCCTGGCTGCTATCGTTTGGGATGACGGCCGCCTGGAGCATGGCGCAGAAGGCGGAATTCAGAGACTGGCCGGCCGGAGCATCGCCGAAGGAAATCGGCAAGCGCATTGCCGACAATCTCATTCCCCGGAACCATGATTTGCAAAAACCTACGGTTCATTATGCTGAGGACTCCACCTGGTACGCCGCGCTCGAGTTCGCCAAGCTCACAAAGGATAAGAATCTCGTGACGGCGCTGACCAGAAGGTTCGATCCAATCCTGACACCGGAAGGGCGAAAGTCGATCTCGATGACGCGCCATGTCGATCACGCCGTATTTGGGATCGTTCCCTTAGAACTGTACATCCAGACCAAGGACTCGAAGTATCTGGAACTCGGGAAAATGCTGGCCGACCAACAATGGGAGAAACCGGATAAAGACGGCCTGAGCGACCAAACCCGATTTTGGGTTGATGACATGTACATGATCACCATGTTGCAGTTGCAGGCTTATCGCGCGACACACAATAAGATCTACCTCGATCGGGCGGCGCTGGAGATGGCGGCCTATCTGGATAAGCTGCAGCAACCGAATGGCCTGTTTTATCATGGGCCGGAGTTCCCATTCTTCTGGGGACGCGGCAACGGCTGGGTTGCAGGTGGAATGGCCGAGTTGCTGAGCGACCTGCCTGCGGGGCACCCGAAACGTGCCAGGATTATGGAATGCTACCTCAAGATGATGGCGTCATTGCTCAAATTCCAGGACGCCGACGGCATGTGGCACCAGCTGATAGATCACCCGGAATCCTATAAAGAGACTTCCTGCACAGGCATGTTCACCTTTGCCATGATCACCGGCGTAAGGAAGGGTTGGCTCAAAGACCAAGCTTATTCCCAGGCAGCACGCAAGGGCTGGCTGGCGCTCATCCACTATATCGATGCCGACGGCAATATCGGCGAGGTCTGCGCCGGCACCGGGCAGACGAACAGCCTCGAGTTTTACCTGAACCGGCCGCGCAGCAAGGGCGACTTCCATGGTCAGGCGCCGGTGGTCTGGTGCGCCGTGGCGCTGTTACGTTAGCTCTATAGGCTGGGGCCCGATTTTCACTAACTGTTTAGCCCCTTCAAAAGCAGCCACGGATTCCACGGAATTCACGAATTCATAATAAGATCCGCGGAATCCGTGTTACTAACCCGCGAATTGTCTGCGGGAAGCAAAGATTTTTAACGGCAAAGTCGACGCAAAATTCGAGATTGAGAATTTCGAATCTCGAATTTCGAATCAGACTTGGTCGGCCACATTTGGCTGCGGCCTACTAGCTGCGCTAGGAAATCCGTGGCAGCTTTTTGCTTTTAATGGACATCTTGATGATCCCAGGGCTAAACACGTATGAGTTTCATAAACACTCTCATCCTGGAGAAAGCCCTTGGTCTCCAAGGGGGAAACATGATGCGAAGAAAAATTGCTCTGACGCATTTGTCGTTAGTGCTGTTCGGATTGGCCTTTCTTGCCGACGCTTCCCAGGATAAGCCGGCGTCTGCAGCCGGCGAGGGACAAGCGCTGCTGGTTCTGAACTCCCAAAGCCTGGCACCGGGCGGGCCGGGTCCCCAAAGCCGTGCGCTGACGCTGGATGGGTTTTTTCTGGAAACTGCCAAGGGGCGGATCGCGCTCCCGGCGCAACTTACTGCCAAGCCAGCAAGAAACCAGGCTGGGCGGCTTGAAGGCCAGGCAAGAATGGCGGACGGACGCCTTGTCAGACTATCCGTCAAACCGGAGGGGCGAGATTTTGACATTAATCTCAGCGCTCAGCCTGACAACGACATTATCAAATGGGGAGTAGCGGTCGGCGCCGCTCAAGACGAATACTACACCGGACTGATGGAGCGAGTCGTGGATGGGCCGCAGGCGGTGTCATGGGCGCCGGGACGGCAAGAGGCGATGAATCTGCGAAGCCAGAAAGTGGAGATGATCGTCAAGCCCACGACGTCTGTTTACGCGCCCTTCTACCTGTCCTCACGCGGTTACGCAGTTTTTGTCAAAGGGAATTGGCCGGGATATTTTGATTTCTGTGCGGATGACCCACAGCGAGTCAAGGTCGAATTTGAGGGACCGACTCTGGCGATGAAGATCTACACGTCTGCGGACCCCGCTGCCCTGGTGCGCGCGCACGCCCTGGATGCGGGCCCGCCTTTTATGCCGCCCAGGTGGATGTTCACTCCTTGGCGCTGGCGCGACGAACATTCCCAACTGTCAGAATACTATGACGGCACGCCGGTGACCGGGCCTTTCAACTCTCAGGTCATGGAAGACGTGCTGATGATGAAGGCATTTGGCGTTCCTTGTGGTGTTTACTGGGTGGATCGCCCCTGGGGGCCGGGTCGGTTCGGCTACGACGACTTTGAAATCGATTCCAAGCGTCTGCCCAATTTTGGCGCCATGGTGAAGTGGCTCAATGCAAATCAGATGCAGATGTTGCTTTGGATAGCTCCCTTCTACCAGGGCCAGATGGAGCAGGAGGCGCTGGCCAAGGGCTACAACTTGCCGGGACAGCCTCCGCAGCCCAACAACTACCCGATGGTTGATATGACGAACCCGGCGGCCAAGGCCTATTGGCAGGAGGGCTTGGCCAAACTTCTCAAGTTGGGCGTGGCTGCCTTCAAGCTGGATCGAGGGGAGGAAAACATCCCGGAGAGTGGACCCTACAAGGTTTTCGATGGCCGCTCGATTCGTGAGAATCGCAATGCCTACCCGGCGATGTACATTAAGGCAGCATACGATATTGCAAAGAAATATAGGGGCGAAGACTTCGTGCTTATGCCGCGAGGAGCCTATACCGGCAGCTCGGCCTATGGTGCTTTTTGGGGAGGCGATATCGGCGGGACGCAAGAAGGCTTGCGGGCCTCGATTATTGCAGTGCAGCGCTCCGCGGTCATGGGCTACCCACTCTGGGGATCAGACACATGCGGCTACAGCCAGCAGCTGATGGAACAGGAAGTGTGCGGACGGTGGCTCGGATTCAGCTGCTTTACGCCGATTATGGAAGTCGGCCCGACCCGCAACCTCGCTTTCTGGAGCATGCCCCGGACGCCGAGTTATGATACCGAACTCATCGCTATTTGGCGCCTCTACGCGCGGCTGCACTACCGTTTGGCAGACTACAGTTATCAGGCGGCGAAAGTGGCGCATCGGACCGGCATGCCCATCGTCCGGCCGCTGTTTGTCGTGGATCCCAAATCCCCGCAGTCCTGGACCAACTGGCAGACCTATCAGTATGGACCGGACCTCCTGGTCTCGCCGATCTGGGAGAAAGGTAAGCGCACGCAAGCGGTCTACCTGCCGGCAGGCCGGCAATGGCGAGACGCCTGGCACCCGGAAAAAGTCTACCCTGGCGGCCAGACTATCACGGTGACGGCAGAGCTGTATCAGATTCCATTGTTCATCCGTGTCGGAGCCGGCACGAAGCTTGGCGACCTCAATCAGGAATACAAAGAAGCACTGGCGATAGCCGCGAAAAAACCGGATCTGAAATCGCTGGAAACTGAGGTGAAGGCTTGGTTCCAAAAAGCGGCGGCCGGAGATGTCCGCAAGTAATGACCATTCTTCGAGGATGAATTTCGGTTAGGAACTCTTGCTGGTGGCCTTGGCCCGATCCTGGTCGCCAGTAAGTCCGAGAAGCCGATCATTCGGATAAAGATGATCCACGTTTTCGGGAGTCATCAGCTGGTGCTTGGTAAATATGGCCGGAGGAACCGTCTTTTTCGCCAGCAGATCCAGGGCCAGCCGGATCACGCCTTCTCCGTACTTCTCTGGAAAATAAGCCACCGATCCGATCAGGCGGGTGCGCGGCACGCGCAGCTCAAGACGCGCTTCCGGCTCTCCGTTTTGTCCCACGATGGCACAATCGCCCTCACGGCCTGCTTCCGCGAAGGCACGCAATGCTCCCAATGCGCTCGGATCGGTGGCCGCGCCGACCAGAACATGATGGGCTCTGGACTCGCGCAGATGCTTGCGTACCCGTTCTAATGTAATCTGAAATTGTCCGTCGCCGTCGATTTGAGTGGTTCGGCACTGTTTGGCGGTTTGCAGAATCTCATGAATCCCTGCCAACATGCCGCGGATCCGCGTTTGCGGTATCGAGCCAGCGCGCGTGATCTCAATCAGCAGGATTTCATCAACTTCTCCTTCCCAGGATCTTCGCGCCCATCGTCCGAGGTGATGCCCGGCGATCAATCCGGCTGTGTAGTTGTTGGCGCCAAAATAAGTCGCCCCAGGATGCGGGATATCGATGGCAATGAAAGGAATGTTCGCTTCCAGAAATCTTGAGGCGATCGCGGGAGCGGCAGCTTCATCCGCCTGAAACTCAATGACCAAATCGACGCGCTCGCGCAGCAAGTGGTCGGCGTTGCGCAGGGCCACTTTTGGATTGTAGCGATTGTCCACGACGATCAGTTCGACCCCTGCCCCTTCAGCAGCCGTTATCAGTCCGGCCTGGACCTCGCGGGGAAATGAGGAGTCTTGGCCCTCGGCGGCGTAGCCGATCCGATATTTCCGTTGTCGGCTCAGCTCGGCTGCCAACCGATAGTTGTTTTCGCCGACCTTTTCAATAAAGCCGCATTGGTGCAGCGTGTAGAGCAGGCGGAAGCACATCCCTTTATTGAAGCCAGTTCGGGAGACGACATCACGCAGCCGGAGCACTTCCCCCGGCGAATGAAACGAGGCCAGCACCTCCGTTGCGTGGACCAAGGACTTTACGATATAGCGGCTATGGTTAGGATTTTTCAATTCGGCCCCCAGGTTCCGGCTAAGTATCGGGTGCTTACTCCCGGCAAAACTCTCTTACTCGCTTTGACCGGCATCTTCAGACAGTTTCAGCGCGAGATGCTGCCGGACTTCATCTTCAGGCAAAGAACCGAATCGTAGTCCGCGGGAGCGCTCGCGGGCAGGGTGATGGTCACGGTGCCGTTGATCATTTTAACCGGCAAATTCTTTTGTGCCGGATCGGCCAGTAGATAAGCGCGCGCGACGGCATTTTTGATCCCATGCAATTCAAAGGTCCCCCCGGCCCATTTAAAGAAATGAATATAAAGCTTGCCCGGCTTGGTCGTGCAACGCCAATCTTCGCGCGCCTTGAAGATCGGCTTGCCGCTCTTGTCTTTCTCTGCCTCGCTGTAGGCGCCCAACTCCTCGCCAAATGGCGTGGCTCCCGCACCGTAGATTGCTTCACCGTTGACCTTAAGCCAGCGTCCAACGGTCCGCAAGTTGTTCTGGCTCGCCTGCGGAATGACTCCTTCTGCGGTCGGCCCGACGTTGAGAAGATAGTTGCCGCCTTTACTGACGATATCCACGAGTTTGAAAACCAATTCGGAAGGAGGCTTCCAGTCTGTATCGTCCTTTTTGAAACCCCAAGTATGATTGAGGGTTGCCGGGACTTCCCAATCTTCCTTAACGACTGTCGTCGGTATGTTGTTATCCCCCATGGAGCGGTAGTCGCCGGCCGCGCCCAGCCGTCCGTCGATCAGGCAGGCCGGTTGGTACCGGCGCAGCAAATCAATGAAGCGCTGGGAACGATCAGCCGACATCATGCGCGGCGTGTCGAACCAGATCAGGCAGACCGGCCCGTAGTTGGTCAGCAGTTCCTTTACCTGCGGTTCGGCTTTGTCACGCAAGTACTGGTCAAAATCTTTAGTGTCGTCCGGACCGAAATCCCAGGTATTGCCGGCGCCATTGGGTTCGTGCCAGTCCTGGGCCTGCGAATAGTAGAATCCCAGCCGAATCTTGTGCCGGGCGCAAGCTGCGGCGAGTTCCTTGAGCGGGTCGCGCTTGAAGGGAGTGGCGTCCACAATGTTGTATGGGCTGGTGTTGGACCCAAACATGGCAAAGCCATCGTGATGCTTGCTGGTAATCACGATGTATTTCATGCCGGCGTCCACCGCCAGCTGCACCCAGGCCTCGGCGTTGAACTTTACCGGGTTGAACTGGGCTGCAAGCTGCCCGTACTCTTTTACCGGGATTTTCGCGCGATTCATGATCCACTCGCCGATTCCCGCTATCGGTTGCCCCTTCCATTCGCCGGCAGGGATGGCATAAAGCCCCCAGTGGATAAAAAGACCGAACTTGGCTTCGCGGAACCAACCCATCCGAGCCGCTCGCTCGGGCGTCTCCGGCGTCGCAGTTTGGCCGCGGACGGTTGGAACGCGGGGAATCGCGGCTGCTAATGCCAGCGCAAAGAGAATTCCAGTCAGGAGCCATGGACGATTGGATGTTCGCGGTATGCTGGTCATGGGATGCTCCTCGATCTTGATAAGCGGGTAATATCGTGCCGAGCATAACACACCTGAGTGGAGGAGAGGGAACTGCAATCATCCGAGGAAATGCTGGATCACATCTGATTCAAGAAGATCGAACCGCATCATCCTGCCGGCGCGCCGGGCTCGGATAGTTAGTCTCATCCGTGCCGAAGGGCTCGCCGAAGAACAGGTGCGCCCGCTCGCAAAAGAGGAGAAGAGCAGTGATTCATTTACAAGGAAATAGAGGCTTTGTAATATGATACCGGATGTTTCAATATGCGAAACACGCATACTCTGCTGTTTGGAGCTTGCACGGTTGATTCAACTTCACTCTAATGGGAATCCAGGAGTACCCAATAACAAAAACACCTCACCGCACAGGGCGCGATGCATGGTCGCTTTTAGCACGAAGCCATAGCCTTACACGCTCAGGAGCCCATATGCGAAATAGACACATGTTTAGCTGCGCTTTCGTGTGCCTGCTGTCGATCCTTGCGAATACAGCTGGAGTAGGGGCTGCGTCAGAGATCCCCCATCTGAGAAAGCAAGGGACAGCCACACAACTGATTGTTGACGGCAAACCATTCCTGATCCTCGGCGGAGAACTCGCCAACACGGCTTCCTCCAGCCTTGAATACATGAACTCGGTGTGGCCCAGACTCAACAAAATGAACCTCAATACTGTCTTGGCGGCGATTGCCTGGGCCTGGATCGAGCCTGAGGAGGGCAAGTTCGATTTCTCGCTCGTGGATGGCTTGCTTGCCGGAGCGCGCAGCAACAATCTGCGGATTATCTTTTTGTGGTTCGGGAGCTGGAAGAACGGCATCTCCAGCTTTGTCCCCGCCTGGGTCAAATCAAACCAGGAACGGTTTCCTCGCGTGCAGATTAAGGGAGGAAAGTCCATCGAGATACTCTCCACATTCAGTGATTCGAACCGCGATGCCGATGGCCGAGCCTATGCGGCCTTCATGCGCCACCTTCGTGAAGTCGACTCGGACAAGCGGACTGTGATCATGATCCAGATGCAGAACGAGGTGGGCATTCTCGGAGATTCGAGGGACCGCTGCGCCCCTGCCAACGAAAACTTTGCCGGCCATGTGCCTGGGGCGTTGATGGATTATCTGCAGAAAAACAGGGGAACCCTGCTGCCGGAGTTTGTCAAATTATGGGAGTCCGCCGGCTACAAGGCCTCGGGAACTTGGGAAGAGGTTTTCGGCCCCGGCGCGGAGACGGACGAAATATTCATGGCGTGGAGCTATGCACGCTACATGGATCAGCTTGCCCATTTGGGAAAGGCGGAGTATCCCTTGCCGGTTTTTACCAACACCTGGATAGTGCAGCCGGAAGACAAAGGGCCGGGGGACTATCCCAGCGGGGGACCGGAGCCGATGGTACTGGACGTGTGGCGGGCGGGCGCCTCGAATATCGACATCAATGCGCCGGATATTTATCTGCCCAATTTCGCCGAGTGGTGCGCCAGGTTCAACCGCAATGCAAACCCGCTGTTCGTTCCCGAGTCGAGGGGAGACGCAGTGGGCGTGGCCAACGCGTTTTATGCAGTTGGTCAGCACAGCGCGATCGGCTACTCACCTTTCGGGATTGACAACACAGTCCGACTGATAGCATTGCGGCCCGATCTCAATCAGCAGGGACCGACAGAAATTGAGAATCTGCCTCTTCCGAAGGGCTATGCAATTCTCCGTCAACTCATGCCTCTGATCCTTGAACATCAGGGCAAAGGTACGATGGCTGCCGCGTCGCTGAACGCACAGAACAAAACCCAGACTTTAAAACTAGGAGACTATGCGCTGAATGTCGACCTGAACCACAATCGCCGCGATCCCAGCCAGGTGGCGGCCTTCGGCTATGGCCTCTTCATTGCCGTGGGGCCCAACGAATACGTGGTGGCCGGCCAGGACGTTCAGATCACCTTTACCCCGATTACGCCTGGACCTCCGATCGCTGGCCTCGCCACGGTGGAAGCGGGGACGTTCTTCGACGGCCGCTGGGCGCCAGGGCGGCAACTGAGCGGTGACGACGTTCTGTTGGACTATAATCTGGCCGCTGCCGCCGCAATGAACCAGTCGGGGAGCGGCCTGCGTTTTTCCGGCGACGGTCCGAGCATCCAGCGTGTAAAGCTCTATCGCTATCGTTGAGAATGGTGTCAGGCCTGGAAAATTTCATTTTTATTTTTCTTCCACTTGTTGCCAATGCCCAGAAAAATGCAGTTTTCCAGGCCTGACACCATCTCCATTTTCGGAGGATCAACATGACCCTTAATCGTGCCTTGTTCATTCTGCTCGCAGCAATCGTCTCCAGCTCTGCCGCTGGGCTCGAGCGACCGGATGTTACCTTCAAGATCTTTCAATTTCCGGCCGACAAGATCCCCCGGATTGACGGCAAGACCGATGACTGGGACATGGTGCCTAAGGATTACGTCATCGGCACCGATCAGCTGGTGGACGATAACGGAAAGTATCTCAAGCCCGATCCGAAGAACCTGGATGTCCGGGTGCGCGTAGGCTGGGTAAAGGGCCTGAATCGGCTCTATTTTCTTTACGAAGCCTATGATAACTACTGGGATTTTGCCCGGCCCGATCTGCACAACGACACCTTCGAAGTAGTGGTGGACGGCGACGCTTCGGGGGGGCCCTTGATCGACCACGGACATCCCGACGTTTGGAAACCCGAAATGGTCGGACCGGAAATGTCGGTTTTCGACACGCGTCTGGACCCGGCGGAAGACCACTGGTCATTCCATGGCGTCCATGCGCAGAATTATCACATTTTTACCCCGGCCCGGGACAAGGACTGGTGCATGGCGTGGGGCTCTGCCACTTGGATCAAAGAACTGCCCTATGCGAACGCGGCATACTCCTATGATTTCAAACCTGGCGAGCCCGGAAAATTGACGCTCGAGTTTTGGATCACTCCTTTCGACTACGCCGGTCCTGAAGGCCCACAACGGGCCGTCGAATCCGTGCTTTTCGAAAACAAGATTATCGGCCTGTGCTGGGCAATCATTGATTATGACGACGTTAACGCCACGGCGAACAACGGATTCTGGAATCTCTCGCGCAAGCACACGATGTACGGAAATGCTTCGGAACTCTGCGCCTTCAAGCTCATGCCGCTGGAGCCTCAGTTCCGTAAATCGATCGAGGCCCAGTGGTCCTTCAAAGTTGTGGACATGGATCGCCGTCTGGTTGCATTCAAGGATCAATCGACCGGAAATATCACCTCCTGGAAATGGGACTTTGGCGACGGTGAGGTCTCGACGGAGCAGAATCCGATCCACCAGTACAAAAGCGCTGGGAACATTGTCGTCGTACTCGATGTGGAAGGCCCGGCCGGCAAATCGCGCCGCTCCAAGGTGTGGGACGTTCAGCTGAAATGATCTCGCAAAATAGCGTCAGGCTATGCCTGTCACCGATTTTTGCAAAACCTCTCACGCTCTCCATGCCCTCACGTGGAGCGCCCCTCGAGGATTTCCCGGCACACCCGCAGGCAGTCAGTGCAGACATGACCGGGCTGCGCGGTGATGAGCACTCGCTTCTCATTTGGCCATTTCCCGCAGAAGGCACACGTCATCGCGACGCTCCTCTTCTTTATCTGAGCAAACGGGCCGGCCGATGTCCGGCCGTTCGCCCTGCTCTCCGCAGACTCGACGCACGAGTCGCAGATGAAAACGTTCGGTCCGGCTATGAGCTTCGACACTTCGCTCGGTGGACGCCGGCACCAGGTGCAGACAGCATCAGTCCGGATATTGCGCGTGCGCCAAACCCGGCGCCACCAACTGCCTCCGGCTCCACTGACGATCTGCTGGACTCGTTGATGGCTGAGAGACAGTGCTTGCGCGATTTCACGCAAGGATCCGCCGGCAAGGTGGAGCCGTCGGACCGCCGTGTGGTATTCCGCACGGGACACGAGTGCCTGCCGCTCGGCTTCTTCGAGCTGGGTGCCCGCCGTTCTCGCCTTCTTAAGAAGTTCGGGATTGAGCACCATTGGCAACATCCAATCGTCTAGCAATGATAGCCATATTAGTCTAGCATAAATAGACAGTCAAGCGATATTGCGCTGTGATCCTGAAAGGCACCGGCCGAACCGGATGGGCGGCCTTGGGTGTTGATGCAGAGGGAAACCCTCGCTGGGTGCGCTGTGTAGCGGTGATTTCTGCGTTGGGTTGAGTAGGTAATCCGGAATTACGAGACGAGGTATTCCCGGCATGATCATAGTGATTGCCAGTCGTCGTTTCGTTCCAGGTAAAAAGGGGCAGAAGGACTGGGCTTGAGGCGGGGGACAGTATAACCAGGCACCGATTTTCGAGTAAAAACGCCGGACGGATTCAGTGGATCCGGATTGCGGGGTCGCGATCCGGATGCGCCGCTTCGCCCTCGAATCGCGTAAGTTTCAGCTCTGTAACATCCTGAGCTTCAAGGGCGTGAGTGTAGTAATCCGGTCGCTTGCTTCCCCACGTGATGCTGCAAGACCTTAAACTGATATTGTCCCCATGGCGAATACTGAAGCCGGGGTTGCCGGTTGGCTCGATATCCGGCTGAGCCGTCGTCGGGCGATTGTCGAACACTCCGCCCGCGTATGGCGTCCACCGATCCAGGGTGACAGCTACGTTCTCGAGTGAAACGCTTCGAATCCGGCTTGTCGGCGAGCCGCTAACGCGGACGCTGTTCTCGGCCCGGCCGCTGACACCTTGAATGCGCACATCGTGGATGATCCCGACCTTTGTCTGGGGAGTACGGGGAATCGCAGTCAGGGAAATGGCCTCGCCCCTGCCCCACCACGGATCCGAGTGATAGCGCGACACGAACTTGATGCCGCGGAAATCAATGTTGTAGACGTCGCCTTCGTCCCGCAGCTGAATGGTGAGACCACGGCTGCTGCTGCGGATTTCACAGTTTTCAAACAGGACGTCGTGGATGTCCTGGGTGGTTTCCGTTCCAATCTTGACCCCCGAGTCCTGCGTCTCGATCACGCAATCCTTGACCACAATCTTAGCGGAGGGTCCGAATTCCGCGCCCTGTCGCGTGGTCTTGATGACAATCGCATCGTCCCCGCATACGATATGGCAATTGCGGATCTCGACGTCCCTGCAATGGTCGGGATCAATGCCGTCGCAATTCGGAACATCGAGCAGGTTTTGAACCTTCAGGTTATCTACCAGGACGCTTTCACAGCCGACCATGTGGAGTCCCCATTCGGGTGCCTGGCTGAAAGTGATATCCTGGATTTCGAGGCCTTTGCAGTCGGTGAGTATGAACATCTTTGGCCGGAAGTCGGCAGGCCGCCACCATTCGTTTTCTTTGTCGTAATGAGTCATGAACTCCGTGGCCCGCCCGTTCAGTTTGCCGGTACCCGAAATCCTCAAATTGCGGGCTTGAAGAGCCGTGATAACCCCACCGCCGACATAGTGTTCCTTGTTGGTGCTGATCCAGAGCTCAGCGTCGTCAGCCAGGTGAAAATCGATCCCACTGCGCAGTTGAAGTGTGCCGATCAGATAGCGATGGCCGCCGCGGACGAGAACTTGCGAACCGTTCCCGGCAATGGCTGCCTCGTCGATCGCGCGTTGAATTGAGGCGGTATCGGAGGTAATCCCGTCGCCGACAGCGCCGTATTTCATGACATCGAAGATCCGAACCTGTGGCCGGCTCATCCTGGGTGCCGGCAGCGATGGAGCCATGGCAGCTACGAGGGCAGGGGCGGTCACGAGTCTTGCGCCGAGCAGCAAAGCTTCCCGCCGGTTGAGAGGTGTTCCATTCATACTCGGTTCCTTCCTATCCAAAAACAGTAACTGTTTAGCCCCTTCAAAAGCAGCCACGGATTCCACAGATTTCACGAGTTTATGTGCATGACGAGCGGTTTCGAGTATACACGTCTACAGTACTAAAAACATGCGAACGCCGGTTGTTTTCGCGGGGGACCTCCGACCTATTTCACAAGCGTTTCGGGCGGGCCGAGGTACGAATCCTTCACGCCACCAGCATTGACTACTATCTTGTCCATCACAACACCGGGATCCACCATCCAGACCTTCAAGACATGATGTCCGGCTGCTGCAATTCCGTGCCTGGTTGAGTTGATCGTGGCATTCCGCAGAACGTTCTGCGACCAGCGCGGGCCTTCGGTGTCTTCGTTGAGGTCGACGATCTGCGGCTGCTCGTCATCGATGGCAACTGCATATCGCAGCCCGCGGCCCTCGTGGATCCGCCGTGTGGGCAGGCAGTAAGTTGTTATTTCAACCTGGCCGAAGGAGGTTGTCGTCATGTCATACTCCAGCCGCGGAGCCTGCGCGACGATATCCCCGGGCCTGTCGATGCTGGCAGTCGTGACCGGATACACGGCGACCGAGTCCCCCGATCTGCCCAAGCCGGGAATCACCTGCCACTGCGCGCCGCGGCGGGCCGTGTTGCGAGTGAAATGCTCGGCCTCGATCGAGACATAACCATCTTTTTCCGTGAACTGCGCACCGCCGGTTGGCGCAACAGTCTCCGGGTCCAGCTTGGCGGTGCTGAAGGAGGCGCTGAGCCTGTTTTGCTCTTCTGGTGTGGCAACGGCACTCACGGACGTACCTCGCGGCCATTGGTAGCCCCATTGGTCGCTCGTGGTTCCTTTGGCGGTCATGAAGTGTTTCCATTTTCCGCCGGCCAACTGATCGTTGTAATAGCTCGTCTCCGCGTCGATGCGTGCCAAGGCCCGCTCTACCCGCATGGCGTAAGTGTTTGCCAAGGCCTTGCCCTGTTGGGCGTAATACTCGCTGTAGCCGGCACTGATGAATGCTTCGTTCGACCAGGCCGCCATGCGCAGGGGGTATTGCACCAGCTCGTAATAGGCGTCGAGTCGCTCTTTTGGCAGGCTCCGCTGAATTGCGTCGGCGCGGTCGACAATAGCTTTGTAGTCCGCCAGTCTGCGATCCGCTTCCTGGTAGTTGGTCAGGCTGAACAGGTCGGGGTTCATTCCCTCCGGCTTCCGCGCAAATCCCAGCCGATAATATTGGTCCATGACTTCCGCGATCGGGACAGCCCAGACATCGCCGAACAGACTACGCGCCCAATCGGTCAGATATGCGGGGACGGTCTCCCGGCTGTAGGCTTGGATGTTCCACCCGAGGCGCATCCAGAATTCGATTCCGACTTCGCCGGGCTTGATGTCGCCGACATTGAGAATCCAGACCTGCCGCGCTCCGTAATCGTAGACTTTGCTCATTTCCTCCCATATCAACGCCGGCGGAGTCGTATTCAACCAGACATAAGAGTAAGGGGAACCGAGATAGCTGATATGGTAATACACTCCGGCGCCGCCGCTGCGCTTCTGTTCCTGGGGAGTGGAGAGTTGCCGGATATAGCCGTAGTTGTCTTCGGTCCAGACGATGGTCACATCGTCGGGAACTTTCAGCCCGGCACGGTATTGTTCCAGGGCTTCCTTGTAGGGACAGAATATCTGAGCGACCTTTTCGATGACCGGGTTGACGTATCTCCGCAGCAGATCGCGCTGGTCGGCAATCGCCTGCTCCAGCAGTTTGATGCGAGTGGGCATGTCCTGGGGCCCGATCATTGCCGAATCGTGCACGCCGCGCATGCCGACAGTCCAGACCGCTTCGTAGGGGCCCCGCTTCCTGGCCCATTCTTCCCAGTAGGCCAAGATGTTTTCGCGATTGGTGTCGTAACGCCACTCGCCCCGGTTTTCCTGCGGCCAATTGACATTGTTGCGGTTCATGGGCTCGGGATGGGAAGCACCTGCGACGATGCCCCATTCGTCCGCCAGGGTGATGTTCCGGTCGATCTTGCCGAACTCGGTTGTGCAGGCATGCATCGCCGGCCAGATGTAGTTTGCTTTGAGCCGCAGCAGCAGTTCGAAGACCTTTTGGTACGTCTTGGGACCGATATCCCCTTGCTGCGGGTCGAACGTCTTGGCTGCCCAGGGCTGTACGCCCCAGTCTTCGTCGTTGATGAAGATCCCGCGATACTTCACCGATGGCGGGCCCTCTTTCTGCGCGCCGGGCTTGACGACGAGTGAATCCTGATGCAGCGGAGTGACATCCGCCCACCAGTACCAGGGTGACACGCCGATCTTATTGGAGAGGGTGAAAACACCATACGCCGTGCCGCGGCGATCGCTCCCGACAATGATCAGCGCCGCTTCGACATTGGGCAGGGGACGAGTGAGGACCTGAAGCTTGTACGTTTCCCACTGCCCGCGCACATCGCTCACGTCGATCTTTCCGGAAGCAATCAGCCGGTCGATCAGGCCGCTGTGGCCGATGGATCCGATAAAGATCGCGTGGCTGCCAAGCTTGCCGGGATCGGTGACCACGCGGGGTCTTTTGCCGGTTACACGCTGGACGTCGTCCACGAGCAGACCGGCTGCGATGGCAGCCAGCTTCGAGTCTTTGGCATCGACGTAGATATCCGCAACGGTTTTCCCCAGGACGATCTTGACGGAGCCGGGCACAACCTCGTGACCGATCGACAGTTCTGTTGCGAATGCCGGCGCACATGCCAGCAGTCCAAGCACCCATATGCCGGCGATAAAGGCTCGATCTTGTTTCATTGAATGGCCCCTCGATGCTGTCACCGCTCGCGACGCGCAGATGCTTCTTGACCGGTTTGAAATTCGGGGCAGCTACGGCCGTTGTGTCCGCATGATCATCGATTGCCTGCCAGTATCTTCTCGATCCTTTGCAGCTCATCGTCTGAGAAAGCCAGGTTCTTCATAGCTCCAACGACATCATCGACCTGGGCTGTGCTGCTTGCCCCGATCAACGCCGATGTGATCTGTGGGTGTCGAAGGATCCAGGCCAGCGCCATCTGGGCCAAAGTCTGGCCGCGGGTTTGTGCAAGTTCATTCAGTTGCCGGACCTTCGCAATCTTTTCATCCGTGATGTCATGAGGCCTGAGAAACCCATGCGGCTTGCCGGCCCTGGAATCCTGGGGAATTCCGTCGAGATACTTATTGGTCAGTAAGCCCTGTGCGAGAGGAGAGAAGGAAATGCAGCCGATTCCTTCCTCGTCAATCGTCCGCAACAGATCGCCTTCGACCCAGCGATTGAACATGTTGTAGACAGGCTGATGGATCAGGCACGGTGTCCCGAGATCTCTTAGAATCTGGAGCGCCTTCCGCGTGAGGTCAGGCGGATAGTTGGAGATCCCGGCATACAGCGCTTTGCCGCTCCGGACAGCCGTATCCAGCGCTCCCATCGATTCTTCAAGTGGCGTTTCAGGATCGGGGCGATGATGGTAAAAGATATCGACATACTCCAGTCCCATGCGCTTGAGGCTCTGGTCGAGGCTTGCAAGCATGTATTTACGTGAACCCCATTCACCATATGGTCCGGGCCACATCAGGTATCCGGCCTTCGTTGATATGATCAGCTCATCGCGGTAGGGACGAAGGTCATCGCGCAATATTCCGCCGAAGTTCTCTTCAGCTGATCCGGGAGGCGGACCGTAGTTGTTCGCCAGATCGAAATGTGTGATGCCGAGATCGAATGCGCGCCGGAGTATCGCCCGCATGGTATCAAGTGAATCCACGCCGCCGAAGTTGTGCCAGAGTCCCAAAGAGATGGCAGGCAGCTTTAGACCGCTGCGGCCGCAGCGGTTGTACCTCATTGAATCATATCTTGTCTCTGAAGGGGCATAGTGTGACATCCGTGTTTCCTCATTTTTCAAGATTCACGGTTCAGACTGTTCTGTGCTCAGTATCGAAGCTTTGTAACTGTTTAGCCCCCTAAAAAGCAGCCACGGATTCCACGGATTTCACGAATTCATATGCAAGGCGGCGAAACGCTCGGAGGCTGCCTGCCACGCGGTGGCGCCACGACCTCGACGCCGCTGAGTCCGGTGGCCTCGGCGACCGAGGGCCGCAGCTTGCCGAGCCTGGTGCCGGGCGGCACGACCTTCGGGAAGATCCGCGTGGGCAAGCCGAACTTGCGGACGCTCCCGAAAATGTGTCGAGTACAAAAACGTCCCGGGCCAAGGCCACGTGATGGAAGTAGTTCAAGCTGACCCCTATGCGGGTCAGCCCTGGCTACATGCGCTTCGACAGCACGTCGGCTTCGTACTTCTTGACCTCCGCGAGCCAGTCCATGCCTACGGGCACGCCCTTCTGAACGCAGTAGAAGTCCCACACGGCCGCGAACGGCATGGTCTTGAGTTCCTCCATCAATGCCAGACGCGAGGTGTAGTCGCCGCCGGCTTCCAGCTTCTTGAGCTGCTCGACCGGCTCGAGCAGTGCGAAGCACAGCGCTCGCAGCATGTTGCGCATGCCGATGACCCAGGCGGCGATGCGGTTGATGCTGGCGTCGAAGAAGTCGA
>Ga0187854_10000661_pt1 | contig 40306 bp, 35 predicted proteins | sample June2016WEW_6_15_FD_132445 | JGI IMG/M metagenome (GOLD analysis project Ga0187854, IMG submission 132445) | Peatland microbial communities from SPRUCE experiment site at the Marcell Experimental Forest, Minnesota, USA - June2016WEW_6_150 | ecosystem: Environmental > Terrestrial > Soil >... | reverse complement strand
TAACGAACTCGCAGAGGGACTGGCGAAGAGAGATGTAGTGCGCTCTCTATTGGAGAATGGCTACGATGGGTTCCCTCCCTTTCGACGTCTTCCAAGGCCCGGCGCTGCCGAGGTGTTTTGTCGGGGTGCGGTTGCGTGATCGGATCGGCCCGGCAGTAATAGTGATGCCCTCGCAGTCGCGACCAAGGACTCCTATTATCAGTTTGTTCGACCAAAGGATGTACAGCCGATGTGTCATCTTCAGAGCTCCTCGGGGGGAACAACCACCTGGACTGCGCAGGCAATCCACCCCGGAGCCCGCGAGGTTAGCAGCGGTCTGCCGTTTAGGCAATGCCTTGTACAGAAGTACCAGTACGCTCGTACGCTTGGCGGAGAGGGGGAAATATAAGTAAACTCTCAGAAAGCTTACCTCTCCGGAGGACGAAAGTATCCGGCCTTGACCGGCTCGGAGAGTTTGAAGAACAAGCGATCTGTGTTCGCTGATAAGGGCGGGGATCGTTGGCACTTATGGGATTGCAAGGTGTTCTCCTGTAAGTCATAGAGCGGAGCTGTTAGTTGACAGTCAGAAGCGTCGCGCTTGACATGCAAGCGGTGAGAAATGAGGAGTCTGGAACGAGGCCTCCGGTCGTCACTCTTTATTTATCGGCAAGAAGACTCCGACGCTTTAAGTGAAAGCTGGCGGCTTCCTTGTAATTCTACAAGATGGGACAACGAGCAGAAAACTCTTGTTTCGCCAAGAACAGTGGGCTAATGAATTCAGGAACCGGAGGGGGTGCGTTGGATATCAGCGGTGCGTGGTGCGCAATTTACACACGACATCAGCACGAGAAGGCCATTGCCCAGATTCTCTCCGCCAAGGGACTGGAGGTCTTTCTTCCGCTTTACAACGCAACTCGCCGATGGAAGGACCGGACCATGCACCTCTCGCTTCCCTTGTTCCCCTGCTATCTATTTCTGCGCGGAATGCAGGAGCGGCGGCTCGAGGTGGTGACGACGCCGGGGATAGTTTCTCTTTTAGCTATCAATGGTGAACCGGCGACCATTCCTGAATCCGAGATCGAGTCTGTGCGCAGGGTGATCGAGTGGGGAAATCGCGTTGAGCCTCACCCCTTTCTCCGATGCGGCGACAGGGTGCGCGTCATCTCCGGACCTTTGCAAGGCCTGGAGGGAATTCTAATTCGCAAGAAAAACTCGTGCCGGCTGGTGCTTTCGATAGAAATACTGGAGCGATCCGCCGCGGTGGAAGTCGACGTATCGGCGGTGGAGCGAGTGGGGGGCAGCCCTTATTCATCGCCCTGGGGGCGGGAAGCTGGAATCAATGGGGGAGCGCAGCAGGGGCGCGGCGGGCGTGAGCTGGAAGCGGGAATCATTGCCGCCACAGCGGCGCGCAAGGAGCACTGAAATGAGGTTGAGGATTGGAGTCCTTATCTTGTACCCTAACCAAGCAGGGGTTTGCACAATCTCCGTGATAGGTCGTTCTGCTGGAAAGCAGGGCTGGGAGCTTGCGGAGAGGGGCAGGTACACGTTGTAACGACAGTCGTTAGTACGGACATATTGAGGACAAACGTGGAGTGGAAGTTGTCTTAAGGAGCGAACAGCATGGTACAGGGACTAAACGGTTCGGCTTCGAACGTTATGTTGCTTGGGCGCGCCGGCGGCAGGGCGCCTGGCCGTTTGCATTTCAGGATAGCGGGGTTGCTGTTGGTGGGCTTGGCCGGTCTGCTTTGTGCGCCCGGTGCTTCGCCCGCAGCTTCGGAAAAAGCGAACAGCCCCGACAATAAGGCCGACACCAAAGGCGGGGTTGACCTGGGCTCTCAGAAGGTAGAGGAGACGCTTATCTATCCCAACGATTTATTATTCATTCAGGTGTTCGATGTGGAACAGATGACGCGCGAATACCGGGTGAGTGACACAGGAACCCTGCTCTTCCCGCTTCTGGTGGAGCCGGTTCGGCTTGGGGGGCTGACGCCCCAGCAGGCGGGTGAAGTCATTGCGCAGAAGTGCATAGAGGCCGGGGTGCTCAGCCATCCTCAGATCACCGTCACCATTCGCGAGTCACGCTTTCACGCCGTGGCCGTCGCGGGGGCCGTCAAGAACCCGCAAATTTACCCGGTCTTCGGCCGGATCACGCTGCTGGACCTTCTCACCCAAGCGGGGGGAGTAGCTGATGATGCGGGGTCCGTGGCAACCATAACTCGCGGTGAGGTCTCCCGCCGGGTATTGGCCTCGGAGGGTGGAGGCGCGGTGGAAGAAGGGAAATCACCGCCCGTTCCGCCCACAGTGAGCATCGATCTTCGGCGTCTCCAGGTGACTGGCGATCCGAGCTTGAACGTCGAGGTGTACCCGGGCGATCGCGTGACGGTGCAACGCGCCGGAGTCGTTTACGTCCTGGGGGCGGTAAACCATGCGGGTGGCTACGTGTTGAGCGAGGCGCGGGAGAATATGACGGTGCTGAAAGCTATTGCCCTGGCGGGCTATCTTAGCCCTTTCGCGAAGGGGAAGAAAGCCCTGCTCCTTCGTCCCAACTCCTCGGCTCCTGGCGGCCGGGAAGAGATTCCCGTTAACCTTCAGGCCATGCTCAAGGGCCACGCTCCGGACAAGGCCCTGCAAAGCAACGATATTCTGTTTGTGCCCGACAGCACCGCCTTGAAGGCGCTTCACCGGACAGCCGAGGCTGCGGCGATGACTGCTTCATTAGCGGCGGTTTATGCGATACAGTGATCCTCTTTTTGGTCAGGCGCAAGATGGGTTATCTGCGGAAGGCTAGCGTGGTAACCGGTAATTGGGCGGTCTTCGTAGCGCCACCGTCGCGGGGGCATTTACCGGTGGCGCGGGGCGGGACCGGCGCTAGGGCGAGCACATGGTCGAGAGGTTTGGCGGACATTACAGTAGTTTTGTTGATTTTGGCAAAGGTGGTTGTACAAAATGGCTGAAAACGAAGCATTAGCTCCTCCTGAACGCGGCTCCCCGGAACTGGTCAACCGTCGGCCGGGTTCCATTATCGAATTAGGGGCAGATGCCCCCGACACCTATTCCCATATAAGGATCTACTGGCTGATTTTATTCAAGCGCCGGTGGACGATCCTGACGGCGGCCGTGCTGCTGACAACGCTGGCAGCGATCCAATCCTTCAGGACGCAGCCGGTTTATGAGGCTACCGCTCGCGTCGAGGTTGAGGCCGAAACGCCAGAAGTCCAGTCCGTCAACGATCTCTATCGGGGTATGACTGGCTATACGGACGATGTTTTCCTGCAAACGCAGGTCAATGTGCTGAAAAGTGAAAACTTGGCCTGGCGAACCGTTCAGCAGCTCGGCATGGGGGGAAAGGCGGAGTTTGGCGGAAGCGGCGACCCGCCCCTGGCGGATTCTCAGACTGCGGCGCAGAACGGGCTCATCCAGGCATTTCGAGGAAGTCTACGCGTTCAACTGATGAGAGACAGCCGCATGATCGAAGTCACTGTTAATAGCACCGACCCTAAGTATGCCGCGCGGGCGGCCAACGCCCTGGTCAACAACTACAGCGAATACAATTTTCATCAGAAATATGACGCGACCCGGCAAGCCTCGGGGTTCATGGAGCAGCAGCTCGACGAGTTGAAGGCCAAGGTGGAGAAGTCGCAGCAGGCCATGGTCGATTACGAGCGCCAGAATGTGATCGTCAATATCGGCGACAAACAATCTGTAGTCGAGCAGAGGCTGGCGGGTTTAAGCCAGGACTTGACCACCGCGCAAAGCGAGCGCATGCAGAAGGAAGCGCTCTACGAAATGGCGCACTCCAACCCATCCGAGGCCGCCCTCACTACCCAGAACGAGTTGTTGGGGCGCCTGGACGGCAAGTACGCCGATTTAAGAGAAGAGTACGTGGACGCCTTAGGGCAGTACGGGCCCAACTTTCCCAAAGTCAAGAGACTCAAGGACCAGTTGAACGAAGTCCAGTCCATCATGGAGCGCGAGCGCAAGCGTGTTGAAGTGCGAATTCGCAACGACTACATGGCGGCCCTGGGCCGGGAAAAGCTTTTGTCCGCCGCGGTGGCCAATGAGAAGGTGGAGGTCGGAAAGCTCAATCAACTCTTGATCGAGCACAACATGTTGAAACGCGAATTTGAGACCAACCAGCAGCTCTATGAGACCCTGCTCCAGCACCTGAAAGACGCCACCGTGTCCGCGGGTTTGAGAGCGACCAACATCCATCTGGTCGATCCGGCGTTAATCCCCACGGGTCCGGTGCGGCCAAATATAATGCATGACATTTTTGTCGGTTTTCTGGTGGGACTGGTCATTGGGGTTGCGCTCGCCTTCGTCCAGGAGAGTCTGGATACTTCCGTCAAGAGCGCCGAGGAACTGGAACGTCTCGTCGCCGCCCCAGCCCTGGCCGTGATCCCGCTGGCGCGCTCCTCCTGGCTGAGGACGCGCAGGGACGGGGGCCAGCCAAAGAATGGGTCGGTGGAATCGATCGTTTTGAAACACCCCAGCTCAACCCTGGCAGAGTCTTACCGCACCCTGCGCACCGCGATTCTGCTCTCGACTGCTCCGCGCCCTCCACAGGCTTTGCTTGTGACCAGCGCTCAGCCGCGCGAGGGCAAGACTTCCACCTCGCTCAACCTGGCCATGGGGCTGGCCCAGCGCGGCATGCCCGTGGTGGTGGTTGACGCCGACCTGCGCCGGCCGGGGATCTCGAGGGCGCTGGCCCTCCCGGAGAATGGCGCGGGGCTCAGCAGTCTTCTTTCCGGCGTGCACAGTCTGGATGAAGTCCTGCGCCAATTTGAAGCCGTACCTAACCTCTGGGTGCTTCCATCCGGTCCTGAGGTGCCCACCCCTGCGGACTTGTTCGCCTCACCCACCATGGAAAATGTTATGCAGGAGTTACGCGGGCGCTTCGAGCACGTGGTGATGGACACTGCCCCTTTGCTGCTGGTGACGGACGCGACGATTCTCTCCAGGCTTGTCGACGGAGTGGTGCTGGTGGTGGAAAGCGGAGTCACGGCGCGTCGCGCCCTGGTCCGCGCCCACAAGATTCTGGAAAGCGCCGGAGGAAGAATTCTGGGCACGGTCCTGAATAAGTGGGATTCGCGGGACGAGGGCTACTACGGCGGCTATGGCTCATACTATTACGCTTACGACCGTTCTTATTATAGGGGCAGAGATCACTCCTGAATCCTGAATAAGGCAGAAAGCAGAGATTAGAAACTGGAAACCGAAAGCCTTGTTCCGTAGCTTCATTCTCAATGTCTCAGTGCTTCGGTGGTGAAGAAGAACCGGTCTAAATGATGAATTCTGAATTATGAATGATGAAGACGCAGAGGCTGAGTTGAGAAGTAGCTTTACGTTCGCGTTCAAGATTCCGCAATTCACAATTCTTGAAAAACGGCAAATTTTCTCTGAGAATGGCTAATTCTCCTGTGTTTTGCGCAAAACGTGAGTGGAAACTTTTGCAAAGCTGGTCAGATCAGTGGTCCCGCTCAGGCAGTCGCCTGTTGAACTTTGTCGAAAAAGCGCTGCCGAGATACTTCGGTGACGGGACCGAAAGCTCGCCATCGTTTGGCGTTTTGCAAATGTGGAGCAATCCGACTGAAAGAAGGTGTGAGCCCAAAGCGGGCTCCGCCGCATTTTCCCTAGGCGAAATCGAATTTCCTGGGACCTTTGGGCATGCTGCACAATGCTACCTAAAAGGTAGGTTTGTGCAAAGGCCCAATTACAACGTCGCAACATACTATTCATGCACCTTTACTGCAACTCAGTAAGTCGTGGATAGCCGTTTTTCAAGAATTCACAATTCATATGACTGAGATCGTCATTCGCGCTGAAAGTCTGAGCAAGCGCTATCGCATCGGTGAGCACGAGCGCTACCTCGCCCTACGCGACGTGCTTGCCCGTGCCGCCGCACCTGCAGGAGGCACGTCGGAAAATGGGTCTAAGCACGGGCAGCTTGCCTCTCACCGAGAAAATTCGCCAGGAAGTTCTCAGCCTGTCCATGGGTCCGCATCTGACAGAAGAACAGTTTGGCGCGGTCGTTGAGAGTATTCGGGAGTTTGCCGGTTGAAATCCATTTTTCGGGCCACTGCAATATTGGGCGGGGGCTCAGCCGTCAGCATCCTTTTTGGCTTGTTGTCCGCCAAAGTCACGGCCGTAATCCTCCAGCCGGCCGGCTACGGGTTCTACGGTCTGCTCCAGAGCTTTCTCGGGCTGGCAGGCCTGGTAACCGGGATGGGGATTGCCACCGGCTTGGTTCGGAACGGTGCCGCTGCGGTTGCTCGCGACGATCAACTGACAATCGCCAGCCTGCGCAGGGCTTCATGGGTCCTGTCTTACGGGCTGGGGGCCTTGGCGTTGCTGGTCTTCGTCTTATTCCGTGGGACGCTTAGCCGCTTGGCGTTGGGGACCTCAGACCATTCAACAACCATCCTGTTGATGGGGATTGCCCTCCTCTTCATGATCGCGGGCGGCATCCAATCTGGCACGCTGAACGCTTACCATCGCGTCGAAGCGTTGGCGAAGTGCAACGTAGCCAGTACGGCTCTAAGCGGCACTTGGATCATTATATGTTTTTTGATCTGGGGGGGCCGGGGAATCGTTCCTGCTGTCATGGGGGCCTCGATGGTCCCCTGGATGGTTTCTCGCTATTTTCTTCGCCGTGAGGTAGGGCCGTTGCGAGTACAGCCCGCGCCCCATGACGTCCAAAGTAAGGCCTGGTCGCTCTTGCGATTCGGAGGGCCTTACACGGCCAGCATGCTGGTCGGGACCGGGGTGCAGCAGGCTCTACCCATCATTGTTTTGCATTTGCTCGGAAAGGAAAGCGTTGGCTATTACAAGGCGGCCACAGCGATCTCAATGAGCTACTTGGGATTCCTGGCCGCTGCCATGGCCCTGGACTTCTACCCGCGTGTCTCGGCGGTCAAGGAGCAGCCACGTGCCCTGGTAGAGCTAATCAACCAACAACATAGGCTCGTGATGATCTTGGCAGTGCCCATGATCCTGGGGACCTTGGCGCTGCTGCCCTATGCCGTTCCAATTGTCTACTCGCGCAAGTTCGTTCCCACAGTGGTAGTCCTGGAGTGGCAGCTCATCGGGGATCTTTTCAAGTTCTCGAGCTGGACGATGGCCTACGCCATTCTGGCGCGTTGCCGCAGTTCGGTCTACTTCCTTACCGAGTCCATTGGCGGGCTCGCCAATATTGTTACCCTCTGGCTGGCGGTACGTTGGTTCGGGCTTTCGGGCCTGGGGATCAGCTTTCTTGTAAGCTATATCATCTATTATGCCGCTGTCTGGGTGATTATCCGCCGCGAGATTCATCTGGTTTGGACCGTAGGTAACAAGATGATGATGTTGGCCTCAGTCGCCGCCGCTCTGCTCGTGCGAGCTCTTCCTTCGACCAGCTTGGCCAATTTGAGGACTCCTACCGCGTTGTTGCTGGCATTGCTGGCAGGAGCGTGGAGCCTGCATGCGGTGTGGGGGGAATTAGGGGGGCGCAAGGAGATTAGGGCAGCGTAGTAAGCCGGGCCAAAGGTCCGGCGTTTGGAGTAGATTAACGCCATGGCTTGTATTGCTTTTCGGCGGCAGCCGATCCCTTGAGCCAATTGACATGATCCCCAGTGTATCCGTCATCATCGCCGTTTACGGCCGCTTCAATCTTCTGAAGCATGCGGTTGAGAGCATTCTGGCACAGACGTACCCTGTCTCCGAGATCATTCTCATTGATGACGGCTCGATTGACGAAACTCCTCAAGAACTGCCGCGATATATCGCAGAAAAGCCGGCGTGGCGCGAACGCGTTCGGTATTTCTATCAGGAGAACCAGGGCCAGAGCGTCGCGATCAACAATGGCATCGCCAGGGCGAAGGGCGAATGGCTGGCTTTCAATGGAGACGACGATCTCTGGCTTCCCTGGAAGCTCGAGTGGCAGTTCCGGGCGCTCGAGAAATACAAGGACCAGTGCGGCCTCTGCTTTACAGACGCCTGGTTCATGAACAACCCGTATGAGAAAACGACCCTGTTCCAACTCGGTGGAAATCTGGGCCACGAACTACTAGGGATGATTAGCAAGCCGGCTCGACTGATGACACACCACAGAGAGTGGGTATGGTGTCAGACAGTACTTGCCCGAGCGGACCTGGTGCGCAGCCTAGCAGGGTTCGACCCCTTGCTGCGTTACGCCGAAGACATCGACTTCATCTTTCGCGCGGCGCTCGTATCTGACTTCTGCTACGTGGGCATACCCATGGTCCTGATTGACCGATCGCCCAGCGAGCTGAAGCACGTGGGCGAAGCCAAAAACTGGCGCAGAGCTGACTTTACCCTGCGCATGGAACAGTACCATTTCGAAAAGCAGTTGAGCCTCGCGGGAGAACTAGAGCCTGATATCCGGAGGTCGATTCGAAGGAATCTGCGAGACATCCACAGTCAGTGGGCAAGTTTGTATGTCGGGAACGGAGAATTCCGAAAAGCCCGTAAGTCCTTGTCAACCGCTATTAGGTACTGTCCTGGCCTTAAAGTGGCGCTCAAGTGGGCCCTCACTCGACTTACTCCCGAAGTAGCCAGGAAGATAATCATGGTGCGCAGGCTGCGTGCAACACGCCGCGACGACACGAGTAGCTGGCAAGCCGAGCGAAAAAAACCACTGGAAACTGAGAACGGCTCCCTGCTAACGGGCCGTGGGGCTATGGGATGACCCGTAAGGATCAAGGTCTTGAGCCGAAGGTCGAGGGTGTGAGTGCCCGTGAATGCCCATAAGAGCGCTCTTTGATGAGTGCGCGGGTGGAAGCATCAGTCGTGCCCTGTGTCTTGGTTGTACTTCTGAATTATAACGGCGCACAGGTGACGCTCGATTGCGTCCGTTCCGTGGCGGAGATCGATTACCCGAACGTCAAGGTCGTGGTGGTCGGCAACGCTTCGACAGACGGCTCGGCCCGCGTGCTGGCAGAGGGGATCGCGGCTATCAACGACTCCTGCCCGTGCGCCTGTGCGATTCGCGCCATCATGGAGAGCACACGCAGAAGAGGGCTAGGTCCTGAATGAATTCCCCAGATTTCCCGCGCCTAGCAGGCATGACGAAGTCAGCAGGTCGCTCCCGGCGGATCTTGTTTCTGGCCGTGGGGTATCTGCTCAGCCTGGTCTTGCGCTTGCCAGCCCTTCTTTTTGCTCCTCGAGGCTTCTTCTACGACACCGACGAACTGGTAATGACCCTGCGATCCCTTGACAGGTTTCTTGGTGTGCCAGCGGTCGGCCTTGCCTGGCCAGGAAGTACCTTAAGCCTTTTGTCTCTACCTGGATTTCTCGCCGATTTCTTGGTCGCCTCGCACTTCCCAACGAAGTTCACACAGGGGTTAAGCCTTTTCGCCAGGTATTTGTCGCACGCCTATGCTGATCCCCGTCACAGCGTTCTCTTGATGAGATGGACTGTCGCCTTGGTCAGTAGTCTATGCCCTCTGCTAGCTTACTACGTCGGAGCGAAGCTGAGTAAATCGCATCTCATGGGGTTCGCATGTGCACTCTTGGTATCGTTCCAGCCTACTTTCTACCAGTACTCTGTGATGGCCACGGGAGACGCTGTCAGTATCACGCTAGGGTTTGCGGCAGTCCTTTGTTTGCTGCGTCAAACCGACCTTCACTCAGCCACTCTGGCTGGATTCCTGTTTTCAGGTGCGTTGGCGGCAAAAATTACCGTGGCGAGCTTGATTCTACTGCCCTTGCTCTTGATCCTCGTTGGTGGATCTCTTGTCTCTGTTCGGGAACGGGCTGCCTCACTGTTACGTTTTTGTGGCAGCCTCATTGTCGGGTTCATGCTATGGTGTCCATACGTCTGGACCGATCCTGTGCGGTTGGCCAAGTCAGTGTTGGGTAACGTCACCAAACCTGGGTCGGCGCCGAGTCTGAAGGTTTTCCTCTTATTATGGAGCGACGCAATGGGAATGACGTTCTCCGTCCTGACCTTGCTTGCCCTAGGGTTGGGAATACGCCTGATCCTCTCCCGGCAGCACACCCGACTCGTTGCTGCTTCACTTGCAGCCCTGATAGCGATCCTGACACCCCTATTTTTTCACGCCACCAGGGCGTATCCGAGGTACTTCCTCCCCATCATGCCGTGCGTGCTCATTCTGCTTGCCGCGGGGTTCCGTATTTTCGATTCGGAGCGCGCTCTCGTTGGTCGATGGCGTTTACCTGCCTTGGCACTTATGCTGCTAGCTGGGTTGACGATGTGCGGCGAAACGTGCGCGCGGGAGTTATCCCTGCGGGGGCCAGACGAATTAGCTTCCGCTGCCAACGTGATTCAAGGTCTCCCGAAGAGGAGCACTTTATTCCTACCACAGGAGGCAATTTTGACTTTCGGCGTTCCGCTTTCGCAGCGAGCCTGCCAGGAGATGCTCGAACATGCCCGCCAATATCTTGAAAGCGAGGATCGCGTCATCAACTTTGCGGAAGTACGTGGGATTCCTTCTTTAGCAGCAGAGGTGTTTGTTTGGAGCTTCAATGAGGAGGAGCAGGCTGCCTACCGCCGCGCCGCCGCAGTCTGTACATTCGAATCGTGGGGCTTTAGCAACGTCGTTTTCTATTACCCTCCCTATGATCCGCGAAGATTGGATACCGAACGCACTTCGGTTGCAACTATGGATCTTGGCACGGCTATCCAGGCAATGCAGCGTACCAACGATGGGGCAATCCTTGTTCCCTTCGCCGTAATGTCCCTGGGTAAGCCTCTTTGGAGCGGCAAAAGGTGGCACTGGTACCGGCGTTGAAACGTGGGCTGCGCCGAGGCTATTGAGGCCTGCGTGTCCATGACTTCGTGATCCGGGAGAGTTCAAAGCCTTTGAACGAGGATTTGCCTGGGTTTCATGAGGTTCAGCGTATCGGGGCTCCCTTGCCCTCACTTTTCGGACGCTTTCGAGTTAGCGATTCTGCCGATTACCAGCTTGAAATTTGGAAGTCAGACTTCCGTTAGAGGTTGAACTAAGGCACCCGGCCGGGCATCGCTCGTGGCTACAAGGTGATTGGCAACGAATCCGCCCGCCTCGTCTGTGCCACTAACCGCTTCTACACCCCCGGGCAGGGCGCGACAGATGACTGAGGAAGCGGGGTTTCGGATCGAGGAGTCCGACGCCGGTTATATGGTCAAAGGAATGGACTACTTCCGATCGCAGCCGGAAGCCAAAGTGGAAATTCCGGGTAAGACGTCGAAAGAGAGGCGAAACTGGGCGTTTGCCTGTCTGCTCGTTTTGAGTCTCGTCTATGGCCTTGTGGAAATCGTACCCGGACGATTCACGGTGACAGACGAGGTGTTCTTTAAGGCGGCCGGCAGAAACTGGGCAATGACCGGGCAGTGGGCCGCGCCAGAGATCGTCGGGCGGCTTAGTAAAGGGCCACCGCTCACCGAGGTCTACTTCGCCCAGCCTCCGCTCTATACATTCCTCTACGGGGTCTACGCCAGGCTGGTTGGATTCGGCCCGCGCTCCTGCATGCTTTATGACGTTCTCATCCATTTACTATTCGTTTGGTCCGCTGTCGCGGTTGCCAGGACTGTTTACGCATTGCCTTGGACCTTGTCTGCATTATGCGGAGCACTGTTGGTACCACTCGGCACGGTCGGGCGCCCGGACGAATTGGGCATTGTACTCGCAATGTGGGGCGCGGTCGTGTTCCGGTCCAAGATTCCGCGCAGGTCCAGCGCCCTGATTGGCGGCGCCCTGCTAGGTCTCTGCGGCGCAACAAGCCTTGGCGCCCTGGTCTTTTTGGGCCCGCTGGTCATGTGGGAGCTGCGGAGGGAGGGCGAGGCGGGGGCGGACAAAGCACGCAATATCAGCTTGGCCGCGATGGGAGCTCTCGCTGCCGGAGCAACTTGCGTCGTGCCGATCCTTGCTAGCCACCCCACGGCATACCAGCAGTTGATCGCGCACGCCGGCGAACAGCCTGTGCTCCTGGGCTTTGTCACCCCTCAAGGCCGCAATTGGGTGATTTACCTCCTCCAGGTTTGGGCGGGGGCGCTCCGGTACGGATTTGGTTATGGCGCCTTGATGATGGGACTTCTGACGTTCGCCGTCCTGTGCTGGTGGTTCGACAGATCGCATGAGTGGGCTGGGTACACGCGCATTCTGTTTGCGGCGGTTTCGCTTCTTTTTTTGGTTGCGGTGATGCCGGGCAAGTATTTCTATACGTGGTTTCCGGGTTCCTGGCTCTTCATTGCCTGCGCGGGGGTCGGGGCGGAAGTCTCCCGATCGACCTCGCGCGAGCGCCGGCGTATTCTGTTGGCGTTCGCATCCGTGGTCTGGCTGGCCGCCTCGCTGCCGTATTTGCGTTCCAAAGTGATTCTCTGGACTTTGCCGGCGGACCAATCGCTGACGACGAATTGGAAGCGTCTTCGGAGCGAGATACCAGCCGGGGTCGGCGTCCTGAGTTCCGATTCGTGGTGGGCGCTTGCGGACCGGGATCGCGTATATGACGCGACATTCAGTAACCCGGGCATTGAGGCGGTTGACTATGTCGTGCTCAGCGGAAACGGCTCTGGGAAACCTGGGGCGCCGGCCAATATCACATGGCAGCGGAATAACACCGATTTTCGGCTACTCGAAAACCACTTGAACCCGAGGCCTACATCGTTTTTCGGTTTTCCCCTCTCACGCAGCGGGTACGGCTTCGGAGCTTACGTCCTCGAGAAGAAGACCCGAGCCCAGCGGGACGAGAAACACCCTATCTGGTAGACCAAAACGCTGCACCAGGCCTACAGACGCTTCCTCGCCAGCGGTGACCTGCTGTGAGTTACGGGAGCCGTGCCTGAGAATCCCTCACGCGATCACTGTCTCGTCCACAGCGGGGGCTTCCGGGAACCGCGAAGCAACGAAGATGAATATCTTGGTGGTGACACCTGAACCGCTGTATCCGTGCCGATCTGGAACAGCCAAGCGAAGCCTTCATTTGCTGCTACCCTTATCGAGTCGGCACACCGTGGATTGCTTGGCGCTCAAGTTAGAGGGGTCCGATTCCAGACCGGTGTGCAGCTCGGAACTAGATTTTGGGTCCGAATTCGACGGGAATTGCCGACGGAGCATAACGGTAGGGGCACCTCGCGCCGCTGTGAGGCTTCACTACGGGTTCGTTTGGTACTCGGCGACATTTGAGGAACGGCTGAAGGAAACGGTTCGCCAGGGCGACTACGATGTCATTTTCGGGGTTTCGAGCACTATGGCATATTACCTTCGTTGTCTGACATCGCCGCCTGTTGTAGTTGATCTTATCGACGCCGAAGAGATGGCTTGCCGCCGTACGCTCGCCCATGCAACGGTCCCCCGGGACCGCCTCCGAGCCTTGCGGAACCTTGTCCTATTCCAGTTCTTCAAGAAGAGGGTGCTTCGTGCGCATAAGGACAAGGAGTTGGTCGTAGTCTCCGAGGTGGACGCGGAGTTTCTTTGCAGACACCTAGGCTGTAGCCGCTTGCATGTCATTCCTCTTGGCGTGGAGCCGTGCTTCCTTGAGCCCTTTAGAGAAAAGGCAATGCCGGAAGAACCTGGGGTCTTGATGTTTCACGGAAGCCTGGGAGCGCCGCACAATCATGATGCGGCAATGTACTTACTCAGTGAGATCTACCCGCGAGTGCTACGTTCCGAGCCTTATACCGCACTGTGGGTTGTGGGGCCGGGCGCCCGCGCCCCCCTCCTGAAGCTGGCGGCACGCTTCCCCAAGGCGAGGGTGCCGGGGTATGAGCCCGACGTGAAGCCGTGGTTGGAAAAGGCCAGTGTGTATGTCTGCCCGCACACCACGGGGTCCGGCATGAAAACAAAACTCCTCGAGGCCTGGGCGATGGGCAAAGCTGCTGTAGCCTCCCCCAGAGCTCTCGAGGGCCTGGCCGCCCAAGACCAGGTCAATGTGCTCGTCGCACGGACGCCGGAGCAATTCGCAACTGCCATCATGAGATTGCTCCGGGACCCTGAGCTTCGTCGGCACATTGGTCGTGAGGCTCGTAAGACGGTGGCAGAGCACTACTCCGCTCTAGCCCAAAGCCAGAAACTCGAAGCATTGCTTGCCAGCGTGGCATCACAGGGCAGCCCGACCCAAGCCCCCATTGTGGAATAAGGCCATGTGGGAAGGCCATTGGAAATACCCAGGTGCCTATGCACGCACCGCTCGGGCTACGCAGGACCTGAGGCGCTGAAGTCATGGCCGGGCCTATGAGAAGACTCCGGGACGTTTACGAGGAACTGGTGGCTGCCAGTTGTTCCGAGCAGCCTTTTCCCATCCCCACGTCTGTCCAAAGGTACTTTAACAATCCGCTGGGCTTTGAATACGTTACAGCCGTTCGGCGATTCGTGGGGAGTGCGGAGCGGGTGCTCATCATCGGCGACGGCGGGGGGCGCGACTACTTTTCCCTGAAGCTTCTTGGAAAGCGACCTGTGGTGATGGACATCGCTCCCCAGTCGGTCATCCCCGATCTCGTTATCGCGGATGCTAATTCGCCTTTGCCCTTCGCCCCGGGAACCTTTGATGCAGTGGTCATGGCAGAGGTGCTGGAGCACCTGCCGCAGGACTACTTGGCCTTGCAGCGCGTCCGCGAGGTGGTTAAAGATGACGGAGCCTTGATTCTGACGGTCCCCTATTACAATGACGCCACACTCAGTCACGTCCGCGTCCATTCGCCGGAATCTATCAAGCGGCTGTTGCAGGCAGCAGGCTGGAGAATCACCGCCTACATCGAGAGAGGGGGGGGACTGTGTCGCCTGGCAGGTTGGTTTCCCCTGCTGATGGGGCTCCATGCTGCGAATCTCGTCGCCCGGATGCTTCGGGGACGGACCTTTTATCAGGCGATAAACCGCCGCATCGCCGCTTTCGATTTTTGGCTGGGCAGCCGGCCAAACTCCTTTCATCGCTTCTCCATCTTGTATGGTGCTTTTATCCAGTGCGCAAAGGCACGGCCTGTGGATTGGGCGTCCCTCAACGCCGCTGAATTTGAGGAAATGGGCCGCCAGGTCGTTCGTTGACGTTCGACAACCTCAGGTGAGGCGGGACCGTGCCATGCCGAAGAAAAAGCCGCAGAGCTAGAGAGCAAGTCTGCGCTAAATAGCTGTTGAACGGGAGTATCTCTATGGAGCGCGCCGAACCCGTAAACTCACTTCGTAACGCGACCCTGAAGGTCCTCCACGCCTATTTGCCGGAGCTTCGTTCGCGCACCCTCCTCCCGGATGCATGGTGGTCACTGGCTGGAAACCTATTTTCCGTTTTGGGGGGACTTGCTGCGGTAAAGGTCATAGCTGCCTTCGTCCCAAACGCGGAGTACGGTCGTGCCAGTCTTGCACTCGGCGTGATCGGGCTCCTAACCCTATTCCTGCTTAACCCCCTCTTGGCTGCGCACTTGCGGCTCTATTTTGACCACGTGAACGATGGAAGTGCGGACTCCTACACCACGCGCTTCAAATGGCTCCTCGTAGGCGTGGGAATGCTCTCCACCACCTGTTATGCGCTCATCGCAATAATAGGCCGTTGGACAGGGAATGGGCTGTACCTTGCTCTCGTTCTTCCGGCGGCCCTGCTACTTTTTGTTCAGCCCCACGCCAGCGCCACCAACAACTATCTTGAAGCTCAGCGGCGCTACCGCCCCCTGGCATATGCAACTTTGGTCCTCAAAGCCAGCCCGGTTCTTTTTTTCCTTGGACTACTTGTCACCGGTCTGTCCGGCGCTTCTTGCATCATCCTTTCCCAAGCCTTGGCGTCACTTGCACTTATCCTCGTTTTCGCTAACAGCAGACATCGGTCAACACAGCCAAGTGTTGGTTCTTCCGGGCTGGGAGAGGCGCAGGCTTCGCGGAGCCTTGCCAGCCGATTTGCTGGAGGGATATATCTGGCTACGTTTTTCGGCTGGGTGCTTACGACCTCAGACCGTTACGTTGTCGGGCACTACTTGAGCCTGGGCGCCGTAGGGATCTACGCAATGAACTACGGTCTGTGGTCGCTTCCTTACCAGATCCTGAATGGATGGCTGGATACGGTAAGCCGATCACGGATTTACACCCGCGCCGCCAAGGGCGACTGGCGAGCGGTGAGCCGCAGCCTGCGGCTGAGGGTCTTGGCCGGACTTGCGGCGGCTTCGGCTGGTACGGTTCTTCTCTGCTTCGTCGGCAGACGCATAGCCCTCATGCTCGTGGGTGAGAGCTACTGGTCCAGTTGGAAGCTAATGATGCTCATCGCCGCGGGGCACATCTTCTTCGTCATGGGATCGTCCGCCGTGACAGTTCTTTTTGCTGCGAAGAATACCCACATCCTCTCCCTGGCTACCGTGGCGGCCGCCACGGTGAACGTCTTGTTAAACATTTACCTAATTCCCCGCTGGGGCATAATTGCCGCCGGGGCCACTACCTTTCTCTCCTATGTTCTGTGGGCTATTATTCTCCTAGCCGGAACCGTATCCCTTACCAGAAGGCTGAAGGCCCGACAGGAACCCGAACCGACTCCGGGTCCAATTTGCGCCGCGCGTGTACTGGTTGAGCCATGAACCAAGGCCCTCTGGTCTCGGTGCTGTTCATAACCTACAGGCGCATTCGTTTTCTCCAAAGGGCCGTGCTGTCTTTCCTTCGCAACACCGACTACCCCAATCTTGAATTGGTAGTTGCCGATGATGGCAGCCCCCAGTGGATGCAAGCGGAAATGCGGACATTGCCGATTCAGAAGTTAGTTGCTTCCAAAACGAATAAGGGATTGGGGGCAAACACCAACGCTGGACTCAAGCAGTGTGCCGGGAAGTATATCTTGCAGATTCAGGACGATTGTGAATGCCAAGGGCCGCCGCGGTACTTGGAGCAAGCGGTCGTCCTGATGGAAGCCCGCCCCGAAATTGGTCTCGTTCAATTTTATGGGACTGCTCGTGTGGATCCAGAGTTGAGGATTCGCGACTTCGAAGGCCCAGACTGCTACTTAATCTGCCGAGAGTCCGGCTCATCCCCTCAAACTCAATATGTTTACTCGGACATGCCTCACCTCAAGAGCAACGAGCTGGTCGCTTATCTGGGCAAGTACCGGGAAAGTTGCCGGATGGAGGAATGTGAGCTGGACTACCAAAACAGGTTCGCAAAACAATCGCGCTTCCGGGCTGGTTTTTTTCCCTGTTACTACAACACGGTCTTCATTCATATGGGTGCGAGCGACAGCTTCCGAACGGGTAGCCGGCTCCGGCGGTTGGAAGACACGCTTGTCCCCATCGCCCGCAGGTGGAAAGAAAGGAGCCCGGAATTGTTTGCACGCGCAAAGGCGATCTACCACAAGACCGTGAGGCTCTTATATCGCCTCAGCATCCTCCACAGCTAAACATGTTCCCACCTGCCCAGTGCCGCACACGCCCGAAAACGGCTCCCGGAAAGAGATGCTACTGGGAGGACACAAAGGAAGGCGGCTGGGTGTGTACTGACCCAGGACCCGGGAGTCCAAGATGGAAATTCCTGTGTATAATTTCAGCGGAGTGTTCGAGACCTTATGGTGCCGCAATCATCGCAATTACGGGTAACTGTAGAGGGAAACCCTGTTCACGTCCGGCGCGGCAAGAACGACGGTTTTTGGAGCAATTACGATAGGGGCATTTGGGAACCGGGTACGCAGGCCGTTTTCAGACGATTCATCGATAAACAGCACTCGTACATCGATATTGGAGCCTGGATCGGGCCTACACTTCTTCTGGGTTGTCAGCTAGCCAAACGTGCCTATGGTGTCGAGCCTGATCCGATAGCGTACGCCGAACTCGTCGAAAATATAAAGTACAATCGGCCTCTCACAAACAATGTGCGACTGTTCAACATTTGCATTACTCCGGTATCAGGAAAGGTCTCATTCGGAAGCCGGGGCGATGGCGGCGATTCCATGTCGAGTCTGCTCTTTTCAAGCGGGAGGACAAGCTGGACAGTTGACGGCATGAGCCTTCAAGAATGGATTGAGCGGAACGAAATCAATGACTGTAACTTTATTAAGATCGACATCGAGGGAGGAGAATACAGCGTGCTGCCAACGATGACGGCATACCTAAGAAGCCACCGACCCACTCTGCACCTCTCACTGCATCCTTGTTTTCTTGGACAACAGGAGGTCCGAGGCGTAAACGCAAAACTCAAGCGTTCTTTATTACGCCTGGAAAATACGATTAGAATTCTTAAGATGCTGAGATTCTATGAGTATTTCTACGATCCTCGTGGCAAAGTACCGAGTTTGGGCATGACTTCCCTTTATTCATGCCTTCGCCATTGCCTAGCCAAAATAAGATGGAAACCTGTCGCTTTACTAGTGATGTGCATGGATAGTATCCGTGGAAATTCCAGCGCTTTGGTGCTGACAGATCAAAAGTGGGACGTAACTGCAGCGTCGCCAAGTTAAGCGCATTACCTCTTCGTCGCCACCAGCTTCGGTGCTCCGCCCGAGTTCTGCCTGCCGGGGCACTTCCGATAGGGTCCTACCGTATCCGAGGGGTCTCAGCGCTGCCGGGCAGGCGCGCGAGCCGTCGATGATACGGCTAGGTGGAACGCCATAAACGATATAACTTGCACTTGGTCACCCGGTTTTTTTTGCTGCTTCGCTGCGCGTGGACGCGCTTCGTGGCGCGGACGGCCCGCAAGAATACACCGTTTGCGCCCATTGCCCTGAAACCCTGGAGGAAACCCTCTCCTACACCCCCTCGCGGTGGAGCGCATGTCACCGAGAGGGCGAGGCACAGTAGCTATGAGAATCCTAATCGTCGGCCCACAGTTTCCTGACTCCTTCGCGCGGAATATCGCAGTCACGCTGGAGCAGATGGGGTTCCAGGTCAGCACGGGTGTTCCCGGCTTGATGAAGGGGCGGGCGGACCAGAAGCTCAATCCCTTGCTGTCCATGGGGGTCCAACTGTTCCCCCGTGTCGAAAACCGACTGCAACAGAGTTTTGTGCGCGGCGCGGAAAAGACAAAGCCTGGCTTGGTGTTGGTGACCTATGGCTGGCTTACCCCCCGGACGATTAAGGAGTTGCGCAACGTCGCTCCCGCTGTCGCCGCCTGGTATCCGGACCCCACCTCAAACCTGGGTCGCGAATATCTTTTGGGATCGGACTATCACTGTGTCTTCTTCAAGGAACCCAGGGCCGTCGCCCTGTTCCGCAGGAACCTCGATTTGCCTGCCTACTTCCTTCCCGAATGTTGCAATCCCATCTGGCATCGTCCTCAGGATTGCACATCAGAGGAAGCATTGAGATTCGGGTGCGACGTGGCTGTGGCAGGTAACTGCTACTATTACCGCCTGAGGATGATCGAGGAGCTAAGAGAGTTCAATGTCAAGATTTGGGGAGGCGGCGCGGCCCGCTGGCTCGTCCACCCCATGCTGCGGTTCCAACAGCACCACTTTGTTGCAGAAGAGGAGAAAGCCAAGGCATTTCGCGCCGGTAGAATCGTCCTCAATACCTTCTCGCATAAAGAGACCGACGGTGTGAACTGCCGCCTTTTTGAGGCCACGGGATGTGGAGGCTTCGTCCTCACGGAAAATGGCCCCACCGTGCGGGACTTCTTCGAGCCCGGGCGGGAGGTGGCTGTCTTCGATTCCAGGAAAGAACTTGTGGATCAAGTCCGGTACTACCTGGCCCATGCGGAAGAGCGCCAGGAGATCGCGGACCGTGGCTGTCAGAGAGCACACCGGGAACACACCTACCAAGTTCGCTTGTGTCGCCTCCTCGAAATTGTGTCCCAGCATAGTGGAGTGCGTTTCGATCTTCCGGCAGCCGCCAAGGCTCCTTTGACCTCCGCCGCAGAGGGGCGGTGCTTGGCCCCGACGGCGGCCAAGCCCGTTTGACCTTTCTGCGACAAGGAATGACTCCCTAGATGCCCCGGTTCTCGCTTGCAGTCCTCATGACCCACCCGACGCAGTTTGACGGTCCCTTGTTTTCCCGGATCAGTCGAGCGGGGGTGATAGACCTCACCGTGTACTATCTCGTGACGGATCGGATCGCAAGTAAGGTCGATAGTGAGCTGGGTTTCTCACCCAATTGGGATACCCCTGTCACGGAAGGCTACCGGCGAGTTGTCTGCCCGCCCCAGTTTATTCGAAGGCTGCGATTTCTGTGGCGCGAGTGTCTTGTGGACGGCAAGTATGATCTGGTGATTGTGCCTGGGTACGCGCGATTGGATACAAATCTTCTGGCTCTGGGTCATCACCGCCGGGCTCTGGGAATGCGCCTGGATACGGCCCCGATCTATCCGGAGCCCGCATGGAAAACCTGGTGTAAGCGAATAGTGCTGCGACGGTTTTTTCGACGATTTGCAACTTTCCATCCCGTGGGCTCGCTCACGGAGGGATTCCTCGAAAGATTAGGGGTGAGCGCGTCAAAAATCTTTCGCTTCCCTTACGCCGCCGATAATGCATATCTTGCGGAGAGAGCCAAGCAGTTCCGGCAGGACCGCGACCGAGTACTGAGTGATCTGAGCATTTCATCTGCGGCCTTCATTGTCCTGGGGGTGCTCAAGTTTGTGCCCCGGGAAAACCCCATGGAACTGCTGAGAGGATTCCTCCTGTTCCACGAGAAGTTTCCGGATTCGGCGCTCATCCTGGTGGGCGCCGGGCCGCTCGAAAGAGAAATGAAAGCCTACATCGCGGCAAGTAAACTCGCCGGCTCGGTGCGCCTGGTTGGTTATGCGAAGTACAGCGAATTGCCCAGGTGGTACGCCATTTCAAACGTCTTTGTGCACCCTGCCATTTGGGAGTGCTGGGGGGTATCGGTTAACGAGGCTATGGCGTGTGGCTTGCCTGTGGTCGCTTCCAGCTCAGTTGGTTCATCTTACGACCTCATACAGGATGCCGCCAACGGATACCAGTATCCTTCCGGAGATGTCAAAGCGCTTGCGGATTGCCTCACCAGGATCGCTTCACGGCCCGATCGTGGTAGCGAACTTGGAGAGTGTTCGCGGCGCCTTATCAAAGCCTGGGATTTTGAGGCCACTATCAAGTCCCTCGAATCAGCCCTGCTCGGGATCAAAGCTGAAATCCCTCACCGCACCGCCTCGGCGGAGCAGTTCGCGGCGCGGCGATAGACGGAGTGCCTGGCGACGTGTCGCGCTAGGTTGTCTACGCTTTTGATTCGGCTCATTTTCTTGGGCGTCGAGAGGGTTGGCGGGCGATGACCACCCCCTAACCCCCTCCTCACCCAGGAGGGGAGTACTTGGTAACTCGCATGAGTAGTTCTTTGCCCCACACCATTATTGTCAGGCAGGAGCGGGAGACGGCGGTAGGTCCGTTTCAGGTTCTGATTATGCTGAGCCTCTCTTTGGGGGCAATCGCCTGGGGAGAAGCTCTCATCTTTGGTGGCGAGCGGCTTCAGTTTCAAAGTTATCTCGCGCTGCTGGGCTTTTACGGCGCTGCCTCCGCTGTATTTGTTCTATCCAGGATTCGAAAGGGTAAGCTGCAAGTGTTTGAAATTCCGGTTTACCTCACTGTGATGTCTTTCTTGCAGTATGGGTTGGCGCCTCTGCGTAATTTCATCGACCCGACGCTGATGGATAGGTACTTATCGTCGAATGGCGAGGAATTGGTCCAGGCGCTCATTTACTGCATTTTGGGCATGGTTGGGTTTTGGGCGGGTTGTCAAGCCGTGCGGCGCAAACAGAGCGGCCAGATGTCTTCAGGCCTCAGCGAAGAGGACACCCTGCCTGCCTCGCGTCAAGCATTCATAATGTTATCCGCCATAGCAATTTACGCCATCGGCTTTGGCACCAAGTTCTACCTCTTGAGGAGCCAGCTCTTTTCCTATACGGCAAACGGGGAAAAGTACTGGGCGAATCTTGCTTCTATGCAGGTCCTGAGCGTTATTTCGCAATTCGGGACCTTCGCCCTGGTCGTTGCTACCATCGAAAGGTATCGTAATCGGTCCAATGCCACTTGGAACGTTCTTTTTTGGGGCATTTTCTCCTGCGAGATTCTCTGGGGCCTGGTCTCCGGGATGAAAGGTGTGATTTTTCAGAATTTCGTCGTGCTTGCGCTGGTCTCCTCGGTCATTCAGCGTAGGCTGAACCTGCGCTGGGTTGTTCTTCCTTTCTTCGCACTTGTTCTTCTCTTTCCTATCTCTGATGCCTATCGTGGTTTAGTGCACGGACGCGGTGAGCAGGTTACGAGCTTTGTAGGAGCAGGGCGCCTCGGCCGCATGGCTTTCCAGGATGCGACCCGAGAGGGGGCAAATCGGGGGAGTCTCTGGTCTCGTGGGAAGGTGAGCACAGTGCAGCGCTTCGACCTGCTGACGAGCGTCGCCCAAGTGCTCACACTGGGAGCTCGGACGAGCATGGTGAAGAGCGATCTACACTGGTGGATGCTTCCTATTTACCCCTTCGTCCCACGGCTCGTCTGGCCCTCCAAGCCCATTCTCAACGAAGGCGGGAGGTTCGCAGCCGTTCTGGCGGGAGCCTCTGGGAGTATTGCCACTATCGGCACCTCGACCGCAGTTACTTATCCAGGGGATTTATACCTCCAGTTCGGCTTGTTGGGGATGCCGGTCGGGATGTTTCTTCTGGGCATGGTTGCCCAGTTGCTCACGAACCGTGCGGGTGGGCTCATTGACCGACAAAACCTGTTCATATACACATGCGTTTTCCTTTTTGGTTTCCCAATGGAGGCGGACGTATTTTTGTTCTGGGCAGGTTTCATCAGACTCATGGTAATCCTGTACGTTTTGAGTCGGGCAATCTACGGGCCTCGCAGCCTTCCCAGCAGGCCGCTTCCATCATCTCCAGTGCTGGCCCGGAAATCATGAGAATCCTCATTTTAGCCACAGATATTTACACGCGGGGTGGAATCGCCAGATACACCTACACCTTGGCCTCAGCGTTGGCGGACCTGCTTGGGCCTGAAAGCGTCCATGTTCTGGCTCTGTTGGCTTACGGCGACGCTTCCGATTTCCACCCACGATTTCGTGTTTTGGGTCCCGTCACTGACCGATTGACAGCCGCAGCAAAGGTCCAGTTTGCAATGAAGGCGCTGGCTCTCGGGCGTAACAAGTACGACTTGATCGTGTGCAGTCATTTGAGCCTGGCTCTGGTCGCCGCCGCTATCCGCTTCGTGTGCGGGACTCCTTTCTGGGTTGTCTGTCACGGCACGGAGGCTTGGGCGCCACTGCCTCTTCTTAAGCAAGTTGCCCTGAGGCGATCGAACTTCCTGCTTCCTATCAGTCGCTTCACAGCGGAGAAGCTTCTTGAGGTTCAGAAAATTCCTCGAGACAGAGTATCTATCCTTCGTAACGCGATACCCAATGACTTCGAAGGCTTGTTGACGGCGCCAGGGGGCGCTGGAGGGTCGGAAGCGAGCGTTTTCGACAGGGAACGCATTCTGCTTTCCGTGGGTGCTTTGGCAAGGTGCCATGCATACAAGGGCTTCGACACGGTTATATGCGCCCTGCCTGTGGCCCTCGAGCGCGTGCCCAACCTAAGGTACGTCATTGTCGGCAAGGGTGACGACCGGCCGCGCCTGGAAAAGCTCACGAGGGAGCTGGGAGTGCAGAGCCACGTGACTTTCGCAGGCTCGGTTTCCGATGAGCAACTGGCCAAATACTATCGCTCCTGTGATCTGTTCGTTCTTCCCAGCAAGGCGACGGTGAGGAACGGGAGCTGGGAAGGGGAAGGGTTCGGAAGGGTCTACGTCGAGGCTGCCTTGGCGGGAAAGCCCGTGGTGGGCAGCCGTACCGGCGGGGCGGCTGAGGCTGTGTTAGACGGAAAGACGGGGTTCCTGGTCGATCCACTCTCGGTAGACGAAGTTGCACATGCAGTCATTACGCTCCTGGGCGACGCGGAACTGGCGGGCAGCATGGGGGCAGCGGGGCGTAAATGGGCCCTGGAGAATTTTACCCAGGAAGCCTTGTCCAGGGCTCTCGAACCATTGCTGCGCCTCACGGGCCATGTGCAGGCCCCCTGCTCTACAAGTGTAATCAGCACCAGACGCGATGCCTAAAGCGGATAACTGTCGCCGAGGTGGTGGCGGCGTTCCTCCTGGCTATGACGGCGGATCTCCCAGATGAAAAAATGTGCATTTAATGTTCCTGAAGGATTTAATAATCCCACGGCTCTGCCATCCGGCTCCGACCAAGCCCGTCGCTGGCAGGAGTTGAACCGCACTTGGTGGGAATCCCACCCGATGCGATACGATTGGAAAGAAGCAATCCCTTACAAGGAATTCAGCAAAGAATTCTACTTGGAAATCGATCGTCGCTTCTTCGAGAGCGTGAGATTGTTTGCTCCATGGAAGAGCGTCCCCTTTGACTTCCTCGTAGACTTTGAGACCTTGAAGGGAAAGGATGTCCTGGAGATTGGGGTCGGCAACGGCAGCCATGCTCAACTCCTCGCTGCCCATTCGAAATCATTTACGGGAATCGATCTCACGGATTTCGCTGTGAAGAGCACGTCTGACAGGATGCGCTGTTTCCAATTGAACGCTCGCATTCTCCGCATGGATGCCGAGCACATGCAATTTGATGACAACAGCTTTGATTTCATTTGGACTTGGGGGGTTATTCACCATTCGTCCAGCACTCGAAGAATCCTCGAAGAAATGCACAGGGTTTTGAAGCCACAGGGGGAAGCAATTGTGATGGTTTATCATCGAGGCCTTTGGAATTATTACTTCACCGGGGCTTTGCTTTCCATTGCGGAGGGGGGGATTTTGAAGGGCAGGCCCCTCCACGATACCGTTCAGCAGTTCACGGATGGCGCTATGGCCAGATACTACTCAATTTCCGAATGGGAGCATCTCGTAGCAGACCTATTCGCTCTGAGGAGCGTCCAAATACTCGGTCAAAAGACCGACCTTGTGCCTATTCCGGGTGGTAGTCTCAAGAATGCGATTCTGGGGTTGATTCCCAACCGCCTTAGCCGCTTCATGACGAACAAATGTAGGATGGGTTCCTTCCTGGTGGCCAAAATGGCCAAAGTACACTCATGAACGGAGAAAGCAAAGAGCAGAAACTGGAAACAGGAAATTGGAAACTGGAGACATGTTTTGTAGTTTTTTTTCTCAGTGTCTCGGTGCCTCAGCGGTGAAGCAGAACCACGGAGACACTGAGGCACAGCGCGGCCTGCGGCCGCATCCCAAATTTCAGATTTCAAATTCGAGAAGCGTCGGTGAGAACGATTCCTCTGACGGAAAATCTTTGCGCGCCGCAAAGAAATTCACCAACAGTATTACAGCGAAACCGGAAAGCAGCTCGAAAAAGTTGATACCATGTGCGGAATCCTTGGACTAGTCGGCAAACGCTCGCCCCAAGTTGACCGAGCGCTCAGCGTGGGCACACGGACATTGGCTCATCGCGGTCCTGACGATGAAGGGATGGAGGTCCTTCCGCTGCGCTCGGACGCGCAGCAGTGCGTCGGGCTGGGAAGCCGACGGCTGGCCATCCTCGATCTCTCGCCGGCCGGGCACATGCCGATGCATGATCCTGAGACAGGCAATTGGCTGGTCTTCAACGGAGAAATCTTCAATTTCCAGCGAGTCCGCAGCGAACTCCAGAAACTGGGCCATCTCTTCACCTCCACCGGAGATACCGAAGTGCTCCTCAAGGCTTACAGTGAGTGGGGGGAGGGGTGCATTGGTCGTCTGGCCGGAATGTTCGCTTTTGCGCTGTGGGATGCGCGGAGGGAAAGGCTTTTTCTGGCACGCGACCGGCTGGGCGTAAAGCCACTCTATTACTATGCGTCGCCCGACTTGTTCCTTTTCGGATCGGAAATTCGCGCCTTGCTGGCCAGCGGGCTTGTTCCGCACCGTCTGGATATGACGGGCCTGGCATCCTACCTGGCTTTCGGCGCCGTTCAGGACCCCCTCACCATCATTGAGGGCGTGCGCTCGCTTCTCCCCGGGCATACTCTCGTTTGGGAAAAGAAGCACCTCGAAACCCGCAGCTACTGGAGCTTGGCGGAAGTGGCATCTCGACCTCCGGCAACGGATATGCCGGGCGAAGCTGTGGCCGCGGTCCGAGGGCTAATTCAGCAGGCCGTCTCGGAGAGATTGATCAGCGACGTTCCCATCGGTGTTTTCCTGAGTGGGGGTGTGGACTCGAGTTGCATCGTGGCCGTCGCCAGCGAGGCGTCTCAGAAGCCCCTCGAGACCTTCTCGGTCGTGTTTGGGGATAGCGAGTTCTGTGAGGACCGCTATTCCGACCAGGTGGCACGAGAACACGGTTGCCATCACCATAAGATCGGGCTCACCGAAACCTGCCTACTGGAACAAATCCCAGACGCCTTGGGCGCCATGGATCAACCGAGCGTTGATGGCATCAACACTTACATCATTTCTCGGGCTACCAAAGGCGCCGGAGTTACCGTGGCGCTGAGCGGACTGGGTGCGGATGAGATTTTCGCCGGATACTCGAGCTTCCGTTCCGTCCCAAAAATGATGAGCTTCCGCCGGTACGCCGGATGGCTGGCGCCTTTGGGAAGAGGCTTTAACGCCCTGGTTGGCGGGAGCGAAACAAACACGCTTTCGAAGGCCTTGGCCCTGGCCGGCAATGACTTTTATGGGAACCAACCCTACTTCCTGTCGCGGGCGCTCTTCCTGCCGGGAGCCGTCCGTAGCATGCTGCCCCGTCAGGAGGCGTGGAACGGTAACCTTGTGCTGCCCGCAAATTACGCAGAATTGGCTGAGCAGGTTCGCGAGCTTGACCCGGTCAACCAGGTCTCTGTCTTCGAAGGGGCAACGTACATGGCCAACACGCTTTTACGCGATACCGATTGCATGAGCATGGCCGTTTCGCTCGAGGCTCGGACCCCGTTCCTGGATTACAGGCTATGGGAGTACGTTCTTCCCCTAGCCGGCAGGCTCAAGCTCGATCCCCCCATGCCCAAGCCCCTCCTCTTGAGGTCGGTCGGTCAGCGGTTGCCGAGGGAGATCTACTTCCGCCGCAAGATGGGCTTCACACTGCCGTTTGAGCGGTGGTTGCGCGACGGGCTGCGGGGCGAGGTGGAGCGTGAGCTTCTCAGCAGTCGGGACGCTGCTCAATGCCCTCTCGAGCAGCAGGCGGTGGAGGAAGTCTGGCACGCCTATCTAGCTGGGAAGACCAGTTGGTCGCGGCCTTGGTCGCTCTTTGTATTGAAGCGTTGGATCCGCCGCAACATCTGGGGTTCGGCATGAAAATCGTTATCAATGCTGCTTCGGCCAAGCTGGGCGGGGCGGTGAATTACGTTAACAATCTCCTAGGGCATCTCCCGCCGCCGGAGAGTGCCTATCAGTTCTGCGTCTTCCTGCCAGGCGAGACAGCGCGGGCGCTGCCCGCGGTTGCCGGGAACATCCAGCTTTGTCCTCTCCCCGACAAAAACAACCGGGGATGGCGACGCCTCTGGTGGGAGCAAGTCACGCTCCGCCGCTTCTTGCGGGGGGAGAAAATCGATCTGCTGTTCTCCACCGCCAATTTTGCGATGTTTCGCTGCCCGGTAAAGCAGATCCTGCTGGTCCGGAACGCCCTGTATTTCTCCAACTTGTACCAACGGATGTTCCTGACAAGGCACGGCCTGAGGAGGAGGATCGCGTTCAGGTTGCGCCGGTGGCTGATTTGCCGGAGCGTCAGAAGCGCCGATCTCGTCATGACCCCTACTCGGGTCATGTTGGAGGGGCTGCGTGCGTATGTTGACATCCCAGATTCCAGGGCTCTGGTGAATCCCTACGGGGTCACGCTTGAAGATAACGGTGGACGACCACACGCGAACAGGGCTCCCGCGAGGGACTTCGGGGAGGGCGCCGACACCGTTCGGCTCCTTTACATTTCGTTGTACAACGAGTACAAGAATCTTCGAACCCTTCTTAAGGCGCTGCCCTTGCTTAATCACAACGGCGGCAGGAAATGGGTCCTCACTACCACGGTTGACCCTGCTTGGGCGGAGGTCGCCTGGATGCTGACCTGCAAGGATGATTTGGCAGTGGCACGGCAACCTGACGTGGCCCCGTGGGTGGGGTTTGTGGGTCCCTTCCCGAGAGGGCAAACAGAGCGCTTGTATCTCGAGCCGGATATCTTCGTCTTTCCCTCGCTAACGGAGTCATTTGGATTCCCTATGGCTGAAGCGATGTCCCACGGCGTGCCGATAGTGGCTTCTGACACTCCGGTGAATCGCGAAGTCTGTGGAGATGCCGCAGTGTACTTCAACCCCCTCAGCGCCGAAGACCTGGCGCAACAGGTCAGAGTTTTGGCGCAAGACCCAGTTTTGATGGGGAAGCTTGGAGCGGTAGGTCGCGAGCGGGCCGCAACGCTATTCAGGTGGGACAGGCACGTCCAGCAAATCCTTGAATGGGCTGGCGGGGCAAAGGAAGAGACCTCGCAGCCCCTTGCTCGGCACTAGCGGGGGGCGCGGGGCGATGGAGTTTCCCCACACGGAAGAGATTCTTCCGCTGGCAGTACTTCAGTGCTGCTATTATTCGAGTAGGGCTGTTACCCAACCAATTACTGGGAAGCGCATCCCTAAGGAGCAATAGCGCAATGAACCGGTCAAACCGAGTCTTCGTCACTCATGTCAACCATTTTTCCGCGCTCGCATCGATGGATAGATTGCTGCAAAGGTTCTCAGGGTGTCTGCCTGATTCTTGTCTTTGCATAAGCGTCAAGATCAATTTGTGCGACTACCGAAAAGCGGCATCTGGGGCCACCACAGACCCAATAATGCTGGATGCCTTATTAGGGGTATTGCGGCTGCGCTATCCCGCGGCTGAGATAACGATTCTTGAAAATGACGCATCAGCCGTGGAGGCCCACAGCCTCTTTGCTCTGTTAGGCATTCGAGACGTGGCAAAGATACACGGCGCGCGCTTGCTCAACGTTGCGGAGGGGAATTGGGTCACGAAAAGCATACCGAAACCCCATATATTTCCCGAGCTTGAGGTGCCGGAAGTTCTCGAAAAGACGGATCTGTTCGTTAATTTTGCGAAGTTGAAGACAAATTCGCTGACCAAAACCACTGGGTGTCTCAAAAACATCTTCGCCTTATTGCGCACGAAGCGAAAGTCTGTCTACCACCCGCGAATTAACGAGGTCCTCGCGGACATGAACCAGGTGATCCATCCGGACCTCTGTATAGTTGACGGATACATCGGAATGGAAGGGCAGGGGCCGGCTTTCGGGGTCCCGAAGCGTTGCGAGCTATTAATCGGGGGGGTGGATCCCGTGGCCGTGGACGCATGTTGCGCACGGATCATGGGCTTCAATCCTTGGTTCGTCAAACACATCCGCATGTGTCATCGCCTGGGAGTGGGCGCCATTCGTTACCAGTTGGAGACGGACGTAGCCAACTTCAATTATCGCGGCTACCATTTCGACTATAGCCGCCTTGAGCATTTTGCCCGCGCCATGCTACGTCGGCGTGTGGGCGTGGCCGGGTAGGGGCGAGAATTTATGGAGAAGGTACGCTTCGCTATTGTGGGTTGCGGTGCAGTTGCTCGACGTCATCATGTGCCCGCCCTACTCAGGAGCCCGAGAGCGGAAATATCTGTCCTTTGCGACATCGAAGAAGAGCCGGCTCGCCTCGTGAGGGACCGCTTCAAGTTGGGGAGCACGGTATATCAGAACCTCGACCAGGTTCTTGCCGACCCCGATGTGGACGTTGTCGACATCTGTGGACCTAGCTTTACCCATTATGATTATGCGCGCCGCAGTATCCTGGCAGGCAAGCACGTCCTCGTGGAGAAGCCTCCGGTTTACCGAGTTGACCAGGCGGAAGAGTTGATCGCGTTGTCAAACCGCCGGGGCGTGAAGTTGGGAGTCGTTCTTAATCAGCGGTATCGGGCGCCCATTGAGGGGCTCAGACAGGCCAAAGACGAAGGGCTCCTTGGCGACATCGTAAAAATCCAGGTCATTCATCATGCGAATTTGGTCTTTGGAGAAAGCCCTTGGCTTTGGGATGAGACGAAGAGCAAGTACATGCTTTATGAGTTTGGGATCCACTTCCTGGACCTTCTCGTTTATTTCTGTGGTGAACACGACGAGATAGTGTGTGTGGTACCGACATCCCAGGAGTCTGTGCATACCACATCCGACCTTCAAATCATAATTCGGTTTAAATCGGGGCAGTTAGGTATCATGGATCTGACGCAGGACTCCACCCGTCACTCAGCATTTTTCACCCAACTAAATGCTTACGGTACTGCGACAGACGCGTTCGTCCGCTTCTTCCCACCGCAGGTACGCTTCAGCGCTGGCGTGGATCCGCCACAGAAGTACCTGTTCAGTGAGCTTGCCAGCTTCGCAAAGTTTGGGTGGTCCTTGGCGACCGGGAAATACCTGGTTGAACGGAATCGTCCCCATCAACGGGTGTTAGACATGTTCATGGATTGGTTGGTACGAGACACTGCCTATTCCCTAACCATGCAGGCGGCTCTGCCTACTCTGCGCTTGCTCAACGCGCTCGAAGAGAGGATCCCGGGCTACGTCTCTCAGGGAGCCAAGGTCGGCATTGAGGGGGCGCATTGAAACGGAGCCTTCGAGTGTCTACGGAAGCTCTTCCGAAACGATCTAACCGGGAGCACGAAGTGGCTGTTATCAACTATCAGCGGGCAGTACCCAGTTGGGATCCGCGCCTCCGACCGGCAGGGAAGGTGAACGCAGGCGGCTTCTCCGGAGGGCTCTTGGCGAAGCACGAGGGGAAGGTGCTCCTGGGCTTGCTAGTAGTGTTCCTAGCTGTCAACGTCGCCACGGGAGCACGCTGTCAGACTGTAACTGGGGACCAGACGATGTGGACGTACCCAGCCGCCAACACCACGGGCCTCGGCAGGAACACGCTGATCGCCACCGTTGTTACGGGCGCCCCTGCGATCACTTCGATTAACGGGGTGCGAACGATGTTTTTCAACGGGCGCAGTGGCGGCGGAGTTGACTATGATCCTCTGCGCCTGTCGGTGAAAGTCGACTGCGGGGCTTACGGCGATGGGTCGCACGACGACACGGCGGCGATTCAGGCCTGCCTCAACAAGTTCACGGCAGGCCGAAGCGCCATTGCTAGCGGAAGCTTATTCTTTCCCATCGGCAAGTATAAGATCACCGCACCCCTCTATTACTTCGGCTCTGCGGGATTCCCAATTACAATATCAGGCGTGACGGGCGGCTGGAATAACACGAACCCGGAAAGCGTCATCGTTTGGGGCGGTACTAGCGGCGGAACTATGCTCGAAATGATGGGAGCTGGAGCCTATACCATCGAGACTTTGACCCTCGACCAAGCCGTAACTGCTCGCATTGGTATCCACATCGCCAGCGACAACGCTTGGAACACGACACTCGGAACCGCCGTCTCTCCTGGCTCTAACACCGTAACGCCAGCTTCAATCGATAGTGTCGCGGTAGGAACTCTCCTGTCCATTGACACTGGTGCGAGCCTTGAATTAGTTTACGTGACCGCTACGACTCCGACTACCTTCGCCGCGACCTTTACAAAGTCACATTTGGCTACCGCCCAGGTTGGTGGCTCGGCTGGCTCCTCGGGCGGTCTGCTGCGAAATGTGTATGTGGTTGGAGTGCCTGACAGTGCGACGGACTGGGGCACAAATGCTGGAGCCGCCACTGCGGGAATTGTTGTTGGCAACGTCACGAGTAGATCAACCGCGCAAGTGAGTGAAGTCAAAATGTACGATGTCTTTGTTTATGACAACGACACCAACGGCACGTGCTCGGGCGGCATCGTGTTCCCCGAGGCAGGGAACGCGAAGAATTATTGGCTCTACACTCCCATCGTGAACAGGTGCCAGTATGGAATCGACGCCTTTGGGGGGCCGAATGTGCTGAATGTCCAGGGAGGTGACATAGCCAGCAGCACTGTCGCTGATTTCAGACTGGCGGCAGCGCAAACGGAGATTTCCGGCGTGGAGGTCGAATCGGGGACGGGTCACCGGTTTGTCATGAACGGTTCCGTGGGCGCAAATCCGGGTAACCTGACACTGATCGGCAATTCATTCCAATCGTCGGCTCCTGCTGACGACTATGTGGTTCAGTGGTACGGCTCGCTCACCATGATTGAGAATCAGTGGTACAACTACCGCACGGGAAGCTCTGTCGCCAAGGTGCAAGTTGGAGGCACGGGGGTAACTGGCGCTCCAGGGACCGAAATAAGTCTCGGAAACTTCTTCCAGAATGCGCCTGCAGGCTACGCCCCTTTCTACGACGGAAGCGGCAATCAACTGCTGCCTACCTACTACGCAAGTCAACCTGTTAGGGTGATGTCATTTGGAGATTCCGGCGGAACTGCCGGGGCTATGGTGGCACTGCGGTCCTATTCTTCTGCGTCTATCATCACCGATGCCAACTGCGGTTCTTTGGGAACGCCATTGCCAGTGGCGGGCAGCGGACTGATCCGAACCTGCAACGGAGGCAGGCCGATTTCTTTCCGCTCCCAGAGTGGAGGTTCCGACATTCCCGGAATGACCACAAATTCCTCGGACCAGCTCGTCCTAGGGGGCACGGCCGGAATCTCGTCCGCTCAGGTTCAGGGTGGAGTTTATGCGACGACAGCCAACTGCTCGTCATCCGCCAATCCCGCAGTTTGCGGGGCGGCATCGGCAGGGTCGGTGGCGATTGCGGCATCTGCGACTTCGGTGGTGGTGAACACAACAGCGGTCACAGCAAACAGCCAGATCACCGTCACCGAGGATTCATCGCTCGGTACGAAATTGGGAGTCACTTGCAACACTCAATCGCTACTTGTTCTTGGCGTTCCGAAGGTTACGGCACGCACTCCGGGCACGAGTTTCACTGTAGGTATAGAGGTTGGTCCTACAACCAGCCCTCTATGTGTCAGTTACTCGATTGTGAACTGACGCAGTCCCCCGCGGCGTGAGGCGTGGCAGACCGATGAATACACCTCTGGACGTCCTGATCATCACGCGCAACGAGGAGCCCAATATAGCGGGATGCCTTCAGAGCGTTCGTTGGGCGGACGAGCTGTTCGTTGTGGATTCCCTGAGCACCGATCGTACAGCGGAGATTGCCAGAGCAATGGGAGCTCAGGTTTACTTGCATCCTTTTGAAGGTTACGCGCAGCAACGCAACTGGGCGCTGGAAAACCTTCCTTTCGTGCACGACTGGATTCTGATGCTGGACGCCGACGAGCGCATAACTCCACCGCTAGCCGAGCAGATTCGTACTGTGGCGAGCAGTCCCGATAGCCACTACGCGGGGTACTACCTGAATCGCAGGCTTTATTTTCTTGGGCGTTGGCTCAAGCATGGAGGGCTTTCACCTAATTGGATCCTGCGGCTTTTTAGGCACGACGCGGCTCGGTGCGAGAGCCGCGAGGTGAACGAGCACATCCTGTTAACAGGGCCAGCGGGACAGCTTGATGAGCCGTTCGACCATCGAGATAATCGCCCGCTTTCTGCCTGGATCGAACGACATAACGTGTATTCCGATCTGGAGGCTGAGCAATACCTGCGCGAGAGGTTCGAAGGTGGTTATCAAGACTCGATTCAGGCGCGTTTCTGGGGCAAGCAGGCTGAGAGGAAACGATGGATCAAACTCCATGTGTGGAACCGATTGCCGCTGCTCGTTCGCCCCTTCCTCCTTTTCTTCGGCAATTACTTTCTGAAAGGCGGTTTTCTGGACGGCAAGCCTGGCTTCATTTACCACGTGTTGTGGAGTTTCTGGTACCCCTTGCTTATCGACACGAAGATTCTGGAAATGCGGAGGGGGGCGGGGCCTGGTGTCTCTAGACCGGTTGCCCAGGGCGGCGTGGAAGTCGAGCCTGGCAGTGCAGCAGAAACAACCCATTCAACCCGAGGACAATGAAGGCGAGCAAGTGGACGGTCCAAGAATATTGGGATGCCCAGCCGTGCGGCTCTTTCGAACCGCCCGGGAAGCTCCCACCTCCCGCATACTTCCGAGCCCATGAGCGGATTCGCTATGAGCGAGAGCCCGAAATTGCTGCTTTCGCAGATTTCGAGCACTGGAGGCGGCGGCAAGTGCTCGAGATTGGTGTCGGGATCGGAGCGGACTTCGTCCGCTTCGGAAAGGCGGGGGCAAACGCAGTCGGCCTTGACCTCTCGATTCGTTCGCTGGCGCTGGCGCGGCAGAACGCGGAAATTAACCACGTCCTCCCCGCTTTGCTTGAAGCTGATGCAGAGGCGTTGCCCTTTGCTGATCATACCTTCGATCTGGTTTATTCCTGGGGCGTGCTCCACCACACGCCGGACACGGAGCGGGCTATACGCGAAGTCCACCGCGTTCTCAAGCCGGGGAGCGAATGCCGAGTCATGCTTTATCACCGGAGGTCGCTGCTTGCTTTGCAGTGCTATCTGCGCTACGGCCTAGGGATGCTTCGGCCATTTGCGCCACTTTCTGAGCTGATCGCGACGCATATTGAAAGTCCGGGCACAAAGGCCTTCACCTATCCTGAGGCAAGAACTCTATTCCGGAGCTTCCTGCAAGTGGAAATCAGGCCGGTTGCGACCGTCTATGACTTGCGCCTCGGGCGACGTCGGTTTGCGCCGCGCTGGATGCTTGGTATGGTTCCAAATCAGCTTGGTTGGTTTCTTTTGATTCGCGCCGTGAAGTAATCTTCCTATTTCCCTCTACCTATGTGTGGCATTGCCGGAATTATCGGGAAAGCTGACGAGGGTCTGATCCAGTCCATGACCCGCGTGCTGGCGCACCGCGGGCCGGACGGGGAAGGATACTATCTCGACCAGGGCGTGGCGCTGGGTCATCGTCGGTTGAGCATTATTGACCTCGAGACTGGCCAGCAGCCCATGACCTCAGCCGATGGGCGGTATACGATCGTGTTCAACGGCGAGATTTACAACTTCCTCGAGTTGCGCCGCGAGTTGGAAAGTCGGGGTGTCCGCCTCCGGACTCGTTCGGATACCGAGGTCTTGCTGGAAGCTTATGCCACGTGGGGGCGAGACGCCCTTGCGAAGCTGAGGGGGATGTTTGCGTTCGCGATTTGGGATAAGAGGGAGCGAAGCCTTTTCGCTGCCAGGGATCGACTTGGAGTAAAGCCTTTTTACTACGCGCAAATCGCTTCCCAGTTCCTCTTTGCGTCAGAGATGAAATCCCTGCTTGCGTACCCCGGTTTCGAACGCAAGCTCAATTACCCTGCCCTGGACGACTATCTGACTTACCTCTATGTGCCTCCTCCGGAGACGATTTTTCAGGGCATATTCGAACTGCCGCCCGCGCATTGGTTGGAATGGGAGAATTGCAATCTTCGCCTCTGCGAGTATTGGGACGTGAATTTCGCAGGGGAGAAAAACGCCTCGAAACAAATTGTTAAGGAAACGCAAGAAGTTTTGGACGACGCCGTGGCGGCTCGGTTGATCAGCGACGTACCGCTGGGAGTGTTCCTGAGCGGCGGGATTGACTCCAGCACAATTGCTAGACTGATGGCAAACCACCTGTCTGAGCCTGTGCGTGCCTTCACCCTGAAATTCCAGGAAGGGGGGCGCTGGTATAGCGAGACCGAATTTGCCCGCGAGGTCAGCGAGGCGATTGGCGCAGAGTCCCGGGAACTGGAAATAGTCTCAAAATCCGCGGAATTGCTGGGCACGGTAACCCGCCACTTCGATGAACCCTTCGGCAACCCAACGGCGCTATTGCTTTATCAACTTTCAGAAGCGGCACGACAGCATGTAACGGTCGCCTTGGTCGGTGACGCCGGGGATGAGGTTTTTCTAGGCTATCCGCGGTACCAGGGGGCCGTGTTGTCTTCACGGTATCGGAATGTCCCTGTCTCGTTGCGTCGCTTTGTGGCCTGGGGCGCCGAACATGTTGCGGAGACCACCAACGGGGACCACCTGAAACGGCGCGTGCGGGAGTTTCTCACCGGGAGCTGCTATCCGCCCGAGCGCATGTACCTTGAATGGATCCGTTATTTTGACCAGGGCTTGCTCAGCCGTCTTTATTCGCAGGAGCTAAAACGCGAACTGGCCGGTCATGATTCTTCTGAATTCCTGATGGGCCTTTTCGGCAGAGCGGGAAGCGCCGAGCTGATTGATCGAATCAACTACACGGACCTCCACTCTTTTCTTCCCCACAACATTCTGCGGTACTCGGACCGTATGAGCATGGCTCACGGGCTGGAGATTCGAGTTCCCTTCACAGACCACAAACTCATAGAGTTTCTGGCGCGGGTGCCGTGGCAGGAAAAGCTGCGTGGAAACCAGACCAAATGTCTTCTCCGAAGGGCGGCGCGGGACTGGTTGCCGGGAAGGATCCTCAAACGCAGCAAATTGGGGCTCAATCCCCCCATGGGCATCTGGTTGCGAGGGCACCTGCGACCACTTCTGGATGAATATCTCTCGCCAGACCAAATCCGGCGGCGAGGGTACTTTGATCCCCGTACAGTAGAAGAGTTGATTCGGGACCTGATGACGGGCCGGCGCGATTATTCCCTCCACCTTTGGGTACTGATTTCATTCGAAGAATGGCACCGACAATACCTGGACTCGATACCCCGTGCGCAGTCAGCCGACACGGAGAAGTCCGCCTACCAGAGTTTGCACCCCGCATGACGCGGCCTACCGTGGGAACCTACTGGCGGACGGTGCGGCACTTGCGCTGGGCGCAACTTGGCGTCGGAACAGGACTCGGCGGCCAAACTCGAGTTGAAAATGTAGTGTAGACCTTGGAGACCGCGTTGCTGAAAGTAAAACACTTACGACCCCGGTACCCGCTCAACTGCGAAAGTTCGGCTAGTAATTCGGAAACCTTAAGCGCAGGCTACCAGCGCCGCCCAAGCGGCCTAAAAGGAGAAGCAAGCTATGAAAACGTCCGTTGAATCTGAACCGATTACCCCCCAAGCTGGTCCAGCACCCATGGCCAGGAGAGAGACCACCCTGCCTGCCTTGCCGTTGCTGCCGTGTCCACCGGTTCCGACTCCGCGCTTTGCTAATGAATAATATTCAGCCTAAAACTCAGGCCAGTCACATAATCCGTCCTGGCAGCCTTAAATACGACTTGAAGTATCTGATTCGAAGCCCAATTCAATCCAGAAACCATGCCATTCACCAGTGGGGAGAGATAGCCGCTGTTGCCTGTGTACAAACCGACCAGGGTGCCGGTCGTCGCCCCGGTGCGCATAAGTTCACCATCGTACATAAACTGAGAATTATTGGAACTGAACGAGCCGATACTGACACCGTTCAGTGTGACGAGATAACTGACTGACGCGGTCCCCGTGCTGTGTGCAACGTCGATCCGCAGGCTAATCCCACTCCCCGGCGTGATCGTACCAGTTGGCAAGCTCCAAGTGTAGACGGTCTGATTTGCGCCATTGCCCCGGATGGGAGAGCGCGGACCCTGGAAATTGAGTAAAGAGGTAGTATTCGTGGAGCTAACAAGATTCTTATTGCTAAGGACCTGCGCCCCCGCCAGGGTGGCTAAACTTGAGGCGTCACTTAAACTGGCGGCGCCCGGCTGTGTGCAACTGGGCACCCCGCTCGTCGAAATACCGTTCAGCCAGTTATTGGGAGGACACATTTCGGACTCGACCCCACCCATAGATGCTGCAGCAGCCGGGCCACCTACTTGCACCATGTCCGCACTATTCTTGCAGATAGTAATATCTGCGTTATTCGCTTGATTACGCCATCCTACTGGACAGCCGGTGTCTGACGATCTAATAAGTCCAGTGGATGAAACCGTTGTCCCCGTCTGGTCAGTTATCGCACTAGCGGTGAGATAATTATTGAGCTTAATCATCGCCCCAGGCGTTCCCCCCAAATCCCCCAATGAGGTAACTGTCACGGGCTGGTTGTCATAATACGACGGCAACAGTGCGTTGCCACTACCGTCATAAAATGGCGCGTAGCCTGCCGGGGCGTTTTGGTACCAGTTTCCTTCACTGGTAATCGTCGCCGGATCGTTTGAGTGGAAAAGCGGCCCGCCAACCTGAACTTTGGCGACCGAACTTCCCGTCCGACCGTTCCAAAACTGGTTTTCAATCATGGTCATTGAGCCGCACCACTGAACCACATAATCGTCGCTGGGAGCGGAGGACTGAAAAGAGTTGCCAATCAGCGTCAGGTTTGCCGGGTTCGCACCCACGGAACCGTTCATGACAAACCGGTGACCTGTCGCTGATTCGACCTCCACGCCGGAAATCTCCGTTTGTGCTGCCGCCAACCTGAAATCCGCGACGGTGCTGCTGGCTATATCGCCCCCCTGGACGTTCAACACGTTCGGTCCCCCAAAGGCGTCAATTCCGTACTGGCAGTTGTTCACGAGGGGAGTATATAGCCAATAATTCTTCGCGTTCCCTGCCTCGGGGAACACGATGCCGCCAGAGCATGTCCCATTCCCATAAATGACTGCGTCATATATGCGCACCTCGCTGACCTGCGGGGTTCCTCCTGCGGTGACGTTGCCAATGACAAGCCCAGCACTCGCAGTAGCAGGATCAGTTTCCCAATCCGTGGTGCTGTCGGGAACTCCCGTCGCGGTTACATTTCTCAGTACACCATCTGACGACGCTGCCGTGCCACCGACCTGCGCACTGGCCAGGTGCGTCTTGGTAAAGGTAGCTGTGAATGTGCTCGTGGTTTTGGCGCTAACGTAAACCAATTCAAACTCCGCGCCGGTGTCAATACTCAGCAGCGTGCCCACTGCGATATTCGCCATCGAGCCGGGAGTGACCGCGACCGTGCCGGGGGAACTCACCGCAGTACCCAGTGTTGTATTCCAGGCGTTGTCAGCCGCAATGTGAATCCCGATGCGCGCGAGGGAGTTTTGGTCGAAGATCAAGTTTTCGACTTTGTAACCATTCCCCCCCATGATTTCTAGCATCGTGCCGCCCGCTGGACCATTCCAGATCATCCCGCTCCCGAGGCCAACGATGCCATTCAATGTACCGGATATTCGGATTGGAGTACCTGCCGCCCCCACATAAACTATAGGCGCAGTAATAGAGCATAGGCCCGTGGGGAACACGATGCTCCCGCTTCCCGTTGCCGAGCGCCCAGAAGTGAACAGATTGAAGGCTGTTTGGATTCCCGTCGTGTCGTTCGTGAAGCCATCACAGGTAGCATAATCCGAAATGTTGACATCTTGGCTCACCGCCTGCGCCGCAAACGCCAGGATCATGCAAACCATCAAGGCCAATCGCTTTTTTATTCTGTTCCTCTTCTCGCCGGTACAGGCGGCGACTAGGGCGTGGCTGCGGTCATCGTTAACGGCGGCGACAAAGAGAAGGATTAAGCTGAACGCGAATACCCAGGTTCGACGGACGATGACGAGCGCGAAAGGGGACATTGATTTCTCTTCCTTTGCTACAGGAACCCGCAGTCAAACTGAACCTCACGGTCGCCTGTTCCCTTAACTTCCGATCACACCGGAACCCGCGATCAAACCGAACCGGTGAATCTTTCTCGCCATCTTTATCGGCAACGAAGGATATTTCTTAACTGGGTAGTAGCAAAAGCTATTGGCATGCCATTGGAACCAGAGAAGTCAGGAGGCGGGCCAGCAAGCCAGATCTTTCTGGTCGGAGACGTAATGATCGAGGTCTTAGTGCTCTATCGGAAGCGGGCTGCCTGAAATGGGCTGGGGACTGGGAGAGTCGGCCGCACGGCGCGCCGCCCCTTTAGTCTCCGCCCTGGCGACCATCGTCGACGAGGCAAATGCACGCGAGGAGTGCCACGAGCGCCACGGCGAATTGAAGTGCAAAAGCGAGAAGGGCGATTAAAGCAAACAGGGCCGGCATTTGGTGCCTACTTGGATTGCTGCCAATTCGAGGTATCCCTTGCGATCATATCACTAAGTGCAGACGGCAATCGCAGGAACTCACTGGATGAGGAGCTCCGATCGAACCCAGCGTGCATATTGGTTGAGCCAGGTGAGTGGCACGAGGAGGATATGCCTGCTTTGCAGCGTACTTAGCGATGAACGCACGAGCGCGTTTGACGGATCGCCGATGTCCTCGTGGGCCACGGTGAGCCGGGCGGGGCGCTTTTCGAGGACCGTGTCGAATTTCGACCTCAGCGTCTCGGCTAGGTCATTGTCGCGCAGGAGGGAGAGCGCGTGGATAAGCCTAAGGTCGCGGTTGGGCTCGCGCGCGGGACGAATCGGCGTGTAGCCGAAGTCGAAGGTGAAGGTGTCACCGGCGCTGGTCCACTGCGCAGCGGGAATGTCCTTTTCGAGGGCTTTGTGGTCAATCACGCCGTGCCGCTCTAGCGCGTCCGCGAGCCGCCGCCGCGACTATTCCTTGCACCTTTGGGCACTGATTTCATTCGAAGAATGGCACCGACAATACCTGGACTCGATACCGCGCACGCAGTCAGCCGAGACGCTGAAATCCGCCTACCAGAGTTCGCACCCCACATGACGGGGCCTACCGTGGGAACCTACTGGCGGACGGTGCGGCACTTGCGCTGGGCGCAACTTGCCGCTTTGGCTCGGCGGCGTATGCTGCCG
>Ga0187854_10000655_pt1 | contig 40409 bp, 33 predicted proteins | sample June2016WEW_6_15_FD_132445 | JGI IMG/M metagenome (GOLD analysis project Ga0187854, IMG submission 132445) | Peatland microbial communities from SPRUCE experiment site at the Marcell Experimental Forest, Minnesota, USA - June2016WEW_6_150 | ecosystem: Environmental > Terrestrial > Soil >... | reverse complement strand
TTGAACCAATCCGATGTCGGCACGGACCGAAGGATCAAGCAGCCTCTTGAGATTTTCCAAGGAGCCCTCGGAGGGAAGGATCTTCAACTTCACGCCATTGCGTGCCAGTATCTGGGCGTACTTTTCGGCATTCGTTTCGAAGATGCTGCCCTTGGGACCGCTCGTGATGGTAAGGGTGTCGGGCGGAGCCGAATGAAAGAACCAGAAAACGGCAAAGATCGTAACCAGGCTGATCAAAAGAATGGCGCTGAAGGATACTCCGCGACTGAGCCCAAAAACCTCCATGAACATTGCCTGAATCTTAGTGAGGCCGAACTTCTGACCAGCTGCCATCGTTGATACCCCATCCTATGTTAGTGTTTCCGGCGCCGGGGACCGGAGTTCAGGCTGCTGTGTGGCCGCCGGATGATAACAAAAACCTTGCCACTGTCGCCAAAGGCGGTCTTTTTATGACTCCATTATAACTCACTATTTTCCAATATTTTTAGAAAAGTTGATCCTCATGAATTTTACGCTATTCCTGAGGTATTCACGTGAAAAACCAAAAAAAAGATTTTCACCGGTTTCCGGAGGTTAAGTCTTCCTGAGGGCTTTCCGCTTGATTCTCAAGCAAGAATCAGAGATACTTCTGGGGCTACTTGGGGGTATTTTTCTACCTCTATTTACCTATATTATTCTATGAGCAGTGTCCCAATGTTACTGAAATAATTTTAGCGGGTTAAAGGAGTCGGTCTCATGTGATCGGCGCGTAGGAAATAAATAGCTTATGCAATGAAGAAAGGAGAATAGTATGGCAAAGATTATAGATCTCAGTGTTGCGGTGAGCCTGAAAGGAAACCTGCAGGTGAAGCCCCAGATCAATTACCGGCGGCACGAGGACACTCCAAAACTCTACTCCGAGTCGATCGGCATCAAGGCCGAGGAGTTCCCCGAGGGGAAATATTGTGCCTCAGAGATCGTCACCTTGGGAACCCATAACACGACCCACCTCGATGCTCCCTATCATTTCTATCCGACCTCGGAAGGAAAGCCCGCCAAAACCATCGACCAGATTCCTTTGGAATGGTGCTACGCAGACGGGGTCGTATTAGATTTTCACCAAAAGAAAAAAGGATATGGAATTACCCCCAAAGATTTGAAAGAATCCCTGGCCAGGATAAAATACACCCTAAAGCCGTTCGATATCGTCTTGATCCGCACGGATACCCACAAACATTACGACGAGCCAGGATATGAGTACATGCACCCGGGGATGACCCGCGAAGCTACGATCTGGCTGATTGATCGGGGCATCAAGGTGATGGGCATCGACGCCTGGGGCTGGGACAGGCCCTTCGATGATATGGTTGCGGAATTCAAGGCGGGAAATAAAAAGCAGTTTTGGGAATCCCACTACCTCGGCAAAGAGCGCGAGTACTGCCATGTCGAGAGGCTTGCTAACCTGGATAAAATTCCCAGGCCGTATGGCTTTAGAGTATCCGTTTTCCCCATCAAAATCGAGGGTGCCAGCGCTGGGTGGGTGCGCGCCGTAGCCATTTTAGAAGATTAATATGGGAAAGAAATAGGGCGAATTGCCCCTCAGAAGCCAAACCGCCCTTGGAATAGGTATCAATTTCTTCGTAAACTCAAAAGAAAAAGAGAATGCCGGACTTTCTGAAAATCATCTTCGTTTTGATTGCCATTTTAGTGCTCATCCGTTTTCGGATCGCCCTCAGCATTAACCTTCTGAGCAGCGCGGTCGTCTTGGGTTTTTTGTTTAACCTGCCCCCAGATAAGATCGGCGAATGTTTCTTCCGTGGGGCTATGGATCCCGAGACTCTCCAGTTGACCGCCAGCCTGCTTCTTATTTTGATCTTCAGCGGCATCATGAAAGAAATGGGAATGCTGGCTCGATCGGTTACAGCCCTGCAGGGGATCTTTTGTGATCCCCGGGTAACAGTAGCCATCATCCCGGCCATCATGGGCATCTTGCCGACCATGGGCGGAGCCATGCTTTCTGCCCCTCTGGTTTCGGAAGCCTCCGATGAATTGAAGCTCTCTCCCGAACGGAAAACTTTTCTCAATTACTGGTTCCGGCATATTTGGGAGTTTATGCTTCCCACCTATCCAGCAGTCCTTCTCACTGCTACCCTTGTAGGCGTTCCAGTAGCGAAACTCTGTTTGATGACTCTTCCGTTGACCATCGCTTCGATCGGGGCCGGAATTTTCCTTGGATTCCCAGGAGGTACCCCTTCTTTTCGCCGTTCCGTTCCTTCGACCCTGCGGCAAACCCTGGGCAACATCGGTTCCTTCTTGGGCAATCTGCTTCCCTTCTTTATCGTTCTTCTTCTGACCCTCGGCTTTAAAATCCATTTAGCTTATTCTCTGGCCGCCGTCACCCTCGGTACTGTTTTATACCTTCGCCTTCCGCCCCGTCTGGTGTGGCGGTTGGTGAAAAAAAACTTTTCCTGGGAGATTGTTTTCCTCATCTGGGGGATCATGATCTTCAAGGAAATCCTGGCCGCCGGCGGAGCCATGGACTCCGTGGCTAAGGAGTTGTCTCAGATGGGAATGCCCCCCCTAGTTTTGATGATCTCCCTTCCCTTTACTTTGGGGATGATAACCGGCTACGCCAACGCTCTCATCGGGGTGGGTTTTCCCATTCTTCTACCCTTCTTTCAGGCCAATACCTCCAGTTTCCACTATATCATGCTGGCCTATGTGAGTGGTTTTGCCGCCGTCTTTCTATCCCCCATGCACGTCTGTCTGGTGATGACTCAGGAGTTTTTCCGGGCGGACATGAAAAGGGTTTACCGGCTGCTGATCCCCCCAGTTGCAATCTTTTTCCTAACGGGGGTTGCAGTGGCCCTTGCTTCTTTCTGGTTCAGCAGAAGTTAAGGATGACCTTTTCTCTTGACAGTCCGGGAAGATCCTGCTAATTCCTGATTTCCGGACATAGATTAAAAGAAAGGAGGAAGATATGGCAGCCATTGATTTGTCAAAAATTGATAGGGATACCTGGTTGCGGGAGGTCTTTCCCGAATGGGGGACTTATTTGAACGAAGAGATTGAAGAAACCCAGGTGCCTGAGGGGAAGGTATGCATGTGGTGGTTGGCTTGTACAGGCGTATGGATCAAGACCCCGGGGGATGCTGACATCACGGTGGATTTTTGGACGCAGAGAGGTGCGGCTACAAGGAAGGCGAAGTCATACGAAGAGGAAAAAGATCGACAATTAGTCCGAATGACGGGCTCGAGAAGACATCCCCCCTTCATTCGGGTGGCCCCCCATGTCATCGACCCCTTTGCGGTGAGGAAACTTGATGCCGTCTTGTCCACGCACATCCATAGCGATCATATTTGCAAGTTCGTGGCTGCTAATGCCCTTCGGAACACCCAATCCCTTTTCCTCGGTCCCCAATTGTGTGGAGATATATGGGCCAGCTGGGGGGTTCCGGAAAAACGCATCGTACGCCTGAAACCAGGAGATTCCTATAAGATTAAGGATACGGAAATTTTTGCCCTGGAATCATTCGACCGGACTGCGCTCATTACCCCTCCCCCCACCGGAAATCTGAGAGGAAAGATGCCCCCGGATATGGATGAGCGAGCTGTAAATTACGTTATCAAAACCCCCGGAGGAAACATTTACCACAGCGGCGATTCCCACTTTGCCAACGGATATTTGCGACATGGGCGGAAGCATGACATCGATGTCTGTTTTGTCTCTTACGGCGAGAACGGCCCGGGAATAACCGACAAAGTAACCGCGTCCGATACTTTGCGAATAGCCTGGAGCCTGAAGGCCAAGGTGCTTATCCCCATCCACTACGATATGTGGGCCACCCAGCACGCGGATCCTAACGAATTGGTACTTTTGCACGAATTCAACAAGCATTTGATGAAATTCAAGCTGTTCATCTGGAAGGTGGGTGGGAAATTTACTTATCCCGATGACCGGGACAAAGGAAAGTACCAATATCCGAAGGGGGATGAGGAGTTCTTCGCTGAAGAACCGAATATTCCCTTCCCCTCATTCCTGTAAATCTTTTCGAAGCTAAGAGATGAATTTAAAAAACCAAATGAATTGAAAATGCGGACTATCAGGAGGAACAACCAAATCAAAGGGAGGTTCTCATGACGATTGAAGACTTGGCGAAAAAGTTAGCTCAAGGGCGCATCGTTGACCTTTCCAAGAAGGTTTCACCCGGAAAAGCTGAAGGTCCTCTGGATACGGGAAAGCGCAAATATGAGATCAAAGTGTTCACCTTTCCGCCAGGGGAGCTTATGCATTACATCGATATGGAGAGCCATATCTCCACCCATATAGAGGCCCCTTCTCACTTTGTCCCCGTGCGGCACCCGGGGAAGAAAGGAGAAGACATCAGCGAGCTGGCCCTGACGAAGTTCTTCGGCATGGCAGTTTTGGTTGACTGCAAGAACCTGCCCGCCAAAACTCCCATTGGAAAAGAAGTCCTGGAAAAATTTGGGATTAAAGAAAATGACATTGTTCTGATCGGAAGATGCCCGTATCAGGGGGAGGATCGTTGTTATATAGTGAAAGAGGGGGTGGAATATCTCCTGCAAAAGAAGATCAAGATGGTCGGAGTCGACGATTCCGTTTTTCCTGAAAATCCGCTCATCAACCGTCCGCGGGATTTGAATAAGTATTTCACCCATGATCTGATGCTTTCTAACGGCATTCCCATCATTGAAGGGTTGGCCAATCTAGGAGAGCTGAAGAAATCAAGATTCCTGTTTTTCGGTATCCCGGCGAAAATGGGTGGTCTGGAATCCTTTCCCATTCGTGCGATGGCCATCGAAGATTAGAAATTAGGAATAAGGATACCTCTTCAGAAAGGGTCCCGCCTGGAACGGATTTTTAACCAGGCTCGGCAGCCGCTTTCATTTATGAAGGAGGGAGCCCTATGGGCGGCGGACAAGAAGATTTCGCTGGAATGACCCGGAGAGAGTTCCTTTATTTGAGCGGGATGGGCTTGGCCGGGATGACCTTGGCTGCCATTCCCGAACCGGCCTGGGGGGTAGAAAAGAAGCCAAAATACGGGGGCCGGTTACGCGTTGGGGAACGGTATGGTTCAACAGGACTGGATGCTCACAAGAATCAGTATTTCGTGGATTATCAGAATTATGTACTCATGTACAACGCCCTAACGAGCATGGGGCCCTTGCCGCAGGTGAGAATTTATCCCGATCTGGCCAGGTCATGGGAAATCTCCCCGGATGGCAGAGAATACATTTTTACCTTGCAGGAGGGGGTGAAGTTTCACCATGGCAAGGAGCTGGAGAGCGGGGATGTAAAGTACTCCATCGAGCGGGTGATGAATCCCGCCACCCGCTCGCCCCGGGCCTCTGCCTACCGCTGGATCGAAACAGTCCAAATCATCGATAAGTATCATCTAAAAATCATGTTGAAAGAACCCTTCGGTCCCTTTTTGACTACCTTGACCATCCAGAACTGTCCCATCATTCCGGCGGGGGTAGAGCCGACGGCCACAAAACCAGCGCCCGGTACAGGTCCGTTTGTCCTGAAATCGTTTGTCGTAAACGAGACGACTGAGTTTACCCGCTTTGATCAGTATTGGGAGATCGATGAGAAAACGGGTAATCGCCTGCCCTATTTGGACAGTATCCACGTTAAAAAAATCGTGGACCCCACCGTGCGCTGGACTGCGCTTCGGGCAGGAGATCTGGATTACATAAACCTTCCCCCGCTGAATATCGTACTGGCTGAAATGAAGAAACCGACCCCGGGTGTCCTGGTAATTGCTCCCCAGCCCGTGGGATGCGTATGGGTGTACTTCAATGTCAGCAGGCCTCCCTTTGATCGGGTGGGGGTGCGCCAGGCGGTTGCCTACGCGATCGATAAAAATGAACTTATCCAGGCCGCTTTCTGGGGTTTAGGGGAGCCTACCAACAATCAACCCTTCCTGAACCGCTCCCGATTGTATATTCCGGTCAAAGATAGGGAGGTAGATCTATCCAAGTCCAAACAGCTTCTGGCTGATGCGGGGTACCCGAATGGATTTAAAACGGAATTTTTACAGTTTTCCGGCGGGACCGAATTGCCCGCTTGCGAAGTCATGCTGGGACAGTTGAGTAAGATCGGCATTTCAGGGACGATTAAAGTTGTTGACCGGGCCCCCTGGTTTGAAAGTATGCGTAAGGGGGATTATTTTATTTCTGCGAGATCGGAAAGTGAGAGGCTGGACCCGGATGACGCTTATTATCTGTATTTTCATTCTGGAGAGATTGACAAGAATAATTGGTCCAGATATTCTAACAAGGAACTCGACGCGTTGCTGGAGAAGGGCAGGACCACCTGGAAGTGGGAAGATCGAGTGCCGATCTATCGAAAGGTAGTTGAGATCATTAAGGAAGACCTGCCCATTCTCTACCTGACCAAATCCGTGATCCCCATTGCCTACCGGGATTATGTCAAAGGCCACGAGGCTGGAGCTGGTACCTGGTTTGGCTACTACGGCGGCGGTTTCCCGAGAGTTTGGCTGGATAGGTAAAACCCTCTTCTATTCGAAAACCCTCAAGTTCCCGATGTTCCAGATTTGGATTCTGGAATTGGCGATATTTTTGAATTGTTCAACAAAAAATAACTGGCAATGTCCCTCCAAACCTTTTGGCCAATGCGGGAGGGGTGGGTTTATGCCCCAAAGGTGGCGAACCAGCCGTGGAGATTTCGCCAAGAAAGGAAGAGGATGAAGAAGGGGAAAGAAATATCTAAGGGCCTCACGCGGAGGGAGTTCTTCTACCTTAGCGGAGCGGGCGCTGCGGGGATAGTTCTGGCTGGCATTCCAGACCTGGGTCACGGATCGGAAAAGCCCAAATACGGGGGAAGATTGCGCGTCGGTGAGCGTTACGGCTCTACCGGACTGGACGCGCATAAAAATCAGTTTTTCATGGATTTCCAGAATTATGTTCTGATGTACAACGCCCTCACGGAAATGGGTGAGTTGCCCCAGGTGAGGATGTATCCCAGTCTGGCAAAGTCATGGGAAATCTCGCCGGATGGGAGAGAGTACGTCTTCCTCTTGCAAGAAGGGGTGAAGTTCCATCATGGGAAGGAGCTGGACAGCGGGGATGTAAAATACTCCATCGAGCGGGTGATGAACCCGGCTACCCGATCCCCCCGGGCGTTTGCCTACCGCTGGATCGATTCCGTGCAGATCGTCGACAAATATCATCTGAAAATCAGGCTGAAAGAATCTTTCGGCCCTTTTTTGAGCACCCTGACCATTCAGAATTGCCCGATTATACCGGCCGGCTGGGAGCCGACGGGGGTGAAGCCGGCGCCTGGGACGGGGCCGTTTGTCTTCAAGTCCTTCGTTCCCAACGAGACCACGGAAATGACCCGGTTCGACAAATACTGGGAGATGGATGAAAAAACCGGTGACCGTCTTCCTTATCTGGATAGCATTTACATAAAAAAAATCGTCGATGAGACGGTACGGTGGACAGCGCTACGGGCAGGGGATCTCGATTACATCAATTGCCCGCCGCGAAACGTCGTCCTGGACGAGTTGAAGAAACGAACCGCGGGTATGACTACGGTCATGCCCCAACCCGTCGCTTATGTGGCCATTATTTTCAATGTCAGCAAGCCCCCCTTTGATAATAAGAAAGTGCGGCAAGCAATTGCCTTGGGCATGGATAAGAAGGAATTCATCCAGGCGGCCTACTGGGGACTGGGAGAAGCCGTCAACAATCAAGCCTTTTCCAATCGCTCCCGGATGTATGCCCCTACAAAGGACAGGGAGTTCGACCTGGCCAAAGCCAAACAGCTTCTGGCGGAAGCCGGCTATCCCAAGGGCTTTAAGACAGAATTTCTGACCTTCTCGGATACAACCTATGTGGACGGCTGTAACGCTGCGGTTGGGCAATTCAAGAAAATCGGGATTGAGGCCACCATCAAGGTGATCGATCGCGCCCCATTCTTTGAATATATGAGAAAGGGAGAGTATTCCATTGGATTCAGGGGAGACAGCGAGCGGCTCGACCCGGATGATGCCTACTACCTGTGGCTTCATTCGGGTGAAATCGGGAAGAATAACTGGTCCCGGTACAGCAACAAAGAGCTCGATGATTTATTGGAAAAGGGGAGGACTACCTGGAAATGGGAAGAACGCATGCCCATTTACCAGAGGGCGATAGAAATCGTAAAAGAGGATCTTCCCATTCTATACCTCGCTAAATCCATCATTCCGCTTGCCTACCGGGATTATGTCAAAGGCTTCGGCGCGGGGATGGCGACATGGTTTGGTTATCACGGCGGCGGTTTTGTGAAAACCTGGATGGATAAATAGGAGCAAATTTCGCGCTGCCGGTTCTATGTTTCGAGTAAAACGGGCCTTGGGACCTGAAACCCGGAAGCGGGAAAAATATGGGCCTTAAAAAATAGAAAGGAGAATTTCGATGCTGGTCAATAAAGAAAGAACGCTGCAGAAGATGGAACAGTTCAATCTGGATGTGCTCATTGCTTCCCACCCGGAGAATGTAAGCTACTTAGCTGATTTCCAAAGCCACCTTCCTTATATGTACCGTTTTTTAAATGTGGAAAGCTTTGCCCTCTTTCCTCGGAGACCGGACATCGCTCCCGCCTTGATCATCGGCAAGGGGGATGTCGCCTGGGCAGCCAGATACCCCTCCTGGATGAAAGAGGTTTACACCTTCGGCAATGATGTTTATTTCGTTTATCCGGAGGGGGCCTTGAGCGAGGGAGAAAAGAAATTCAAGGCGATGCTGGAAGACAAGGTCAGGCACGCTCCGACTGCCGGAGAGGCCATCGTCAAGGCATTGAAGCAGAAGGGGTTGGACAAGGGAAAGATTGGGCTGGACGAAAAAAATGTCTATCCGGAAACCAGGGAACACATCGTTCAGGGATTGCCTCAGGCGACGATCCTGGATGCCTTCGAGCTCATTCGGGTCATTCGTATGGTCAAAACGCCGGAGGAGCTGGAGCGAATCAAAGAGGCGGGTCTTTTGAATGAAAGGGCCGCACAATCCGTTCTCAATCGTTTGGCCGAAGGGGTAAGCGAAGAGGATCTCGCCCAGCATTTCCTGGAGTGCACCGCCAAGGAAGGGGCTGTTTTTGAATTCTGGAATACCGCCTCGGGAACCCAGTCTTCGATGACCATCATGTCTTACGGACATCATCAGCCCCGGGCAAAGTATCCCCTGAAGAAAGGAGATATGTTCCGGTACGACGGGGGAAGCATTTATAACAAATATCATTCCGATGCAGGGGGCTGTGCCGTTTTAGGAACTCCCAACGCGCGGATGAAGATCTGCTACCGGGCGATTGAAGCCGGCATGGAAAAAGCCATTGAGCTTCTCCGGCCTGAGGCGATTCCGTCCAAGCTGTTCGCCGAGGTGGCGGCAACGGTGGAAAAGGCCGGGATTAAAGATTATACGAAATATGCCCATTTTTGCGGCCACGGAATCGGCATCGAGGCGAGGGATTATCCCGTTTTTACTAAGCCGATGAAGGCCAGGAGTCCTTTCCTCCCGGGCTCCTATGATCTTCCCGTCGAAGAGGGCATGGTCATCAGCATTGAAGTGCCCTACGGTGAATTGGGTCTGGGGGGATTCCAGGTGGAGTACACGTTGCTGGTTAAGAAAGACGGATGTGAAAGGCTTTATCCCCACCATCGAGAGTTGGTTGTCCGGTAAGACGGATTCTTTGGATGATGCTTCTTCTTTCTGGGCAACCGGGAGCAAAATAATATCCAAAATCAGAAAAATTCATTCGGGAGGTTAAAGTGGTTAAGGTCAGAGACTTAAGTTATACGATGAAGAACTACAGCATGGAACCCAATGAGGTAAAGATCACCCATATGAGCCACGCGGAAAGTCAGAGAAGGCAAGCCAAACGGGTCGGCCTGCGCACCGATCAAGTGGCCCCCTTCGGAGCCAACGATCATGTGATCACCCTAAGCCATGCGGGAACCCACGTGGATGCTCCCTGGCATTTCGGTCCTACCTCAGAGGGCAAGCCGTCCAAAAAAATCGATCAGGTCCCCCTGGAATGGTGCTTCGGGGACGGAGTCCTTTTGGACTTTAGTCAAACCAAAAAACCGGGGGAAGCAATTTCCACCGAGGATCTTAAAAAAGAACTCCAGCGGATCGGGTACAACCTGAAACCGATGGACGTCGTCATGATCCGTACCGGCGCAGAAGATTACGAAGATGATCCCAAGTTTGCCGAAATGGCCTCCGGGCTGGTCAAGGAATCGCTTTACTGGCTTCTGGACCAGGGAATTAAGCTGATCGGGACCGACGCCTATACGCTGGATATTCCTATCCCCCGAATGGTGGAGGAATTGAAGAAGGGCAACAAGAGCGCTTTTTTCCCCGTTCACTATGCCGGGCGGGACAGGGAATACATTCACGCCGAAAAACTTTCCAATTTAAAGACCCTCCCCCGGCCCTACGGTTTCAAGGTGGCCATGTTTCCCATAAAAATCGAAGAAGGAGCGGGGGGATGGGCCCGGGCGGTGGCCATCGAGGGTGAAGAGGGAGCCCCCAAAAAGCCGGAGATTCTGGATCTCAGTGTTCCGATCATGTCCCAGGCCATGGAGCGGTACGATATTACCGTAGATCATATCACCCATGAGGAGGGAGCGAGGAGATTGGCCAAGAGGTATGGAATCAGTCTAAAGCTCTTACCCACTGGAGATCTTTATGCCAACGATGAGGTTTCCTGTTCCAGCCACGCCGGCACCCATGTAGATGCTCCCTGGCATTTCGGGCCCGTGGTGGAAGGGAAACCGGCCAAGACCATCGACCGAGTGCCTTTGGAGTGGTGCTACGGGGATGGGGTGCTTCTGGATTTCTCCCACAAGAAGGCCTGTGACCCCATCACGGCCATCGATCTCATGAAGGAGCTGGAGCGAATCGGTTATCAGCTTAAACCCAGGGATATCCTGCTCATTCGGACCGGAGCCGAGGATCACTTTTTTGACGATCCCAATTTCAGCGAAGTGGCGACGGGCCTGAGCGGCGATGCCCTCATGTGGCTGTATGATCGAGGCGTCATCATGACGGGAACCGATTCCTTCACCATGGATATTTCCATCGATATCATGTGTCAGAAGCTGAAAGGCGGGGATACGGCCGCTTACTTTCCCGTTCACAAGGGGAGTATTGTCAAAGACAGTTGCCATGCGGAGAAACTGTATAACCTGAAGAAACTTCCCCGGCCTTTTGGGTTCAAGGTGGCCATGTTCCCCATTAAGCTGGAAAATTGCGCCGGGGCGTGGACCCGGGCCGTTGCCTTCCTGTAAGGCATTGCGATAAGGTTTGGGCAAAATAGGTAAGGCGTTTTTCGAACCTTTTTGAAAGGAGTTTGCCAGCATGCGAGCTTTATTTGTCCTTACCCCCGCAGAATCTAAAAAGCTCATCGCCAAGGCTGTTGCGCAAATGGAAGAGGTAAAGCGAGCCAAAGAAAACGGGAAAATACTCATCGGCCATGGTTCCACCAATGTTTTTGTGGCTGAAGAGATTCTGGGGAAGGAAAAAGTATCCGAACTGTGGAAGCGGGAGTCATACCTCTCCGGGGTTATTCTGAGGGGTACTCTTTGCACCACGCTGGGAGCGGAAAAACCCCCCATCCTGGTGCTGAACCGGGGAGCCGTTGAACCCCCTGCCCCCACCATGGATGTGCTCCTCCGGGACTTCGGACGCGACTCAATCTTCATCAAAGGGGCCAATTGTATAGACCCGGAGGGGAATGCGGCAGCTTTTATGGCCCATCCGGAAGGGGGAACGATCGGATGGGCGATCGGAACCATCCTGGCCCGCGGGATTCGTCTCATTGTACCGGTGGGTTTGGAGAAGTTGGTCGCTTCCGTGCCCAAGGCTATCACCCTTTGCGGCCAGCAGACCTTTGATTATTGCCAGGGGCTGAGAGTGGGACTGATTCCCCTTTCCGGAGGGAAGGTGGTAACTGAAATTACTGCCTTGAAGATCCTGGCCGGTGTGGATGCCCTCCATGTGGCCTCGGGGGGGTGCAGTGGCTCGGAAGGTGCGGTCACGCTGATTGCGGAAGGAGAGAAGAAGGTAATAGAAAAGGCCGTCGAGGTTATCGAATCCATCAAGGGCGAACCTCCGATCCTTCCGCGGAAAGGAATTTGCCCGACCTGTGTCCCTTCCTCTCCCGCTCAACCGAAGGATTACAAATTTGATGAACATCTTCTGCGCTGTTGTTATCAGGGCAAACCGGAAGAGGAAATTCCCCCGTACCTGAGAAAGCGGTGACGCCGCTTTGTTCCCTGGAAAATTGCGGATGGGATTTTCTTTGCTTAAAAAGACCGATCGTCTTTGAACGAACAGATAAATCGGTTTTAGAAATTTTGGTACTCCCCTCATGGGCACTTGACAGGAATAGTAGGGTACCTTAAGATGATTCTTACCTCTGTCTGTTCGGAAAGGGAAGCCCGGGGGGAGAACAGTAGTTACGGGTGGAAAAGAAGGTGCAAGCCGCTCGCTTGAGGCCTCGAATTTTTTCCTGCCCGATCAGGCTCCTTTCTTTGGATGTCTCTCGTAGCACCTCAACACTTGATAGGACAACTTATTATATGAGCCCCAAAGCCCACGTGACGCACGATCCTTTGCGGAGAAATTTGGGGAAAAGCGCTAGCGAGCAGATCCTTTAACCGACCTATCAAAAAAGGAGGGCAGAAGAAATGAAGGACAAAAAGAAGGATGAAGACCGGGATTTTTCCGGTTTAACAAGGAGAGAATTCCTTTATTGGAGCGGGGCTGGGATGGCCGGGATGGCCCTGGCCGGAATTCCTGAACAGGGTTATGCCCAGGAAAAAAAGCCCAAGTACGGGGGCCGGCTGCGAGTGGGCGAGCGATTTGGTTCCCCGGGGCTGGATGCCCATAAGAATCAGGAGTTCATGGATTATCAGAATTATTACCTTATGTACAATGCCCTGACCGACGTGGGGCAATTACCGCAGGTCAACATTTACCCCGACCTGGCCAAATCCTGGGAGATCTCCAAAGACGGAAGAGAATACATCTTCCCCTTGCGGGAAGGGGTGAAGTTCCACCATGGGAAGGAACTGGATGCGAACGATGTGAAGTACTCCATGGACCGGGTCATGAATCCGGCAACCCGTTCACCCCGCGCTTTTGGCTTCCGCATGGTCGATTCAGTCAGTGTCGTCGATAAATACCATGTCAAGATCAGGCTTAAGGAACCCTTCGGCCCCTTTTTAAGCTCCCTGACCATCCGCAACTGTCCCATCATTCCGAAAGATTCGGAGCCCACACCGACCAAGCCGGCGCCGGGTACGGGACCTTTCGTTTTCAAGTCTTTAACTTCCAATGAGACCACTGAATTTACCCGGTTTGATAAATACTGGGAGTTGGATGAAAAGACGGGGGACCGTCTTCCTTATCTGGATGGTATCTATGTGAAAAAGATCCCTGAGGATATTGTGCGCTGGACCGCTCTTCGGGCGGGCGATTTCGATTATATCCAGAACCCACCCCGCAAGGTCGCAGTGGAGGAACAAAAAAACCCGACCCCCGGGGTTACGGTAGTCATTACCCAGCCTGTGGGAGTGGCCTGGTTCTTTTTCAACGTGACCCAACCTCCTTTCGATAACAAGAAGGTGAGGCAAGCGATTGCCTACGCCGTGGACAAACAGGCGCTGATCAAAGCCGCCTACTGGGGACTGGGAGAACCCTGCAATAATCAACCCTTCCTGAACCGTTCGCGATTTTATATTCCGGTAAAGGACCGGGAGCCAGACTTGGCGAAAGCCAAACAGCTTCTGGCGGAGGCGGGATACCCCAACGGGTTTAAGACCGTGATTCATTGCTCGACGGAGAGCGTCATGGTCGACGGGGCCAATGCCGTGGTCGGACAATTGAAAAACGTCGGTATTGAAGCGACCATCGCTTCCCGGGATTGGGTTCCCCTCATCGTGAGTTTAAGAAAAGGAGAATACGCCATCGCTTATCAGGGTGACAGCGAAAGGCTGGACCCGGATGACGGTTACTACATGCGCTTCCATTCCAGTGAGATCGGCCAGAACAACTGGTCCCGGTACAGCAACAAGGAGATGGATCGATTGCTGGAACAAGGCCGGGCTCTGTGGAAATGGGAAGAGCGGAAACCGGTTTACAAGCAGGTGGTGGAATTAAACATGGAGGATTTACCCATCCTGTACACGGCCAAATCCATCATCCCCATCGCCTACTGGAATTATGTCAAAGGGCATGAAGCAGGGATGTCTACCTGGTTTTGTTATTACCACGGCGGCATGAAAAAGGTCTGGATGGATAAATAAAGCAAGCCAAGACTGCGGCCGGGAAACACCCCCGGCCGCAAGGTCACCGCGCGGTGATGGATTTTTTTCATGCATCAAGGAAAAAGGATTTCGATTTCATTTTCATTCTCCCGCGGAAAGGAATCCCATGAAGCACAAGATCTTGAGTCTGCTGATCATCCTCTCCCTAATCCCTCTGAGTTCCTGCCAAAAGAAAAAAGAGCCGGAAAAGAAAGAGGCACCGCAAAAGACCGGGTATGTAATTAATTTTAAGCCTAATGATAGCCTGGATCTCGTGCCTCCGAAGACCATCATCCTGCAACCTGCGCGTGGTGCGGGGCAGAATAATTTCTGCCTGGATGTGGTCGCCAAAGCCATTGATCAGGTTTCCCGGGTATCCTTTGATTTGAATTTTGACCCCGGCTTCGTGAATTACCAAAGCTTCCAACCGGGGGTTCTGTTCGAACAAAAAGGAAAGGCCAGCTATAAGGTTGGACCCAAGGGAGACCAGAAGGGAAAATTGGAGGCCCAGATTACCTTTGAATCGGGCGGACCGGCAAGCGGAGACGGAAAGCTGGTCACGATGTGTTTTAATGGCCTGCAGCCGGGAAGAGGCGACATCCTGCTTGAAAACGGCGAGCTCGTGGGTGCGCAGCAGAAGAAGGTGGCGGAAGTAAACTGGGTAGGTGGGCTGTTATGGATTTTGGAAACCGGTTGATATGCACCGAGCCGAAACAGTGAAACTATAAGCATAGCAATCGTCTCTTCCAAAATGGGAGATCTTCTTGCCTTCACGAGAACTCGTGAACGCTCTTCTGACCTCAGCCGATATTCGCCTTATCTACCCGGCCTTTCGCGTATTGGGCTCAATCGGAAGATAGCCTGAGGTTCCAAAAGATTTTCAAAGCCACGATAGGCAAATTGAGCAGAGAGTTCAATCAAAAAAGGATTGGAGGTTAGTGATGGCCACGATTGACAAAGAGACGCTGTTGAAAATTTATCGCAATATGGTGCGTTTGCGCTGTTTTGACGATAAAGTCAACCTGCTGGTGGAAAGCGGAATTCGCATTACCCAGCATTCCACCCGGGGGCAAGAAGCCACGACCGTTGCCGCTTGCACAGCCCTGCAGCCAACGGATTATGTGATGCCCTATCACCGGGGTTGGGGATGGGCGATTGGCAAGGGGATGGACCCGAAAGTCTTGCTGGCCGAATTGATGGGGAAGAGAACGGGGTGCTGTGTGGGCAAAGGAGGTGTGCATATTGCCGATTGCTCCTTGCGGATCATGGGGCGGCCGGGGATCCAGGCAGCCCATGTGCCCATTGGGGCCGGGGTCGGCTTATCGATCAAATTCCAAAAAACCAATGAGGTCGTCCTGGTTTTCTTCGGGGATGGGGCTTCCAATGAAGGGAATATCCATGAAGGGATGAATCTGGCAGCGGTTTGGAAGGCCCCGGTGGTTTTTTTCGTGGAGAATAATTTGTACGCCCTATTTACTCCCAATATCGAAACCACTTCCGTGCGGAATATCGCCGACCGGGCACAGGGGTACGGAATTCCGGGAGTCGTGGTGGACGGTAACGATGCCATTGGAGTCTATGAGGTGGCGCGGGAGGCCATTCAGCGGGCTCGTTCAGGTCAGGGGCCTACGTTCATCGAGGCGAAGACCTACCGGATGCACGGTCATACGGCGATGGATCGTTTTCATTTGGGTACCTATCGGCAAAAAGAAGAAGTGGACGAGTGGGGGAAGAAGGATCCGGTGAAACGACTGCGAGCGCGGCTGATCGAGATCAAAGTGGCTACGGCGGCAGATTTAGACAAGATTGATGAGGAAGCCCGGTTGGAGATTGAGGAGGCAGAGAAGTTTGCCAAAGAGAGTCCTTACCCCACCCGAGAAGAGATTCTTAAAGATGTTTACGCTGACTGAATAGGAGGAGAAAAATCCATGGCATCCAAAGAAATGACGTATGCAGAAGCGATTCGCGAGGGCCTGCGAGAAGAGATGAAGCGGGATGAGAAAATCATCCTCCTCGGGGAGGATATTAAGATTAACGTCTGGACGGTGACCCGGGGTCTTTATGAGGAGTTTGGAGATCGGGTGATCAACACGCCGCTTTCGGAATCGGGTTTTAGCGGGGCGGCCGTGGGGGCGGCGCTTACGGGCATGCGGCCGGTCGTGGAGATTATGTACCCTGATTTTACCCTGTATGCAGCGGATTCCATCGCCAATCAGGCGGCGAAGTACCGGTATATGTGCGGGGGGGGGGATTTTCACGTACCGGTAGTATTTCGGATCGGCGGGAGCGGAAGCTCGGGGGGGTCTGGATGTCACCATGGGCAGTCTCTGGAGGCGACCTTTATCCATTTCCCTGGCTTGAAGGTGGTCTTCTCGTCCTCTCCCTATGATGCCAAGGGGCTGATCAAGTCGGCGATTCGGGATAACAACCCGGTATTGTTCTATGAGCACAAGCTGTTGTACGGGGTGAAAGGAATGGTTCCCGAGGAAGAGTATGTAGTGCCCATCGGAAAGGCCGAAGTGAAACGGGAAGGGAAGGATGTAACCATCGTTTCCTATGCCTGGACGTTGCACAAGGCCTTGAAAGCAGCGGAAGAGTTGGCCAAGGAGGGAATTGATGCTGAGGTGATCGATCTGCGGAGTTTGCGCCCAATGGATAAAGAGTGTATTTTGAATTCGGTGAAGAAGACTTCCAAGTTGGTGACGGCCGAGGAAGGGACGAAGATGGGGGGCGTTGGAGCGGAGATTGCGGCGATGGTAGCGGAAGAAGGGCTGCAGCATCTGGATGCCCCGGTGAAGCGGATTGCCGGAGCGGAGTCGGTCATTCCCAGTTCAGCGTATGCGGACCAGATGGTTATACCGCAGATTCCCGACATTATTAGAGAGGTAAAGGAGTTATTTTGATGGCGAAAGGGTCATCGAATGGAGATTGAAAATGGCTGCTGAAGTTAAACTTTCGAGTTTAGGGGTTTCCATTACCGAAGGAACTATTGTACGGTGGCTGAAGAAAGAGGGGGAGTCGGTCGAGAAAGGGGAGATTCTGGCGGAGGTAGAGACCGAAAAAGTAAATTTTGAGATTGTGGCGCCGGAATCGGGGGTCCTCCTTAAGATTCTTTATGGGGAAAAGACCGTGGCCAAGGTTGATTCCACGGTAGCCCTGATCGGGACAGCGGGGGAAGACATCTCGGCTTATTTGGCGAAGGCCGCGGAAAAGAAGGAAGAGGTCAAAGAGAGGGGCGCTCCCGTGGAGACGAGGAGGAAGGTGGCGTCGGCCGAAATGAAAGCTTTTCCGGCAGCAAAAATGTTGGCTAAGCAGCAGGGGGTTGATTTAACCGAAGTGGCCGGTACAGGTCCGGGAGGGCAGATTACCAGAGAAGATGTAGAAGCCCATATCACCCAGAGACAGCCCCCTCAGGAGGGGAGAATCCCGGAACTGGAAGAGATCCTTCCCCTGGTGGGGATCCGCAAGGCGATTGCCGACGGCATGTCCAACAGTGTACGGACGGCGGCCCATGTCACGACCATCGCCGAGGTGGATATGACCGATTTGATGCAGCTCCGGTCGGAGGTCGCTCCGCGGTGGAAGGAAGAGGGGGTCAACGTGACCTATGTTCCTTTCGTCATCCGGGCTGCAGTAAACAGCATCCGGGAATTTCCCATTATCAACTCCCAGTTCTTAAAGGACAAAATCATTGTTAAGAAATACGTCAATTTTGGCGTGGTCGTGGCCATCAAAGAAGGGCTGATTACCCCGGTCATCAAGCGGGTGGATACGATGAATCTCAAGCAGATTGCTAAGGGCTTGGATGAAGTATCGATCCGGGGCAGGGGGCGCAAACTTACTTTGGAGGATATGCGGGGCGGAACCATCACCCTTTCGAATCCGGGTGTCTTCGGCGCCGTGATCGCCACGCCGATTATCTACCAGCCGCAGAATGCTATTTTGTGGATGGGGCGGATCGCCAAAATGCCGGTAGTTCGGGACGATAAAATCGTTATCCGATCGATGATGTATCTTTGCGTTTCTTATGATCACCGGGCCATTGATGGGTCCATCGCCGCCCAGTTTCTGCAACACATCAGAAAACAATTGGAGGCTCCGCGGCAACTGCTGAGTGATTCATGATCCTCATTCAGGTTTCTGGAAAATGATTTTCCCTTGAGACTGAAAGGAGACAGTTCAATGCCGGGCCAGGGAATTCCGTCATTTGATCCATCCAACCTCTGTCAAATAGCGATCGTCGTCAAAAGCATCGATGCGACCGTAAAATTTTACACGGAAGTGTTTGGCATCGGCCCTTTTGAAATCCGGGAGGTCGATTTTCCAAATGCCACTTATTACGGTCGAAAAGCGGGTTATCGGGGCAAGCGGGCCTTTGCCAAATTGGGGCCTGTTACCCTGGAGCTCATCGAGCTCATCGAAGGTAAGACCGTTCATGATGATTTTCTCAAGGAGAAAGGGGAAGGACTTCATCATATCGGCTTTTTGGTTAAGGATTTGAAGAAATGCGAGGGGGAAGCCGAAAAGCTTGGCCTGAAGGTAGTCCAGGGGATCAAAAGAGAAGACGGCAGCGGTTTTGCCTACCTGGATTCGGACCGGATCGGAGGGGCAATGTTTGAACTGATCCAGCGGCCGACTCAGAAGTCTTAATCGCCAGAAAGCAAGTCGCTTTCCCGATCCATCATCATTATCGCTGGCTGGAACCACGGCAAAGGGCGGGAGCTCGCTCTTCGGTCAAAAGCCCACTGGTGTGACCTGTAAAGCGAAGAGATCCATCCGGTCGGGAGAAACTACCTAATGGCCGGCCACAGCCGGAATGACTTTGACTCTCAATTTCGCGGAGGGACAGAGATGAAGAAAAGGAAAGAGAAGCCTATCGTGGTGACCCGGAGGGAATTTCTGTACCTTACGGGGGCAGGAATGGCCGGGATAGCCTTAGATGGCCTGTCCTCGCCCGCTCACGGTGCCGATAAGAAACCCAAGTACGGAGGCAGACTCCAGGCCGCAGAACGATGGGGGTCTGTTGGCCTAGATCCCCACAAATTTCAATTTTTCATCGATTTCCAGAATTATGTACTCATGTACAATGCCCTAACCATTATGGGCCCTTTGCCGCAGGTAAGAATTTATCCCGATCTGGCCAAGTCATGGGAAATCTCCCCGGATGGGCGAGAATACATTTTCCCCCTGCGGGAGGGGGTAAAGTTCCATCATGGGAAGGAGTTGGACAGCGGGGATGTAAAGTACTCGATCCAGCGGGTGATGAATCCCGCCACGCGTTCGCCGCGGGCCTTTGCCTACCAATGGATTGATTCGGTCAATATCATGGACAAGTATCATCTTAAGATTCGGCTCAAAGAGCCATTCGGTCCCTTTTTAACCACCTTAACGATCCAGAATTGTCCGATCATTCCCGCCGGCTGGGAGCCGACGGCAACGAAACCCGGGCCCGGCACGGGACCTTTCGTCCTCAAATCCTTCGTCACCAATGAAACCACGGAACTGACGCGATTCGATAAATACTGGGAGATAGACGAAAAAACGGGGGATCGTCTCCCCTATCTGGATAGTATTTTTGTGAAAAAAATTGTTGATCCCACCGTTCGATGGACCGCTCTTCGGGCAGGGGATTTAGATTACATTCAGGATCCTCCCAAGAAGGCGACCGTCGAGGCCGGCAAAAATCCTGTACCGGGGGTTGTGGTGGTAATGGGCCAGCCCGTTGGGAATCAATGGCTCTATTTTAATGTCACCAAACCCCCTTTCGATAACAAAAAAGCACGACAAGCCGTGGCTTATGCCATAGACAAAAATGAAATTATCAAGGGCGCCCATTGGGGGTTGGCGGAACCGGTCAATAATCAACCCTTCCTGAATCGCTCCAGAATGTATATTCCGGTTAAAGATCGGGAGGTGGACCTGGTCAAAGCCAAACAGCTTCTGGCTGAGGCGGGGCACCCGGATGGGTTCAAAACCGAATTTTTTCAATTATCCGGTACCACCTATGACCTGGATGCATGCCAGGTCATCATAGGACAATTGAAAAAGGTTGGAATTGAAGCCACGATGACGGTGATCGACCGGGCCCCCTATTTTGAAAGCATGAGAAAGGGGAATTATCAAATTTCAGTGAGGGGAGACAGCGAAAGGCTTGACCCGGATGATGCCTATTACCTGTATCTTCATTCCGGGGAGATCGATAAGAATAATTGGTCCCGGTACAGCAACAAGCAACTCGACGCCCTGCTGGAAAAGGGCCGAACGACCTGGAAGTGGGAAGACCGGGTCCCGATCTATAGGCAGGTGGTTGAGACCATAAAGGAAGACCTTCCCATACTATACTTTGCCAAATCGATCATTTCCATCGCCTACCGGGATTATGTCAAGGGGCATGATGCGGGCGCATCTACCTGGTTCGGCTACTACGGCGGGGGCTTGAAGAAAGTCTGGTTGGACAAGTAGTACATCAAGGAAACGAGGGAGAAGCACGGAAGAAATCGTGCCGATTGTTTCGGCGATCTCGGGATTACCGCCTTCTAACGGAGAAAGGGTTGATCCTGGGTTTTTGAAAAGCTCCCGTTCTAACTTTTACGAAAGAAAGGAGAGGCCTCATGCTGGCGAATAAGGAAAGAATTTTGCAGAAGATGGAAGAGTTTAACCTGGATGCGATCATTGCCTCACACCCGGAGAACGTAAGCTATCTGGGGAATTTTCAAAGCCACCTGCCGTACATGTACCGCTTTTTGAACGTGGAAAGTTACGCCCTCTTCCCCCGCAGGGCGGATATCGCCCCTTGCCTGATTATCGCCAGCATCGATGCGGCTTGGGCCGCTCGTTTTCCCTCGTGGGTCCAGGAAGTCTATACCTACGGGAATCCGGAATATGTGGTCTACCCACAAGGGACCTTGAGCGAGGGGGAAAAGAAGTATAAACAGATACTGGACGACCGGGCCAAGAATGCCCCCTCCCCCGGACAGGCCATCGCCAAGGCGTTGAAGGATAAGGGACTGGACAAAGGGCGGATCGGTTTGGACGAAAAGAACCTCTATGCCCCTACTCGCGAACAGGTGGTTAAAGGTATACCCAAGGCGAAGATCATGGATGCCTTCGAACTTTTCCGGGTTATTCGCATGGTGAAGACTCCGGAAGAGATCGAAAGGCTGCGGACCGTTGGCTTGAAGAATGAAAGGGCTTACAATGCCGTCTTCTCCTTCGTCCGGGAAGGGGTCTCCGAAGGGGAGATTACCCAGAAATTCCTGGAGAGCGTGGCCAAAGAAGGGGCGATCTTTGAATTCTGGAACACCGCATCGGGCACGCAGACTTCCATGGTGATCATGTCCAGCGGACATTTTGAGCCCCCCTCCAGCTACCGCATCAAGAAAGGGGACATGTTCCGTTTCGATGGAGGATGCATTTACAACAAGTACCATTCCGACCAGGGGGGTTGCGCTGTCTTGGGAACGCCCACGGCCAAGCATAAGGCTTGTTACAGCGCCATTAATGCGGGTATGGAAAAAGCTATGCAGCTTTTGCGCCCCGGAGCCATTCCATCCAAAATATTCCAGGAAGTCGTCGCCACCGTAGCCAAAGTGGGCCTGAAGGATTATCCCCGGGTGGCCACTTTTTGCGGGCACGGGATCGGAATCGAAGCCCGGGATTACCCGGTCTTTACCAATCCCGTAAAGGCCGCCAGCCCCTTCCTGCCGGGCACGTACGATTTGCCCATTGAGGAAAACATGGTTGTAAATATCGAAGTGCCCTATGATGAGCTCGGGCTGGGCGGGTTCCAGATCGAATATACTCTGCTGGTCAAGAAAGATGGATGCGAGAAACTCTTCCCCCACGATCGAGAGTTAGTCGTACGCTGAACAGGGAAGGAAATTTTACGAAGGGAAAATCTGGCGCTTTGCCGGAACAGTAAGGGAGGTGGATTCTATGGTTCAAGTTAGAGACTTAAGCGTCGCCCTACGCAATGGGACGATGGATCCGAACGAGGTGAAGATTACTCACCTTAGCCATACCGAAAGCATGAGAAAGATGGCCAAAGGGGTATGCCTGCCCGCAGACGTGATCGGCCCCTTTTGCGCCAATGATCACGTGGAGGCTTTGACCCATGCGGGCACCCATGTCGATGCCCCCTGGCATTTTGGCCCGATCGTGGAGGGCAAGCCGGCTAAAAAGATTGACGAGGTTCCTTTAGAGTGGTGTTACGGGAACGGGGTCCTCCTGGATTTTAGCCAGACGAAAAAATCGGGGGAGGGGATTTCAACGGAAGACCTGAAAGGAGAACTCCAGCGGATCGGCTACACCCTGAAGCCCATGGATATTGTCCTCATTCGAACCGGGGCGGAAGAATTGTTTGACAAGGATCCTAAATTCGGAGCTTATGGGTCGGGGTTGGTCAGGGAATCGCTCATGTGGCTTCTGGACCAGGGGATTAAACTGATCGGGACGGACGCCTTTACCCTGGATATCCCCATTCCCAGAATGGTCGAAGAATTGAAGAAAGGAAACCGGGAAGCCTTCTTTCCCATTCATTATGCCGGGCGGGAAAGGGAGTATATTCATGCGGAAAAGCTTTCGAATTTAAAGACCCTTCCTAAACCTTTTGGATTCAAGGTGGCCATGTTTCCCATCAAAGTCGAAGGAGGGGCCGGAGGGTGGACCCGGGCGGCAGCGATTGAAGGAGAAGGGATCCTGACGAAAAAGCCGGAAATTCTCGACCTGAGTGTGCCCATCCTGGCCGAGGCCATGGAAGGATCTTATTATGAGAACCGGATAGATCATCTTACCCATGTAGAAGAGGCCAGAAAATTTGTGAAGACTTTTGGCCTGACCCTCGACCTGCTTCCCTCTCCGGAGTTTTATGCCAACGATTTTGTCTCCTGTCCCAGCCACGCCGGCACCCATCTCGATGCTCCCTGGCATTTTGGTCCGGTGGTGGAAGGCAAGCCGGCCAAGACCGCCGACCGGGTTCCTCTGGAATGGTGCTATGGGGATGGTGTCCTATTGGATTTTTCTTACAAGCAGCCAAACGACCCCATCACGGTCATTGATTTAATGAATAAGCTGAAGCAAATCGATTATGATCTCAAACCCGGGGATATTGTTTTATTCCGAACCGGAGCGGAAGATCACTATTTTACCGACCCCAATTTCTGCGAAGTAGCCACGGGACTGAGTGGTGACGCCCTCATGTGGCTGTTCGGCAAGGGAATTCGCACGATGGGCACCGATTCCTTTACTCTGGACATATCGATCCAGATCATGTCCCAGAAGCTCAAAGCCGGTGACCGGGCGGCCTATTTTCCCGTGCATTGCGGATCTGTCGTCAAAGAAAGCTGCCATGCAGAAAAACTGTACAATTTGAAGAAGCTTCCCCGTCCGTATGGTTTTAAAGTGGCTATGTTCCCCATTAAGCTGGAAAACTGTAGTGCGGGGTGGACCCGGGCTGTTGCCATCCTTTAAAACCAGTTAAATAAAAAGAATACGGAGAGTCATTCAGGCTCGGGATAAGATTATGTAAGAGGGAGAAGGGGTCATATGAATATTCTCCTCTACATGTTGAAAAGAATCATTTACAACATTCCGGTGGTTCTTTTATTGACCATCTTTGTTTTCGCGATGGTCCGTTTTCTCCCGGGGGACCCGGCAGACATCCTCCTCTCCGGGGAAGGGGGGGCAGAAGACCCGATAGTCAGGGCCACCCTGATGGAGGAATTGGGATTGGATAAGCCCATCCCGGTTCAGTACGGCCTATGGCTGTGGAGGGCCGTGCACGGCAATTTTGGAAAATCGGTTTATTCTCAGGAAGAGGTATTCACGCTGATCATGGACCGGTTTCCGGCCACCCTCATGCTGGCCCTCTCCAGTATGATCGTTTCCATCATGGTGGCCCTGCCGGCGGGCATTATCTCCGCGGTCAAGCGCCAGAAGCCGGCGGACTACGGGGCCATGATCTTTGCCCTTCTGGGAATCTCCATCCCCGAGTTCTGGTTTGGGATCATGCTCATCCTGACGTTCTCGTTATGGATCCCTGTGCTTCCCTCCATGGGCTTTATGAGCCCCTTCCAGGATTTTTTTGGGTCTCTGAAGTTTTTGGTCTTGCCGGCCGTGGCCCTGGGTTTACGCATGGCCGGAGTGGTCACCCGCATGACCCGGTCGAGCATGCTGGATGAACTGGGGCAGGATTATGTGCGGACCGCCCGGGCCAAAGGATTATCGGAAAGGTCGGTCATCTTCATCCATACTCTGAAGAACGCCCTGATTCCGACGGTGACGATTGTGGGCCTGCAATTCGGCACGATTCTGGGTGGCAGCGTGATCATCGAGATGGTCTTTAGCTGGCCCGGAGTGGGTCAGCTGATCATTAACTCCATTTTAACCCGAGATTACCTGGTGGTTCAGGCAGCGGTTCTTTTACTGGCGGTCTTTTTCCTCTTCGTCAATCTGGTGGTGGATTTTGTGTACACCCTTCTGAACCCGAGGGTGGAACTTGTTTAGAGGCCCCAAGGTTTTTACCGGGCTTCTCCAAGGATAGCAAGATGTCGAGTAAAGATATGCCCATCATTCCCGAAATTGTCGAAGCTCCCGGATTTAGCTGGGATAGATTGGTGGAGCGTTCCCGGGACCGATTTGAGGATTTCCGACAAAACCGATTAGCGTTGGTCGGCATCATCATCGTCTGCTGCGTCATTGTGGTTGCCATCCTGGCCCCCCTCATCCAGGTGTATGATCCCCTGCAGCAGGATATTGCCCATCGCCTGCAATGGCCCAGTTGGGAACATTTTTTGGGTACGGATCATTTGGGCAGGGACGTATGGTCCCGGATTGTCCACGGGTCCAGGGTGGCTTTGTTGGTCGGGATCATTGCCGTGGGCATCGGGGTGATATTGGGAACGCCGATTGGGGCGATCTCCGGGTATTACCGGGGCAAAGTGGATGAAGTGATCATGCGATTCATGGATGCCGTGCTAGCCTTTCCGCCGATTCTGATGGCCCTGGTGGTAGTCACCATTTTGGGCCCCTCGCTTTTCAACACGATGCTGGCCATCGGCGTGGATTATATTCCCCGGTTCGCCCGGGTCATTCGCGGATCGGTTCTGAGCGAAAGGGAAAAAGAATATGTGGAGGCTGGAAGGATGGTCGGGGAAGCCAATTTTTCCATTCTATTCCGGCAGATCCTGCCCAACAGTTTATCCCCCCTGATCGTTCAATCCACCGTATTCATCGCCTATGCCATGCTGACTGAAGCGGCTTTGAGTTTTCTGGGCCTGGGCATCCAACCCCCGAACCCAAGTTGGGGATCGATGCTGAATGAGGCCAAGCTTTTTATCGAAAGCGATCCTTATCTCGCCATTATACCCGGGCTGGCCATTTCCATAACCGTCCTGGGCTTCAACCTCTTCGGGGATGGGCTCCGGGATATTCTGGACCCCCGACTGGCCAAGCGCTGATCCCGGGGAGTGAAGAAGGACTGACCGGTGAATAATACTTTGCTTCAGGTCCGGGACCTGTCTACGAAATTTGTTTTGAAAAAGGGAATCTTGACCGCCGTAAGCCATGTGTCTTTCAACTTGAAAAAGGGGGAAACCTTTGGATTAGTGGGAGAATCGGGTTCTGGCAAAAGTGTGACCGCTCTCTCGATCATGCGGCTGAACCCGTCTCCGCCGTCCCAAACCACGGGGGAAATTCTCTTTGAAGGCGAGGACCTTTTGTTGAAATCTCTCCCGGAGATGAGGGATATTCGCGGGGGGAAGATTTCCATGATCTTCCAGGAACCCATGACCTCCTTGAATCCGGCGCTGACCATCGAAAAGCAGATCACCGAGACCATCATGCTGCACCAGAAGCTGGATAAAAAAGAGGCCCGGGAAAAGACGATCGAAATGCTGAACCTGGTGAGTATTGCCTCCCCGAAAGAGCGGCTGAAGAGTTATCCTCATGAGTTCAGCGGCGGCATGCGCCAGAGGGTCATGATCGCAATGGCCCTTTCCTGCCACCCGGCCCTGCTCATTGCCGACGAGCCGACCACGGCCTTGGATGTTACCATTCAGGCCCAATTCCTGGATTTGCTCATCGACATCATGAATAAGTTTGGACTTTCCATGCTTTATATCACCCATGACCTCTTTGTCATCGGGCAGATCTGTAATGAGGTGGCGGTCATGTATGCCTCCCAAATCGTCGAACACACCAGCACAACCGAGCTCTTTCAGAAACCTTTACATCCCTATACCCAGGGGTTGATGAAATCCATTCCCAAGCGGAAGGAGAAAAAAAGGTTTTTAGATCCCATCAAGGGGATGGTCTGCAGTCTGCTGAATCCGCCTCCCGGCTGCAAATTTCACCCCCGGTGTGATGAAGTCAGGGAAATCTGCAGCCGGGAAGAACCGCGTTTGACAGAGATTGAACCCGGGCACTGGGTCTCGTGCCATTTATATTCATGAAAAGATGGTCCTCGGCTGTCTGGGGGTAAGGGAATTGCGATGGAAGGGAACGATTCCTTCATAAAAATTGATGAAATCGGGAAGTATTTTGACATGACCAAAAGCCTTTACGCCAGATGGGCTTTTGGGGCCAGGACACTGAAGGCCGTGGATCATGTAAGCTTCCAAATTAAAAAGGGCGAGACCCTCGGCCTGGTCGGTGAAAGCGGGTGTGGAAAATCTACGGTCGCCCGCCTCATCACCCGATTGATCGAACCCAGCTTCGGAAGGGTATTCTACCGGGGAGTGGACCTTTTCAGTTTAAGCCAAAAAGAAATGCGCAAGATGAGAAGGTATATCCAGATGGTTTTTCAAGATCCTTTTACCTCCCTGAATCCCAGAAAGAAAATCGAAACCATTATCGGCATGCCCCTGGAAATCCATTTCCAGATTCATGGCCGGGAAAAACGCCGCAGAGTCATGGAGCTTCTGCAAATGGTCGGTATGGGTGTCGATCATATTGATCGTTATCCCCATGAATTCAGCGGCGGGCAGCGGCAACGGCTGGCCGTGGCCCGAGCCTTGGCCCTCAATCCTGAATTGGTCATTTGCGATGAGCCCGTCTCAGCCCTGGATGTATCCATTCAGGCCCAGATCCTGAACCTATTCCGCAAACTCCAGGAGGACCTCGGGTTAACCTACCTTTTTATCTCTCACGATCTCAGTGTGGTGGAGCACATCAGCAACGACGTGGCAGTGATGTATGCGGGGAATATTGTGGAATTCGCCTCGACCGAAGAGATCTTCGGCACCCCCCTCCACCCATATACGAAGGCCCTGATCAGTTCCCGGTTTGAAGACCGGAAAGAACGGGAAAAATATGCTATGAGGGGCGAAATCATCAGCCCAATTAATCCCCCCGAGGGATGTCGTCTGCAGAAACGATGCCCCCAGCAGGGGCCCCCTTGTTCAAAATTGCAGCCCAAGCTGAAAGAAATGGGAAACAATCACTACGTGGCCTGCCTCCATATTTAAGCCGATCCAGTTTCTGCGCTCTGCTTTCCTCCTTGTGCAGCCAGACCCTCACCCTGCTGGGTGGGATAACCCAAGAGCCGCCGACAGAATCAATGAGAACCTTTTCAAGGAAACTGAAGTGATAAGGTAATAGCTTTGGTCAGCTACAAGGGAAAGAAATAGATGGGATCGCTTTTCGTTGAAGGCGAACAAAAACGGGTGGCCTGGTAGAGGGATCGACAATAAAATGGGGAAGCGGTTACCAGACTGTCCGAAGTATCTGGAAAGGTCAAAGAGATGGCCAACGGGAAATATAGTGAAAATTATGCGAACTTCTGGGTAGCTCACAACGCCATGCTTGCGTTCCTGAAAACCTGGGAGAGACAGAACAAGTGGTGCTTGTCCTTTGAGGATGTGGCCAATCCGATCCGGGAAGGGAAGCGGTTGTATTCGTCGGATTTTGGGTGGATGTATGTTTGAGATGAGTGAGGAGAGGTCTGTTTAAACCGAGGCCTCTTCTTGTCGTTTTGTGGGAAAGATCTGGGTCAGGTTTTTATAGGTCAAAGGAGCGGCGGGACCATTTCAGGATTTCCATGCAGCCCCCCGTAAAGAACCCTCTTATGACCATTGAAAGCTTCAACCGGAAGTTCCAGATCGGTGAGAAGGAAAGGGAAGCGGTACTACTGTTAATCTGATTTCCGATTGGAAGAGAGAAAAACGGCATTCGGCCGTTCTGATAGAATTCTATTTCGACTCCTGAACAGCAGCAATCTGTTCTTGAGCCTTCTTTCTAAATTCAAATGGATTAGATATTTTGTGAAAGGGGTCCTTTGTTCCCCCTGTTCCACTTACAACGATGGACCCATAGCCAAGAATTCTACCAAGTATCCCTTGATTAACCTGAATACCTTCAACCTTTGAAAGCAGAACCTCTATCGAATTTCTTCGAATAAAGCCTACCTTCACAATTACGCGCTTGTTAGTGATTCCAAATTCGGAGGTTGAATACTTGATTCGCGATCCGATTCCCATAATTATTGCGAGAAGTATGAAGATACCAGCAAGTATTTTTCCGCCTTCTGTATTCCCGTATTTTGTGAGCGACAACACTGCAGCAACGAAGCAAATTATTGGCCATAGGAATACAATCCAATGCAACTTAGCCCGATACATGATGCTCTCGCCAGCCATTAGATTTTTCTCAATGTAACTCATAATTCATCTCCTTTCTTCCTTCCTGTGCCTCCGTAAATAAACAACCCTATCTCTTCCTCAGAAATGGGGTCTCTTCAAACTTCCAAACTATACAACCTCCTGGCTACCCAGAACGGGTAAAGGTTAAGGGTTGATGGATAAGGACAGGAATGCCGGCTAGTCGATTCAGGAGGGATTGTAATAAATCTTCTGGATCAAGTCAACATGTTCTTACATAAAAGATATGATATTCGGAAATTCAGTACATTGCGGGTTACTCATAATGCCACATCCACCTGGAACTAGTTGGCCACGGAAGGCATCAGGGAAGAGCAGTCCTTCTGGAAAGACATCCTTTACCCTTCTTAGCACCAAAAAACTTTCCTCACTGGAGCCCTAACTCGCATACAAACCGCAATCCCGCTACCGGGGCGGAGGTCAAGAGACCGGCTAAGACGGTTGGGCGAGATGTTGGAGCGAAAGTGGATAGGGTAGAGGGGAGGAAGGAAGCAGTAATGCTTTTTTTATCTGCTCCTGCTGGCCACTGAGGTAGACGATAAGAAATTGCTATGGAGAGAGCACTTGACTACTCTCTTTTACTCTGAATTACCAAAAAATGTGGGGCTATTATGGGGCTAATAAAAAAATATTTAGATAGAAGAAATACAGGAAGTTTGTAACTTATTAATTTTGTTGGCGCGCCCGGCCCGGCTCGAACGGGCGACCTGCGGATTCGAAGTCCGACGCTCTATCCAACTGAGCTACGGGCGCGGAGAAGGGATGGGGTGAGTGATGGGATTCGAACCCACGGCCGCTGGGGCCACAACCCAGTGCTCTATCCAGCTGAGCTACACTCACCATCATGCGGCATAGCCGCAACCGATAACGAAAGCTGGTTGCTTTTAGCTATTAACTCAAGGAATAAAGCTGTGTTTTATAAGTTTCAAAAATTCGAACCATACTCCTGGCGCGCCTGGAGGGACTCGAACCCCCGGCCCACAGCTTAGAAGGCTGTTGCTCTGTCCAGTTGAGCTACAGGCGCCTAAATTTTTCTAACATTTCTGAAGGGTATTGTCAATAGAACAAAAAGTTCGCCCACCCCCTGTTTCGCCTGCTGGCTAAGGAAATCGTGGATTTCCAGGAAATCCCAGGCCCAGGCAAGAGGGGTGTTTCGCTCATCATCACGAGGCGGTGGTTTTTTCATCGGCTCGGGCGGCGATGCCCCCGGATCCTATAGGGGGCAATGCATGGGTCCCGCGTTTCACGGGATGCCTGCCCATGGGGAGGCCATTTCGCCGCCTCATTTAGCGGAAAGAAAGTATGCCCTTTGGCAGAAGAGCCCCTCCCGGCCGGTGCTGATGAGCGAAACATCCCTCCTGCCTGGGCCAAAACCAGGCTGATTAAAAACTGTGGTGGGCGAAGAACAAAGAGTGCAGGCCCAGGCCTTAACCGATGCGGTCCTTGAGGGAGCGGGGCTCTGCTCCTCAAGGGCAGCAATCCTTCGACATCAAATTCTCGTTTCAGCAAGGCATTGCTTCTTCGGGGAAGAAGTAGATCTCGGATCTGAAAAGGTGGAGATTGATTTTTAGCACAGGATATGTTAAATGATCCTTTTTTAAATACCTGGAAATCCAGAGAAGAATTCCTTTGAGGGGGTAGAAGGGATGACCTGCATATTCTGCCAAATTGTCGCCCATGAGCTGCCAGCCGATATCGTTTATGAAGACAAGGAACTGGCTGTGTTTAAAGACATTAACCCCGATGCCCCCGTTCACCTCTTAATCGTCCCCAAACGGCATTTTGACTCCCTGAACTCGCTTGACGAAGAGACAGCGAATATTGCGGCCAAGATGTTTATCACCGCCAAGCGAATGGCCGAAGCCCAGGGAATCCAGTCCGGTTACCGCATCATGATCAACACTGGCCGGGAGGCAGGGCAGGTTATCCGTCATCTCCATATGCACCTCATGGGAGGGTGGGGAAGAAAGCCGGGCAGGCGATAAGTAAGGGGTTCAACCCCGGGGGCAGGAATCGAGGTTTGAGCCTATAGATACTGGGGCAGGGTTTTCACCCTGTATCGGTGCCGGATCGACCTCTTTAAAAAAGGGTCTTCCATCTCCAGCTCATAAGAATCTCCATAAACCAACCCTGCTTTGGTGGGAATCGTTCCTGAAAAGAGGACGATCCCTTCTTTCCTATCGATCCCCCCCAGGGGCATCTTTCCCAGCATCTCCTGGGGATTGAGGATTTCCGATAGAGGAGCTTCCTGGTACAGGATTCTTTCAATTCCTTTCGTTACCCAGCATCGGAGGACCAGCTGTTCCCACTGGTTTTTCACGTCGGGATAGGGCCAGCATTCCGGAGCCAGACATTTCGCATACATCTGTTTGGACCCGGGGATGGATTTGGTCTCCACCTCCCGGTCGGTGTGGTCGCTCCCCACGGTGACCCAGACCTCTTCTCCCGAACATAGAAGGACGTATTCGATCTCTCCCGAGCTCTTTTCGCTGACGACCGTAATCTCATCGTCGGTGGTTAGCAGGTAGGTGGAGAGATTCATATAGATAGGGATGCGCTGAGGGGCCGGAACTCCCAGCTGGGCAAGTTCATCGATGTGGGCTTGCACACTTTTTCGATCCCGTCCTACCCAACCCCCACAGATCAAGTGTTCAGCGGTAAAAACCAGGTCACGGGACCCATCCAGGAGATTCATCTTCAGGTAAACGATTTTGGGAGTGATCATGATTTTCCTTTGACCCTCTTTGGAAGGAAAGTATAATTCATAACATTTCAGATCACAAGAAATTTCGGGGAGGAATTTTTTTACCGGTATGAGGAAAGAGGGGCAAGCCAGCTAAAAAATATTGACAATTTATCTTCGCTGAGATTAATATCCTGAGGACTTTGTGGGTAAGAAATCATTTCCTTCCACTTTTTCTATGAAATAACCTGTGAATGGCGTAAGCGGGGAACAAGAGAGTTCCTATTTAGCCGAGACACCCTAAGAGAAAGCAATTTTTGAAGATAGAGATCAGCCGTCTGGATAAAGAATCAGCCCGTTGGGCTGCGCCTTTCTAAGAAACAGTTCTGGATTCAGAGTAGCCAATACAACGAAGCGACGTAAGGGAGAAGTCTGGTTAGAAACGCATGCGCTCCCTTTTTTCTTGAATTGAGCATGAGAAGGATCTCCCTTTCTCTTCAAGGGGGAAAATCTATATACGAAAAGGAGGGCCGCTTATGAAATTGTCCAATAAGATTGCTCTAATCACCGGCTCCGGATCGGGGTTCGGCAGAGCCAGTGCCACTCTGTTCGCCCGAGAAGGGGCCAAGATTTCGGTTGTGGATTTGGACGAGAAGACGGGTCAGGAGACGGTTTCCCTGATAAAGCAAAAGGGTGGGGAAGCCATTTTCATCCGAGCCGACGTATCCAAGGGCAGCGATGTCGAAATGATGATCAAGAAGACGGTTGATACCTTTGGCCGGCTGGATATCCTGTTCAATAACGCAGGAATCCCCATGTCCTTTACCCCCGTCGAGAATGTAAAAGAGGAACTTTGGGACCGGATTCAGGCGGTCAATGTGAAAGGCATTTTTCTGGGGGCTAAATATGCCCTTCCGTACATGAAAAAACAGGGGGGAGGCGTTATCATCAACACCGCTTCCATTAGCGGAGTACGCCCCCGGCCGGGTTTAATCGCCTACAGCACATCGAAAGCGGCCGCCATCATGTTGACCAAAGCCCTGGCCATTGAATTTGCTCCCTTTAAGATCCGGGTGAACGGGCTAAATCCCGTAGCCGCGGAGACTCCCATGCTCGGGAAGTTTATGACTCCCGAGGGGGCAAAGGGTGAGCAACTTGAAGCGGGTAGAAAACGTTTCATCGATACGGTTCCGTTGGGGCGGCTTGCTCAGGCTGAAGATGTGGCCTACGCGGCGTTATTCCTGGCATCGGATGAAGCCTCACTGATTACCGGGGCAAACCTTGAAGTGGATGGAGGCCGGGGGATCTAAATCGGGTCGTTCGCCCTGCGATTCAGCCTCGCAATCTGGAGTCGGCCATCCGGGAAAGAAACCAACTTTTCGCCCTGGACAATCCAAGCGGCCCGGTTAACGTGGAGGGGATTTTTTCCCCCCAGGAGGGGGCGAGGTAGGCTTTACCCTTAGAAAGGAAGGGATGTCGATCCTCCAGCAGTTGAAACATAAGGATAAAATACAACCCCATTTAGAGATTCACGACCTTTCCCTGCATTTCGGGGGGGTCCAGGCTCTTCACCAGGTCGATTTGGAAGTCCCCCGGGGTATCCTATTTTCCCTGATCGGCCCCAACGGAGCCGGGAAGACGAGCCTGATCAACTGTATTTCCAAATTCTATGAACCTAACGCTGGAAAGATCATTTTCAACGGACGGGAAATTACCCCCTTCCGGCCCCATGCGGTGGCCCGTTTCGGAATCTCCCGCACCTTCCAGAATATCGAGCTCTTCAAGGGCATGACCGTCCTCGACAACATTAAACTGGGAAGGCACATCCACCTTCGGTCAGGAGCCGTGGCAGGCATGGTTTACCTGGGGAAGGCCAAAAGGGAAGAGGAAAGGCTCGAGGAGTTCATCGATCGGGAGATCCTGGATTTTCTTGGATTGACGCCCATAAAAAATCGGGTGGTGGCCACCCTGCCTTACGGGATGCAGAAGCGGGTGGACTTAGCCAGGGCGCTCTCCGCCAAACCGGAATTTTTGATCCTGGATGAGCCTGTCGCCGGAATGAACCGGGAGGAGACCCAGGATATGATTACCCACATTCTGGAGATCAAGAAGGCTTGGGGATTGACCGTGCTCCTGATCGAACACGATATGGAAGTAGTCATGAACATCTCCGACTGGATCGTGGTGATGAATTTCGGGGAAAAGATAGCCGAGGGAACGCCGGCTATCGTCCAGAAGAACCCGGAGGTCATCCGCATTTATCTAGGTCATGCTTACTCGGAAACATAAGAGGAAAGCGAAACCGTGGACCTTTTGATTCAAGTGCTGATTGCCGGGATTACGATCGGGAGCATTTACTCCCTCATCGCCCTCGGGGTCGTGCTGATTTTTAAATCGAGCGGCGTGATCAACTTTGCCCAGGGCTCCATGGTTATGGTGGGGGCTTTCATCACCTATGCCCTGGTGGTCCAATTCAAGCTCCCGATCCTGCTCAGCCTCGCTCTGACCTTCGTGATTTCCGGGCTGATGGGGATGGTCATCGAGCGCTTCGTCCTGCGGTATCTATCCGGAGCCTCCCTCATTTCGGTCATCATGGTAACCATGGGGATCTCCTACATCCTGGATGGAGGGGCGCTGGCCACCTGGGGGTCCAGCAACTTCACCTATCCCAAACTTTTCCCTTCTTTTTCCATCCAACTGGGGGGAGTCAAAGTCTCCTCGGTTTACCTCTGGAGCTTCCTCACTTCGATGGTGCTGCTGGTGGTGTTCCTCTTCTTCTTTAAATATTCCAAGATGGGCCTGTCCATGCGGGCGGCGGCGGACAACCAGAAGGTGGCCGTGGTCCTCGGGATCAGCGCCCGAAGGGTCCTTTCGCTCACCTGGATTATCACTTCGGCGGTGGCCACAGCGGGGGGAATCCTGCTGGCCAGTATCAGCGCCCTGCACGTCAACCTGAGCTACATCGGTCTGGTTGTCTTCCCGGTGGTCATCCTGGGAGGATTGGACAGCATTCCCGGGGCCGTGGTGGGGGGTCTCATCGTGGGGGCCCTGGAAGCCATCGCCGGGGTCTATATTGCGCCATACCTGGGAGGGGCCTTCCAGCAGGTGGCTTCCTTCGCCTTCCTGTTAATCATTCTGTTGATCAAACCCTACGGTCTCTTCGGGACAAAAGAAATCGAGAGGCTTTAACTATGGAACCTTCCAATCGCCGAGGGTGGCCGTATTACCTGCTTTTCCTGGCGGTCTTTATCCTCTTTCCCTTCAGCCTTTTTCAATACACCAAGTATATTCTTTTCCTGGTCAACATGACGGCCATCGGCGTCATCGGAGCGCTGGGTTTGAACATCCTCACCGGCTACACCGGACTCATTTCGCTCGGCCAAGCCGCCTTCATGGGTGTGGGCGCCTACACCGTGGCCATTCTGGGCACAAAGGTGGGCCTGCCCATGTGGATCAACCTCCCCGCAGCCGGAATCATCACCACCCTCGTGGGGATCATCGTCGGTACTCCTTCCCTGCGGCTGAAGGGCTTTTATCTGGCCATGTCCACGCTGGCCGCAGAGTTCCTGCTCGAGTATGTCTTCAAGAACTGGGAAAGCATGACCCAGGGGGTTCAGGGGCTCTTCATCACCCCGCCGCGGGTCTTCGGAATCCATATCAACAACGACCGGGTCTTTTACTTTCTCTCCGTGAGCCTGGCCGTCCTGGGCGTGATCGGCGCCCGCAATCTCTTCCGCACGAACGTGGGCCGGGCCTTCATTGCCATCCGCGACCGGGACATCGCTGCGGAATTGATCGGTATCAACGTCTTTAAGTACAAACTGGTCTCCTTCGCCATCAGCTCCTTTTATGCGGGGGTGGCCGGCGGCCTCTGGTGTTATTACATGACCATCATCAATCCGGAAGCCTTCCAGCTCTCCATTTCCATCGATTACGTGGCCATGATCATCGTCGGGGGGATGGGCACCCTCTTCGGCTCTGTTTACGGTGCCATTTTCGTTGTCCTTCTACCGGAAGCAATCCAGCGTCTCATGGAGGTTCTTCAGCCGGTGCTGCACATGGAATACACCTTCGCCGCCTTCAAACAGATTGTCTTCGGGGTCATCATCGTCATTTTTCTGGTCTTTGAGCCCAAGGGGCTTTCGGAGATCTTTTCGCGGCTTGGGAACAGGATATCAAATCGAAAAGGAAAGGAGGCGATCCAGGACGGGAGTTTGCCGGGCAGCCGAAATACCAAAGGATAAAAAGGAGGGTTATTCATGAAAAGGTGGCTAGGATTTGTAGTGATCTGCATGGTTGCTTTGACGGGCCTCGGCGTCCAGGCCGGGGAGATCCCGGTCGGGATCTACGGAACCCTGACGGGCACGGACACGGACGTGAACGGAATGTCCTATGGTCCGAAGGATTGCCTGACCTATATCAACGAGAAGGCGGGCGGGATCATGGGTCACAAGTACGTCCCCGTCCTTCTGGATGGAAAAAACCAGATTCCGGAGGAGGTCAAGGTCTTCAAGCGGCTGGTGGACGTGGACAAGGTAGTCGTGGTCAATGGCTGGTCGACCGGGGGAACCAAGGCTCTCCGCGACCAGATCAATACGCTGGTCAAAGTCCCCTTCCAGGCCCAGTCGCTTTCCAAGGACGTCCTGGACCCGGTGCAGTACCCCTTCATTTATCTGATTGGGCCGACCTACGAGGACCAGGTCATCATCGCCATGAACTGGGCCAAACAGAAGGGGGCCAAGACTTTCGCCTTCATCCACGCCGACATCGAGTACGGGCGGGCGCCGTGCCGGAATGCGATAGAACAGAAGATACCGGAGAAATTGGGGTTGAAGGTTCTCGGGGATATCGAATACCCCGGAGCTTCTCCGGATCTGACCCCGCAGCTCCTGCGGATCAAAGAAATGAACCCGGATTATATTTACATTCAGGATTCGGTGAATAACTGCGTGAAGGTACTCAGGGATGCCGCCAAGGTGGGAGTACCCGCTTCGAAGTTCATCGGAAATAACTACGACTTCAGCCACATCATTCCCGAAACGCTGGCCAAGGACGGGGAAGGTTTCAAGGCCATCCAGATCAACGCCGACTGGGGGGAGAACATCCCCATGATGAAAGAGATTGAGGAATACGGAAAAAAACACGAGATCGCCAAAAAGGACACCTATTTCATGAAGGGATGGGTGCAGGGCAAAGTCATTCACGAGGTGATTTCCCGGGTGCTCAAAAAAAGTGGCGGGAAGCTCCCGGAAATTTCCCAATTCCGCCTGATGGTAAGGGATGAATGGGAGCAGCTCAGTAATTTCGATACGGGAGGCGGCACTCCCCTGCTTACCTACAAGGATCACCAGGGCCATACCCAGGCCCGGATTTTAGAGATCAAAAATGGGAAGTACGGTTCGATCAGCGACTGGATCAAAACCCACTGAAAAGCCTGAGGGGAGGGATTTCCCTCCCCTTCTTCTTCCGGGAAAAGCGCATGCTTCTGGAATTCAAGAATATCGAGGTTCTTTACAGCAACGTCATTCTGGCCCTCAAGGGCGTAAGTCTGGAGGTCTCCGAGGGCGCTATTGTCACCATCCTTGGTGCAAACGGGGCCGGCAAAACAACCATCCTGAAGGCCATCTCCGGGGTCCTCATGCTGGAGAACGGGCGGGTGAACAAGGGAGAGATCCTCTTCGAAGGCCGCCGGATCGATGGGATGGATCCAGCCGAAATTGCCCGGGCGAGGATCTCCCTGGTCATGGAAGGTCGTGAGCTCTTCCGTTCCCTAACGGTGGAAGAGAATTTGAGGGTGGGGACCCTCATGCGCCTGGACGACAAGAAGGAAATCCGCAGGGACCTGGAACTCATCCGGTCTTATTTTCCGCGCCTAAAGGAGAGAGAGGGTCAGGTAGCCGGCACGCTGAGCGGAGGGGAGCAGCAGATGCTGGTGATCGCCATGGCCCTGATGACCCGGCCCAAGCTTCTGCTACTGGACGAGCCTTCGTTGGGACTGGCTCCGCTGATGGCGGAATTCGTCATGAACGAGGTGAAAAAGATCAACGAAAATTTGAAGACGACCATTCTCCTGGTCGAACAGAATGCCTCCCTTTCCCTGCCCATCTCCCAGTTTGTCTACGTGATCGCCAACGGTCGCGTGGCCCTTAAGTCGACCGCCGAGGAGATCAAAGGAAAAGAGATCAGCAAGTATTACCTGGGAGCGGGGTCGCAGACCTGAGTTCCCGTTGATGGATCCCCGGAAACAGGTGGCATATGGGTATCAGGGTTAAAAGTCTCCACCTGCCCACCTTTGATCATTGCCCCGCGCGGGTCCGAACCCTTTCTGGGATTCCTCCAGGGTATTTTAAAAATTGACTTGGCCTTATCGGTATGTTTTAATCAAAGCCTGAAAATAATACTTAGCATTATCTTTCCTGGCATCCTATTAATTACAATAAGGAGGAGGTTCTATTATGCCAACGGGATACAACGGGAAAATATTGCGGGTCAATCTGACCTCCGGGGCCATCAGTGAAGAAACCCCGCCAGAGATCGTCTACCGCATGTATATGGGCGGGTCTGCTCTTTCTTCCTATTATTTATTGAAGGAGCAGAAACCGGGTGTTGATCCCCTGGGGCCGGAGAACAAGCTGATCTTTATGTCCAGCGTAATCTCCGGAGCGCCCCTGCCGGGTCTAACCCGGTACACCGTGGCAGCCCGTTCTCCCCTGACCGGGGCTTTCGGGGAAGCGGAAGCGGGAGGTTTTTTCGGGCCGGAACTGAAGATGGCGGGATTTGATGGAGTCATCGTTGAAGGGCGGTCGGCCAGGCCAGTGTACCTCTGGATCAAAGACGGCAAGGCGGAAATTCGGGATGCTTCCAAGATTTGGGGAAAAGACACCGGAGAGGCGGAAAAGCTGATCCGGGAGGAGCTCGGAGACAACCGGATTCGTGTGGCCCAATGCGGCCCGGCCGGGGAGAAGCTGGTGCGCTACGCCTGCGTCGTCAATGAACTGAAGCATGTTAATGGCCGAACCGGCATGGGAGCGGTGATGGGGTCCAAGAATCTGCGGGCCATTGCCGCCCGGGGAACGCAAAGGCTTTCGTTTGCCGATCCGGAAAAAGTCCGGGAAATCGGGAAAAAAGTACTCGAACTCCTTCCCCAATCCACCCTGGCCCAAAATTTGAAAAAATTTGGGACCCCCATGTTTGTCATGGCTCTGAATAACTCCGGGATCCTACCGACGCGCAATTTTCAGAAAGGACAATTCGAAGGGGCGGAGGCCATTTGCGGCGAAAAGATGGCCGACACGATTTCAGTGAAATCGGAAGGTTGCTACGCCTGTGCGGTTCAATGCAAGCGCGCGGTCAAGGTGGAAGGCAAGTATAAGGCCACCCCAGAATACGGGGGACCCGAATACGAGACGGTCGCCTCCCTGGGATCCTATTGCGGGATCGATAACCTGGCGGCCATTGCCCAGGGTAATGAGATGTGCAACCGGTACGGTTTAGATACGATCTCCGTGGGGGTTTCCATCGCTTTTGCCATGGAATTAGTGGAAAAGGGAATTCTCACTCCGAAAGATACCGACGAGATCGACCTTCGATTTGGCAATGCGGATGCCATGCTGGCCATGATTGGCAAGATCGCCAGACGAGAAGGTTTCGGCAATATTTTGGCGGAGGGGGTTCAGAGAGCGGCCCGAAAGATCGGGAAAGGCGCCGAGAAATATGCCATGCACATCAAGGGCCAGGAACTGCCCATGCACGATCCGCGAGGGAAGCAGGGGTTGTCCCTGAGTTATGCCACCTCGCCAACCGGGGCGGATCATATCGAAGCTCCCCATGATACCTCCTTCTTGACCGATGGCCCCGCGCTGAAAGGGGCCAGGCCGGCCGGCGTCATGGAGCCCGTTCCGGCAATGGAGATGGGACCGAGAAAGGTTCGTCAGTTTGCTCACACCCAGGCGATCTGGAACTCTTTCAACTCCCTGGGAGTTTGCAACTTCGCCGCCGCACCTTATACGGCTTTTCCTCTGGTTTCGCTGGCCGAGGCGGTAGAGGCCATCACCGGCTGGAATACAAGCCTTTATGAATTAATGGAGTTAGGGGAGCGGACCGTCACGATGGCGAGGATGTTCAACATACGGGAAGGGCTGTCCAGCAAGGATGATTATCTCCCCGAGCGATTGTACGAGACCCTGGAGGCCGGGACTCCCCGGGAGAAAAAGATCACCCGGGAAGATTTCGCCAATACCCTGAGACTTTACTACCAGGCCATGGGATGGGATCCTCAGACCGGAGTGCCGACCGAGGGAAGGCTTAGCTTTTTGGGTTTGGACTGGTTGATTCCCAAAAAATAGAGAAGTGCTGCAGCACTGATTCGAGGCCATAGAAAATTGAAGATGGTCAAATTTTCTATGGCTTTTTTTCAATCTGGTAACCTTCTGACGGCCCGTTTGCAAGAAGATTTCTCAGAGATTTTTTGAAATATGTCTTCCGTCAGTTTCGCGGGTGTATTTCCTAAACTCCGTAAAGGCAGCCGGCCTCGAGTCCACAGGCCTATTTCCAGGCCCAGGTGATCCGGGAGCACCTCTACCGGAGCCAGAGATTGGTCCTGAAGGCGGATCTGCGCTCCTTTTCGAGGCCGTCAAGGGTAGCGGAGGCTCCTTCGCAGAGGTTTTCTGGGTCCTGGAGTTGAGCAGGGCCTAAAAGAGATTTTTTTCCGAGAAGAGACAGTCAAGCAAGATGAATCCTCCTATCAATAAACGCACG
>Ga0187854_10000615_pt1 | contig 42613 bp, 49 predicted proteins | sample June2016WEW_6_15_FD_132445 | JGI IMG/M metagenome (GOLD analysis project Ga0187854, IMG submission 132445) | Peatland microbial communities from SPRUCE experiment site at the Marcell Experimental Forest, Minnesota, USA - June2016WEW_6_150 | ecosystem: Environmental > Terrestrial > Soil >... | reverse complement strand
TATGGCTAAACATGACTTATATTATTATCTTGGCATTTTAACAGGGGTCGTAATAACTGTAACTCTTCAAGGAATTTTCCACAAATAAAACTATGATCACCGATGAACAAGCAAAAGAGATTCTGTACATGATGCTGCCGGATAAACTCGGCATCATAACCAATCCTAATTGTGGTGATCTATATAAAGTGGGTCAGATCTGCTGGCTTATTGGATCGACTCCAGTAAATCCAGTGATGGACACCGAATGGGATTGCATCGCCCGGCTGGCGGAGGAGACGCTGACGCCGGACAAATGGGAGAGATATTCAAACCTGCTGATGGTTGTTTTGCGTGACTCGGACGCATCATTAAAAGGCTCAAACATTAGTGCAAGATATAAAACCCCGCACGCCACTTGGCAGCAACGCGCCGAAGTCATAGGCAAAGTGAAAGGTTGGGTATGACACCTTCTGAATTAAAGACAAAGAAACAGAATGATAAGCGTCGTAGGTTAGTCGTTACTGGTACAGTCAACCGACTTAAATCATGGTACAGCCTTAAGCAAATCTCTACATGGGGAGATGTGTATAGGACAGTGGGGTATGATGAGAATTATATCAAGTCCCAGACCAACAGTCCTAACCATATAACCTTTGACGAGTTGAGGAAGTATTGTAAAGGGTTAGAAGATAATTTAGAACAACAGCTAAGTAAGGAGAATGATGATTCAATACAAAGAGTTAATGGAGCTCAGATCAAGGATCAAGAAGTGGGACAGTCTATTCCCCTGGCAACGACAACTACTAATGTTGTTTTGCCAGTCAGCAACGTTGAGGTTATACCATTACCGAGCAAGAATGATTCTTCTGACGAATCAGGCTTCAACAACTCCAACGACTATGGACTCCAGCCCTCACCAAAGGAAAAAGCATTTCTCTTCTGGTTCCAGAAAAAAGCGGTCAGGGAACTCTTCGAGAAAATAGTCAATGAACACAAGCCCGGAGTAATGTTAATTGCCTCGACTGGTACAGGTAAGACATTCATCCAAGGCGCACTTGATCGCAGGCTCAAGGATATATCTTTCGCAGATGATAAGACATGGGGTCATGTGAAGACTCTAGCTATCACTCGTAATTCTGTAGTTGAACAGACTAAACGGGTGTTACAAAATCAGTTCTGCATCAATCCAGTGGTCGAAACAGAAGTTCTTAATATCGAGAAGCTGCGTACTCGTGCAGGCCAGATCTGGCTACAAGAGATTCAAACTATAGTCAACGGAGAAGAGGTAACTGAATGGCGATGGAAGCCAATGATCAATCCAGCAGTCATCATGATTGATGAGTGTCAAGCAGTCAAGAATGCTACCTCTACTCAATCTCAAATCATTACTGCTGCATCTAAATTAGAGAACGTTACTCAAGTCTTTATCTCTGCTACTCCGTTCGCTCGTGTATCAGAGGCAAGAGCATTTGCTATCGCAACAAAGAAAGACATCTCTCATCTAGGATTTCCTCCAGGAACTAGACTCTCTGCTGAGACATGGGGTACATATTCAGCAGTCATATCATCTCCATCTGCACCAGACGAATATAACGAAGCAGCAGTTGATCGTCTCATGACAGACCTGAATGACTATATCGTTCGGGTTAAGGGTGTGAGATGGCAATTCAATGCAATCAATTCTGTAGAGATTATAGACTTTGAAAATGATCAACAGGCTAAGGAGTATGATGATGCATGGAAGAAGTTTTTAGCAAAGAAAGCTACTCTTGAAGAATCAGTAACAGATAATCCTCGCTTCCAAGCAATGATAGAATTAGGAGTCTTTCTATCTGCTGCGGAATATGCCAAGCGTCATATCTTTGCAAGGAGAATGTATCATGATGTCCAGAATGGATATGCCGCAGTTTGTGCAGTTAAACAGAAACGAACTATCATTGCGGTAGTTCAGATTCTAGTCTCAGAGTATGGAGTCTCTCGTGATCAGATCTCTCTCATCTGGGGAGGGGGACAAACTCAGATGAATCAGAAGCAGAAACTCAAAGCTCAAATCAAAGCAAAGAAAGATCTATTCGACGAGAAAGGAATTGAGTTAGATCAGTTCCTGAAAGATATGATGCTAGACGAAGTAGAGGATAGAGAGATGGAAGAGTTAGCACCTGAGTTACGACTTGGTAATCAATCTAAAGACGAGCGTCAAAGAGAGATTGATAAGTTCCAATCGGGTAGATCTCTCTACTGTATCTATACCTACAAAGCAGGAGGAGTAGGACTATCTTTGCATCATACTGATGAACAGACAAAAGAGAAAGTTCGCAGACAGAAGAATGGTTATGCAGTAGTGGAGGATATACCTAAGATTCCTACTCGTCCGAGGAGGGTGACTGTGGGTCCAACCTGGTCACCAATGGAACTAGTTCAGGGGTGTGGAAGGTGTCCACGACTTACATCTCTATCTGATACTATCCAGAAATTCCTATACTTCCGTGGGACAGTAGAAGAGGATCAGGCATTTGTCGTAACTCATAGGTTAAAATGCCTGTCGAAAGTAGTACGTCAGCATGAAGATTGGATGGATCTTATACGAGATCATGGTAATTCTAAAAAGATTGCGACTAAACGAGTTGAGGAGCTTAAGGAATTTGAATCTGACGAACCTCCCATTGACGTAGGGATTGTATCTCTGGAGGAAGAAGATTAGATTATGGAGGTGTTCTCATGAACTTCAAACGCCCAATGCTCGCAGCCTCGTTGTTACCATCTAATGTCCCACACACTGATGCTAACATTCTCGCAGCAATGTCTAAGCTCCGATATCCAGTACTAGCCTCAGTGAAGTTAGATGGTATCAGAGCGCTACGAATGAATGGTACATTGCTGTCTCGTACTCTCAAACAAATTCCAAACAAGTCTATTCGTGATAGGAGTCTAATATTCCCGGGTGGATTTGATATGGAGTTGTGGTCTCCTGAGTTATCTTATAATGAGATTGAATCTATAGTCATGAGTCGAGAGCATAAGGATTCAGATAAGATTCAGTTTGCATTATTGGATCAATTTCGAATTGTTGATTTGCCATATAATAGTCGTATGTCAGATATTGCATGTTGGTATATAGCCAACGCTGGTGGTAGGCCTGACATTATATTTAATATGCCAGTCAAGGCGTATAACGAGAATGAATTGTTTGAGTACTTTCAATCTGTTGAAGAGTCTCAGGGTGAAGGCATCTGTTTTCGTACAGTAGACTCACCATATAAGCAAGGTCGATCAACCCTCAAAGAACAATACCTTGTCAAACTAGCAAGGTTCGAACGAACAGAACTAACTATCATTGGATTTGAAGAGCAACTAGAGAACGCTAATGATACTAAACGTAATGACGTTGGTGCGATGAAACGATCTACGTTTGGATGTAACATGTATGGTAAGAATACTCTTGGGGCTTTCGTTTGTTGTGAGCCACACCTGTACGGATTTCCTGTTCAGTTTGACTTGAGTATCTCAGTCGGCACAGGAGTAGGACTCACTGATAAGTTACGTAAAGAGATTTGGGATCATCAAGATAAGTATCTTGGTAAGACCATAGTAGTAAAGCATAAACCACATAACCAAAAAGACAGATTACGGCATCCAATATTCTGCGGATTCCGTTCTGAAATAGACATATGAAAATCAAAGTACACAGTTCGTTAAAGAACATTCGAGCGATGGTTGCTTATCATATTGGACTTGAACAAGCAATTAATCTTGCGGCTTCAACCATTGTTGATATTGATAATCCGAGCAATGTAAAGGTCGATGGTAATTTTTATGGCTTTTCTCTAACCTTAGAAATGTATGAAATCATTGAGCCGAACACTCCGTAATATTCGTCGATCAATCGAAGACGAAGATTGGAAATTAGAATCCAGACGAATGCAACAAGAAGAGGATGAGAAATACGTAACAGAACAAGAAGAGAAAGAACAACATGAAGAACAACAAAATAGTAATTGATATCAATAAAGTTCAATACGCTTGGAGATCCTGGGAGACACGTTCAGGTTATAAACGTAAAGAGAAACCAACCAAACCAACAGTTCATGGTCAAGAGTTTGATTGTGATGCGCCTGCTTATGCTGGACTTCTCACTGGTATTGTACGAACAATGCTCGAGCGTGCAGTATCATTGGGTATACTCGATACATGGACTCCCTGTACCACCTTCGAATTCGCAGCTAATCATCGAGTGATATTCACTGGTGATAAGGCAGAAGTAATGTGGAAAGCTTGGAACGAAAAGATATTTAACAAAAAGAAATAGTATGAGTGAACAACCTGAACAAGAACAACCAGCATTGATCTCATCTCCATCAGACAATGCTGCAACTAAACAAAAGTGTATGGTGTGTGGAGCACTGTTAGCTAAGACATTTATTGATGTCAAGGATGTTAGTACTCCTCAACTTTTGATTAGCCGTATTCACCTGTGTCAAGCTGATGCATATACCATGCTACGTATGGCATGTCTTCATTATCCATTACAGATGCAGATGACATTACAATTCATGAATGAACAAATTTATGGAAAGATTGAGGAATGAAACCCCCTATCAATCCTCTCCCAACAGAAGCTTCTCTCCAGTTAATGTTAGATAACAATCTAACAGATACTGTCCAGCTTTTAATCGATACCAACAAACTCCAATTCAAGATAGGTACTAAAGATGGTAAGTTGGTACTTGAAGATTCTGTAGTTGGTGCAGAGCTATGGCTCAAGAAGTTCATTAGCATTGATGACGAAACAATCCAAATGAAAGATGATTGTTGTAAGTTATCTAAGGTGGATGATGAAGTACTTATCCTTGGTGAGACTGGAACAGGAAAAGAACTCATTGCCCGGTCATTAATTGGTGATCGAGATGGCAAGTTCCTTCGTATTAATTGTGCAGCAATGCCCAAAGAACTGATCGAGTCAGAACTCTTTGGCCATAAAGCTGGCGCCTTTACCGGTGCAGTAGGTACTAAGACTGGCCTCATGGCAGCAGCTAAGAATGGAGTAGTATTTCTAGACGAGATCGGTGAGTTACCTCTTGAGACTCAGGCGAAGTTACTTAATGTTCTTCAACCAGTAGATGGTAAAAGATACATCCGTCCAGTGGGATTTAATGAAGAGACAGAGATCTCATGTAGGATAGTCTGTGCTACTCATCGTAACCTATGGGAGATGGTAGAAAAAAATCAATTCCGTCTTGATCTCTTTGCACGAATCTCTACATTCGTTCTTAAGATCAAACCTCTCAGAGAACGTAAGTGTGATATCAAACCTATTGCAGAGTCGATAGGATTTAGCATGAAGAAAGAAACATATATTCAATCCTTTCTTGAGAAGTATCATGATGACTATATTAATGGTAAAGAGAGTCTGGTATTGAATGTACGATCATTAGAACAAGCAATCAAACGATACATTGTATTAGGACGTATATGACTGAGAATCAACGTAAGGCTATTGAGGCTAATAGGGCTAGGGATTGGAAGAGAAGGGATAATAAGTTAAAGCTTGTATAACAACATATAACTTTACACATCAATCAATAGTTGATTAGACTTGGCATGGATATTGCTAATGTACATTTCCAATCAACTATTGACTTTGGCCCTATGTCTGAACAAAACTCTATAACTGTTACCTTTCCTGACAAACAAACAGCATCTCGTATTGTTGATCTGGTTGTTCGTAACAAGCCATCTGGCTGGGGCAGAAAATCTTTTGCCTCGTACTACAATGAGCATTATGCTCTTCAACTCAAACGAGAACTAGACGCAATGATAGCTAGTAAGAAGTCTCGTATGATCGGACTTGGCACAAAGATCAAGTCTTCTCGTACGATGTATCTATTAGTTAATCAGTCGTGGAGGTATCTGATAGATCATCTCGACCCTGATGGTATCTATGGTAAGCATCTGTGTAACACCATTCGTCAAATCAAGCATGGTCATGGAGTAGCTATCTATTGGAAGGATCAAGTAGAGATCATGTCAGGAGAAGAGATAGGAGATATCAAAGAGCAGAAGAAGTGGAAACGACAAGTGGATGATTACTTGGGTTCTGACGAGACTGCTCCACTCCATATTGCAAAAGTAGTTCTTACTCCAGAAGAAGTAGATCAACTCAAGGCAGAGTTAGATGATCTTGAAGGATCAGTTCTATACTCTGTGACGTGTAAAGAGATTAAAATTTGTAAGGTGGGAGAGTGTTAGGTTTATGATGTACGATCTAAAAACACAATATGAAAATCGAAGAAATCATTGGTTGGTCAGCAGCTCAAATCGCAGCACTTTCAGATGAGGATCTCAAGAAACATTTCGATCATTATCTGATAGTATCTCGACCTGACCAACAACCAAGACAAAAGAAACAAGAACAACAAGTGCTGGTAGCTAATCCTGAGTTTGACAAAGCAAGAAAGATTGCAGCGAGTTTTGGGATAAGTGTGCCAGTATTCTTACCAATCAAAAGAAAGAACAAATAGTATGAGTACTGAACCCCTCGAAATCAATCTCTCCTCCTCTGGTCTATCTCATTCTCCTTGTATGAGAAATCTATTCTACACAGTAGTAGATGGATATAAACCAAAAGCAATGCCAGCTCGAATGATCTATGGGATAGGAGTACATAAGTTCATTCATGTTATGTATATGACAGGAGGTCATATCCCTACAGCCAGAGCAGAAGCTATCAAGGCTTATCAATCTATTCCAATGTTGGATGATCCTAGATCTAAACACTTGAATGATTTCAATCATATGCATGCAGTAGCTCTCTGGACATGGGAGATGTGTGTAGCAAGAGATGAAGAGTTTGAGATACTAATGCTAGATGATAAGTGTTGGTATTGTAAGGGCCAAGGTGAATCAGTTCTTAGTTCAATACTTGGCGAGTCAGTTGATGATATTCAACCAACAGTTCCTTGTACTCATTGCAACGGCTTTGGTCACCGTCTCCAACCTGCCGCAGAAGTTACCTATTCTCTCCCATATTACCAAGACGACTTTGTCAAAATCAATTGGTGTGGAACATTAGACCGTTTAGGTAAAATCAAGAATGGTATCTATGTCATCCCTGACTGGAAGACTACTTCATCTTGGTCAGAGAAAGAATACTTCACTCAATTTGAAATGTCTAAGGCACGTAGAGGATATGTCCTCGCTCTTAAGCTCATGGCAGAAAGATTCCCAGATTCTATCCTTGGCGAAATTGGCAAGGGCGTCATTGGTACAAGATTCGATGGGATTTTTGTTAAGCCTGCAATCAATGATGTTAAGTTTGCAAGGTCAGAAGTATACCAGTTGCCTCAAGAAGAGCTAGACGAATTTCGCACACTACTCGATGACAAGTGCCGAGAGATATCACAGGCAGTTAAGACTGGATATATACCTCGACAGGGATTAGTTAATGGTTCATGTGAGGGTAAGTGGGGGAAATGTGACTACTGGGTAGTGTGCCAGAAGCCTAAGATCATAGGTGAATATTTGTTAGGAAGAGACTTTACGAAGAAGCCTTTCGATCCACTCAACTACAATAAAGAATAATAAAATTATGAACCTAATAGGAATCTCAGGCAAGAAGAAATCAGGCAAAGATACTGCTGCGACTTTGCTAAAATCTTTACATGATTTTAAGACAGTTCGAATCTACCATTTTGCAGACGCGTTGAAACAAGAGATCTCTATCATGTATGGAGTACCTGTTTCATTTATCGAAGCACACAAAGAAAATTTTCGTCTAATCCTGCAAGGCCATGGTACAGACTATCGGCGTAAATTGTATAGTCATGACTACTGGATTAAGAAGATGGAACAAGCTGTTGAATCATTTGATAAGTCAGGAGTTAAGACTCTGATTATTCCTGATGTACGATTCTTTAATGAGGCAGAGTTCATACGTAAGCATCATGGTACAGTAGTTCGTATTACTCGAATGTATGATGATACAACAGATAGACATCCATCAGAGACAGAGTTAGATGATTACAAGTTTGATTATGTAATCCAGAATGATGGAACTCTTGGAGATCTTTTGAGAAAGATTCAAGAGTTTAAGATTTAGTATAAACAATTAACCAAATAAGAAAGAACAACATGGCAATATTTATTCCCCCAGACTGTCAACCACTATCCTCCATCATAGCTAAACAACAGATACGTTTAGGTATTCAGGGATTTGGTGGTACAGGAAAGAACTGGTCAGTGCTTGGTACTCCAGATAAGAAGCAACGAGGATTCCCTAATCCTATAGTTCTCAACATTGATCGTGGACTTGGCGCCCATTCAGGATGCGGGCATATCAATGAGTTACCATTCTATAAGCTGCACAAGAGATCAGAGATGAAGGATAAGCTTATTGAGTGGCTGGATAAGAACGCATCTAAGATGTCAGAAGAACAGACATTAATCATTGATAATCTTTCTTCTCTCGAACAAATCTATCATGAATGGTATCGTGCGAATGAGCATATGTTCATCAGTGACAAAGGACAAGTTAACGCATTTGCAGAGTGGCAAGTCAAGGAGAAGTGGTTCAATCAACTCCATCTATTGTTTCACACTCTATGTTGTGATGTTATTCTTCTCGCCCACGAATCAGAGCGCCCTGACAAATCTACAACTCCTGGACAACCTGGTCAATATACAGGTAAGATTCGTGCAGTCGTGACAGGTAAGGTTGGTGATACTATCATCAAAGAATATACTGATTGGTTTCGTCAAAGGTGCTGTGCTAAGACTCAAGATCCAAAGCCTGAGACCTTAAATGGATTCAGGATGACTAAGGATGAGTTCATCAGTATGCAACGAACTTTCGAAGGAGATACAGTCTATTTCTGGCAAACTAAAGGAGATGATATCTTTGATGGTAAGGCATCATCTCTTGTTAATCCTCCAACATTTATTCCAGCAACGTATGATTCGTTTCTGAAATATAGTAGGCAAATCAAACAACAATAAGAACAACAAATAAATGAACATTATAATCAATCAAATCAGTAACGGTTGGATCGTGACAGTTAACATCCAAGGCAAGGGACAATCAGCATTGTACTGTAAAGACTTTCCTGATGTCCTTCGTCAAATTCGTGAGATGGCTAATGTCCATGAAGAAGCAATAAAACTTGATAATACTTTACGCAAAGATGCGGGTGGGAATACTTCTCCCTCAGCTAACTAATTTCTGGATTATTAAGATCTAGAATAAACAAAAAGAAAATAAACATATGATCAAATGGAATAAAGAAATCGTTTGGCCCCATAAGTCTGACTACATCCTCCGTGTGTTGGAAGAAACGTTCGCACCCTCTAAAGCTGGTAACCCTACGGTTACTCTTAAGTTCGAGGTTGCTTATCCTGAGACTGTTGAGGGACCTGATGGTCCGATGACTGTTGCTGGAACAATGCTTAATGCTCGGTATGCATTGTCGTCTCCTGGTACTGCTAAATCAACTCCTGAACAAGCTACGGAGTTTCTCCGTGGTAAGTTCATTGAACTGTTGAAAGGGTTCGAAATGTCAACAGGGGATATCAATTGGGACAATCCGACTCTTGGATTCAAGGGTAAGTTGGTGTATGCTGAATTGGATGATAAAGCAGAGCCTCGTCGTGGTTCTCCTACGAAAGAAGACTTGGCTAAGGGTATTAAGGTTGGTGCAGTTCTTCTTCATCCGAAGACCAAGAAATCTCTTGTGGATCATTACCCTGAGGCTAAGGCGTTCTATGGTATTGCTGAGTTGCCGAATGCGAATAGTCTCTGATGAAATAGAAGATGCTGAATAATTAACCAACACTCTCCCCAGCATAGCTTATCCGAACTGGGGAGAGTTCTTTAAATCATGACACCATCAATATTACCTATTAACTTTCTTGACAAGTCTCAATGGAGAACATTTGATGATTGGTCTAAAGATCAATATCAAATTCGTAAGGGGTCAAAGGCAACAAAGTATAATGGCGTGAATTACTTTCATAAATCACAGGTTAAGGACTGTAGTAGGAGACATGGTTATGTACGTATGGATGATAGCCATTGGGACATGAACGCTGGGTGGGAAAGAGATTGGTAATATGTTACTCAGATCTAAACCCAAACTTAAATACTCTGGATTAACCATTGTGATGTCCAATCCATCACGTATGGATACTGGCCGATTACTCTCTGGTAACGGTGGCATCATGTTTGAGAACTTCTGTTTGCGCCCTGAGCTAAACTCAATGATGTGTGATGCCAGATTATTAGAAGATAAGTCCCCAGTCTGGGAAGGTACTAAATGTATCTTAATACTTGGTGAGAAAGCCATGCATGAACTGTTACATGAGACATGTAACAATACTATTCATGAGATGAGAGGATCCTTATTCTATCGTAAAGGTATTCCTACAATTTGTTCGTATCTTCCACAGGATGCAGTAGACATTTATAAGAACTATGAAAAAGAATCTAACCCGTTGGCTTCAGACTATAGACCAGACGTTGGTGTATCTGAGGATGGTGAAGAAGGTGAGGGCGACGTCAAGAGACATGGAAAAACTAAGAGGAGTAATTACGCTTTCTGGCTTAGGAGGGATGTCTGGAAATGTAAACAGATACTACTGGGAAAGATACCAGATAAGCAACAACCAAAGTACCACATATACCCGCCATCTAATGAGGTTGTGGAAATCTTGACTAATACGAAAAACCAACATCTATTTTTTGATATAGAAACCGACTATGAAGAACTCAATCTCCAATGCTTTTCTTTCAGTTTTGATGGTGTTAACATTTACTGTGTGCCTATTCTTGATCATTACTATCGGCCTGCCTATAGTGATTATTATCGTATTATGCGAGCGTTGGCAATCGCTATTAATGACAATACTCTTGTCGCTCATAATGGTGCTTGTTTTGATTTCTTCGTGCTCGCATATAAGTATCACATTCCGATAAACAAAACATATGATACTCTCATCGCGATGCATAGATGCTTCCCAGACGTAGAGAAATCTCTTGGTCATTGTACGTCATATTGGACATGGGAGAAGTTTCATAAAGATGAAGACTCTCAAGGATACTTCACCCATCAACAGATGATGGATAGGTTGTCATATTGTGGTAAGGATGTATATACTATGTACCTTATTAAAACAGCAATAGATAAGTATGCAAAGACTATCCCTGGGTTAGAGAAATCTATTTCTGATGCAATGGCCTGTATTCGTCCTTACCTCATCTCTACTCTCACTGGCATACGGGTTAACTCTAAGATGATAAATGACAAGTGTGCAGAGAATGACCAACTCATGGTACAGTATAATAGGTTAATTGAATGGTTTATTGGAGAGGCTGGAATGAATGAGATTCGTGGAGGTAAGAAACTTGGAATGTTTGCAGGATCTAATCCTCAGTGCTGTAGATACTTTCATGACATGTTGGGTTATCCGGTAGTTGCGAAAGGTAAGCCTAACGCTTTCGGTGAAAGCTCACCATCGTTAGGTAAGAAGGATTTGTTTAAACTCGCGCTGAAACATGAGAATCCAGTTATCAATCTTATCTGTGCATATCGTGAGACAAAGAAAGAAACAACTCGGTTGAGATTCTTACCGTGGGTAGAGGATCGAGATTCTTGTCAATGGACGTTGGCAGGCACAAAGACTTTCCGCAATGGCAGTAGAGCAATCATGAAAAAGAAACGATTACTTCCTGACGGGTCTATCAAGGAGCGTGGACTTGGTGGGAATCTTGCTAATATTGAGAAGTCAATGAGAGAAATTTACATAGCTGATGGAGTACCGAATGAATAATTTGTGATTCAACGTAAGTCAATTAGTCATGTGTTTCTAATTGTCTGTTGATAGCAGTGTGGCTTTCGGCCAGTATTATCCCACATAAAATCCTAAAGTACTGGCAAATCTTTAATGAACTCTGAACTCTACAACAAATGTGCATACTATTTATCGTCCCAAGACCTTTCGATTTTCTCGGAAGAAGAGAGATCAAAACTCAAGATCTTTGTACAAACAGATCAATCGGGAGCTGAAGCTCTTATCGTTGCTTACCTATGCTACAACGGAGATTATCGACAGTTGTTCATCAATGGTATTAAACCACACAGCTTTCTTGGAATGCATTTATTCAAAGATAGATGGACAAAAGAAATGATAGATGCTCATCTTATCGGACCAGAAGATAAGTTCGACATCATGGAACTTATTGAGTGCCCTATACCCAAACTCAAGACTCACCCTTTCTGGAAACCACTAGACACAATTATCAAAGATTCTGACAATTGGCCACATCATAAAAGGTACTATTATCTTGCGAAGCAAACTGAACATAGTTCAAACTACGGTATCACGACTAACCCATTCCGACTTAATGTTCTTGAGAAATCTGGTGGTAAGATCATGCTACCATTTGATGAGGCTGATAGGTTTCTACTTACTAAACGATCTCTATTTCCTGAGATTCCAGATTGGCATAAAAGACTTCGTGATCAAGTGAATATGACTCGAATGGTTTATAACCTTCATGGTCATCCATTAGCTATCACTTGGCATGAGATACCTGATGAGAAGTGGAAAGAAATTTATGCTATACCTCCTCAATCGACAGTGGGTATGATAACGAACATTGCATTCTCAAGACTGCAAGAGTATACAGAAGAGAATAACTTACACTGGGATAACATGATAAATTGTCATGACTCTATTCTATCCCAGTGTCCTGTTGGAGAAGAGAGATTACTCGGAGCAAAACAGAAAGAATTTATAGGTCAGTCATTCGAATCGCCTGTGGATGGGGTTAAGTTTACGATGAGGTCTGAGACACAGTTTGGGTTTAATTGGGGAGTATACAAGAAGGGGAAGGATGGTAAACCAGATACGAATAAACTTGGATTGAGAGAACTTAAATTCTAGCTATGTCACTTAGCAATAAAGAAAAATGGGCCAGTTTGACAGATCATCTATGTTCTCCTCAGAATTACATCGATTGGGCATTCCGATTTATCATATCTGCTGCACTTCAACGTCGAGTATGGTATGGTCCAGAACACATGCAATGTTTCACAAATATGTATGGGATACTTTATGGACCACCTGGTATTGGTAAGTCATTGGTCCTTGATATGGCTAATGATATATTACGTACTCCTCTCAAGAAAGATGTTAAGTTAGTTAATACTCACTCAAAGAACACAGAAGCAGAGAAGTTCGTAATCGCTCGAACAGAAGAAGAGAATCTCAAAGCAGCAGAACAGGGAATGATTAAGAGTAAGGTCAATGGAGTAAATAATGATCCTCCATTATTTGTATCTGGTCCTGATGCGATAACATTTGAATCATTGGTTGAGACTTTTGGTAAGTCATTGAGGAGACTCAACTATAATAAGTTAGTCAAAGAAGGAGAGTATAAGATGGGAATCTATACTCATTGTTCTACGTTTTTTTGTCTAGATGAGTTAGGTTCTTTGTTCAGGAAGAAGACAGAGAGTATAATCACCCTCTTACTATCCATGTACGGATGTCCAAAACAATATGAATATAAAACTAAACATAATGGAGAAGACCGCATCATCAACGGGTGTCTTAACTTTCTTGCAGGAACAACTTCTGACTTCATGGAAGAGATCCTTAAAGACAAGCTTATTGGTAAGGGATTCACCGCAAGGTGTTTCTTTATATGTGCGAGTAAAAAGCGGAAGCCAATGTCTAACATACCCTGTCTCTCACCAGAGCAGGAACAACACAAAAAAGATCTCATCGAATGGATCAAAGGACTCTACCCTTTGTATGGTGAAGCAAAAGTTGAACCGGAAACAGCAACTTGGTTAAACAAATGGTGGGAAGATTATGAAGCTCATCCTGAAAATTGGTGTAACAAATCATCTCGTTTACTAGACTATTATGTTCGTAAAAACATTCATGTTGCTAAAGTCGCAATGATGGAACACTTTGCAGAATCAACAGAGATGGTTGTTCCGAAATGGCGATTTGAACAAGCTATTGAAATCCTTCATGAAGAAGAGAAAACTATGCATCTAGCATTAGTTAATGACGCAGACAACCCTCTTACTAAAGTCACGAATAGAATGTACAACTATATCGTGAAGAATGGTGCCGCAAATGCAGCAGATCTCCTAACAGAATTTTGGGATTACCTTCCTCAGGGAAATAGGTCTATGGATGAGGCATTAACCCATCTACAGACCATGGGGAAGATTAAACTAGTACAACGAGAAACAGGAGAAAATGTTTACGTAGAAAGGAAAGGAAGTGAGTTATGACAAAACAACAAGAACAAGTTAGAGAGTTTATGCTTAAGGCTGGACAAGATGTGCCACCTTTTCCAATAGTTCCCCATGATGAAATTACTCATTTACGATGCAGTCTAATTCAAGAGGAGCTTGACGAATACTATGATGCAGCTGCCACTGAAGATCTGATAGAAATCGCTGACGCCATTGCTGATCTACTCTATGTAGTACTCGGCACAGCAGTAGCACATGGAATAGATATTGAACCAATCTTTGATGAGGTTCATAAATCTAATATGTCTAAGTTCATTGATGGACACAAAGATGAGTCAGGTAAATGGATGAAGGGTCCATCATTTTTTCCACCGAAGATTAAACCGTTGTTAGAAACTCAAAGATTATTCCTTGAGGTAGTTGCTAAGGCACCACCGAACTCTTCACCTCATTCACAACCTTGTGATGGAGAAAGTCTTGTAGTTCAGCCTGAGCCTTTTCAGGTCCCTCCATCTTTGTAAGATACCCTAGGTACTTCATAAAAGATAGAGGCATCTGTTCCATTGATGGAAACGTACCATATTCATTCTGCTTGAGAGCTTTGAGTTTACTCATCATCACGTCAGGTTTGTCATGGTACGTTTCCATTATGTTATGAACTAATCCCGGTAATTGGCTCATAGCCTTAGGAACATCCTGCTCCATCTTGAACTTCTTCTGCTCAAGGTTCATATAAGGATTAGACCCTTGATCAATATCATTATATGGCAACCCTTCTGCCATATCAAATCTCCTCAACTGTCCCATCTTATCAGCAAGTTCTTTCTTCTCAGCAGGTAATCCTCCGACTAATCCATGATCAATAGCCTGATTAACAGCTACACGGCCCAATTGAAAGTTCGTACTCAACACATGTTGTCCTACAGCTTTAGCAAGATCTACCCAATTTACATTTGGGTCATTAGCTATTGCCTCAGATACATGATGTAGTGTTTCCCCAAGATCAGTAGCAATCTCATCCATTGGGAATGTTGCACCTTGAGGATTATTCTTATACACAAAATCAAAAGGATACTTAGCAACTTGTGACAATAATCCACCAAATCCTGCATATTGCATGGCAGCTATTAGATTATATCCCACAAGAGGCATATTTCCTTCTATTCCTTTTGTGCTACTTTGTAGTTCTTGTAAAGAAGGGATAGCAGAACGTTTACCAGAAATCTTCTCACGAATCTCTTTAATCAGATATCCACCAATTGCTGCTCCGAACATACCAGTCATAAGAGGAGCAATATCTCCCCTAGTGGCAGGTTCGTAGATATCTTTCATGAAGTTATTAGTCTGTGCTACAGACCAGTGCGCCAAGGAGAAGAATCCAGATACCTCAGAATCGTTTAACATCCATGCAGGTAATGAACGAATATCACCTGTTCCGTGGATGTATTGAGACATACGAGAAGCGAGTTTAGACGAGTCAGCAGAAGTATAATTCTTTGATGGATCGAATGATGGATCAAGATTCTTCAAGAACTTAATGTCTGATATAGACCCAGCTTGCGCCCTTACAATTTTTGATGGTATGATAACTTCATTCATTGACTGTACTAACCCTGTCCCAACAACTCTAGTCAAATCATTGAATGACGAGATCTTCCGAATGACTTGAGACAAAGCATTCATCTTATCAGCTGCACTAGCAGTACCATCAAACATCTTGCTCCATGAGTTGGGCTGCAACTTAACTGCCCCATTCTCAACAGCAGTTCGATACCCACTACGGATATTGGTTAGAGCATGAGTGATAGCTCTTCCCATCACAATAGGATTAGATGTAGATGCAAGAGATTTAACTACATTAGATATAGCTAAGTGCGCCTCTAGGGCAGGGCCAGAGATGAATAGAGCAGTAGCAGTTGCAGCAATAGAATGTTCAGTAGGGTCTCTCAATTCAGGTCTCCATTGATTTAGTCCAGCCTTCACAATCTGATTGTTCGCCAGTCCTCCTTCTTTGTTCTGCTTCACAGTATTTCCCCAAGCATCTTTCTTCACACCCAATGCAGCGAGTACTCCATGATTCTTCTCCATAAACTTATAATGTGAGAGATCAATAACTGACCTGTCCATATACCTAGCCATATTAAGTACTGGATTATTCTCACGAAACTCAGGGGGTAACGGTAGTCCCATTGCTCTACGAGAAGCATTGAAATAATCCATATGAGTCTTCTCAGAAGATGATAGATCTCCTTGTAAAGCCTTCTTGAAATTATCCCAGTGTTCTTCTGCCTCGTTCTTACTCAACTTGAGCTTCATGTTATAGTCTACGAATGACTTGTGCAATGTCTCAACTTGTGCTGGGTCAGTATGGTTACGGATGATGTCCATAACCTTCTGATTAGGCATGGTTGGGACATAGTTCGGGTCTTGTTTGAGTTGACGTAGCAACCCACCAGATGTACGAACTGGCTCTTTCTCAGCTATACGATCTTTGCCAAGTTCGTCGAGTAATTTATAGGTGAGGTTATAGAACTGTTTAGCCCTTTGAGATTGAATCATCCCAACAGTATTCTGTTTTGTCTGACGGCGAGCCTCAAATGCTCTATCAATTTGAGCTAGTTCACCTTTAGATAATCCTTTCCCGGCCTCAATGATTGGGTTCTTATATTTACCAATCAGATTATCTTTATGGTTCATTGCTAACTTCATCCCATCTGCAAGTGTATGAGCAGCCTTAGTCCCGAGATCATGAATCTTGTCAATCACTGCACGGGTAGTCGCACCAACTCGACTCATGTATTTGTCTGGTGGGATATTCTGAGTCGTTGGCTTACGACCATTAAATTCCTCATCAAGATGTTGACGAACTGCTGACTCATCAAACTGACCTTGGTGATTAGCCTTGATATGACTGATAACTGCATCAATAGCTTTACCAATATGACCAGTAGCTTTAATCACAAGTCGTCCAGCCTCCATTGCAGTATTCCAGATAGCATGAGGAACACCAAAATAGAATTGCCCTGGTTGAGCCTTGAACTTAAGTTTCTCAAATCTATCAGCAATCTCATCAGCTTTGTCAGATAAAGTTGGATTTAATTTTGTTGGTTTTGAGTTAACCTCAGTAACTTCTGGACGAACTTCTGGTAAACTAATACTAGATGGCAATAATGAATCTTTTGTGATCCTGAGAGTATTCGCTGATACAGGTTTAGCTGGTGGCAAAGCTGGAAATTTTTGTGTTGGAAGTCCTGGTTCCTTAATTGTCGGAGGGACAGATTGAGCAACAGCTTCAATGTGCTGTTGAATAGTTCGAGCTTTCTCAAAGTCCTCAGACCTTATTGCTTTATCTTTAATGTCACTGAGATATTTAAGATAATCATCAGATGGATTAAATTTTAGTTCCTTTGGGGCTTCAATAGGAATAGTACTATTCGATGGTTCAGGAGTTGGTTCAGCTTTAGGCTGTTGTTCTGTTATTGGCTCCTCGCTCTTAACCTCTGGTCCAGCCATATCATTCTTAACTTCTGGCATCTCTCCACCTTGATAGGTGGTATCTTCTTGTGTCTCAGGAATGACACTCTTTTCAGCTTCTACTTGTTTAATCCCCATCTCCTCCAACGCCTGACTATGTAACTGATCCCGCATATCATCTACAGGAATCTGCATCAATTTAGCATTGGCTGTTTTGATCTGGGCGGCAAGAATAGGATCAGTGCCTTTAGGAACATCCTTAGACATCTTGTCAACATAAAGTTTCTTCAACTCTTTATCATTGATTTGATATGCTCCATTCTCATCCTTCACATTGAAAGGGGAGAATGTTTCCGCACTTGCTTCTTTATCAGGTACAGACTCTGAAGAGTTATTAACCTCTTGATTAGGTTCATCCTTAGCTATTACTGGAGAATGTCCAGTAAGTTTAGATGCCCATCCAGCTTGTCTACTAAATACTGCTCCTCCTAATGCTTGTGCTCCAAGATCAGTAGCTGATGGCATTCCCTGTCCAGTGGCTAAAGATATACCAGTATTAATTGCAGGGTTAGCTCCAGCGTTAACTAATGTCCCTAAGATAGCCTGATTCTCAATTCCTCTTTGTGCAACATCCTCTGTTCCTTTTCCTAACAATCTTCCCAATACAGCCTTCCCTCCAGTCAAAGCATCAGTAGACGGTCTACCCCCAGCAGCTAAGGCAGAAGCAATAATATCTGTAGCTAATCCAGTTTTAGGATTAGCAGCATTAGCCTCTTGTGCTTCTTGTTGTAAACGAGCATAAGTCTCCTCAGGAGTGATAGCCTCTTGAGCTTTTTGTCCTGCTGCTGATCCACCTAATCCACCTGCAATACCACCAACTACTGCACCTATACCAACACCAACTGGTCCACCCGGAGCACCAAGTAAAGCACCACCTTCTGCACCAGCAAGTGTACCTGCTCCACCACCAATATAACCTCCAGCTTTAGCTTTTAGGTTACGGAGAACCGTAGTGCCAGTACCTATAGATTGGTCAGTTTGATCTGGTAAAATTTGTACAGTAGATGGGTCAATTCCATTAGCCTTCATATAGGCTAAGTCTTTATCTGAAAATTGTGGATTAGGCATGTTAGTAAGTCCTTTGCATATTTCCCAGTAGTTGCCCCATCTTGGTACGAGCTTGTGCTTCTTGCTCTTGCCACTCTCTAGCTTTCTGTTGTTCAGGAGATTCTATATATTTTTGAGTATACGAATCTAGAATATTCTGTGTGCTTTGTGGAATATCAGGATGTCCAAGTAAAGATGTGCTAGTCTTTTGTTTCTTGGCTTGTGCTTTTTTGGCCTTCAATTGTGCAATCTGTGCATCAATTTCTGCTTCATTAGCATTATGGTGAGCATCGACAGCTTCATTGTGTCTATCGAGAATATCTTGAGCAGCTTCATCTTGAACACCATTTATAATTGGTGTACCATGAATAGCTTGTGGAGTCCATTTATTTGGGCTCTTTGATGCAACAATCTTAAGACCCGAGTCTGGTAATGTATGAACATTCCCTTGTGCAGTTTGTTCAGCCATCTGTCTCGTCATCTGATTCTGCATAGGCACACCACCGAGTGTAAGTGAGTCATCAGGGTTAACATGACCTTGTGTATACGATGGATAAAGATTATCAGGATTCTGTGCATGGTATAATCCAGTGATTGATTCATCATGCATAGCTCCAGTTGTATATGGAGAGTCTTGCAATTGTTGCCCTGAAATATTTGCACCCAGATTAGCAGTATTATATGCCTGAGCATTTCTTGCAGGTTGTGCATTAATATCACCAAGTAACTGAGTAGTTCCTAGTCCAGTTGACAAATCCTTATTATACTCTGTATTGGGATCACGATATACATCTCCTGCATTAACATTCATACTATGCTGAGCACCTAATGCCTCAGCAGTTCCTTGGCTAGTTGGCCCACCAAGCAGATTATAGACATCAGCAGTATTAGCAGTGTTAGCACTGGTCTTACCTTGTGCAAGAAGAGTATTGTGTATAGCTGCTGCTTTAGTGGATGGATTATTTGCAGCAAGATTGGCCGCAGCTTCAGACTGAGTATTCCAATCAACTGGATCCATATGTGCATGACCACCATATTTAGCCCATGCAGCAGCAGGATTAGCCTGAACCTCTGGACCAATATTTGGATCCTGGGACATTCTATCAATCCATGTATTTCTTGCTGAGATCTCCTGGGCCTTGGCTTGAGCACCCATCATACCTGGCATGGTAGTATACTGATTATTGATATCTTGTACACGTGACGCCTCAGATGGAGAGAAAGTCTTATTCCAAAATGTTGGAGATTGATAGGGAGTACCTCCAACATACATCTTAGTTGGATTACCATCTTTATCTACTGGCTGATTATTCTTATCAAATCCGTAGAAATCAGGATTAACCCCAAAGTTAGAGTTAGCCTGCGGAGTATAAGATGCAGCTAGTGCGTTACCAAGTAATTGTCCAAGAATAGGCATAAGGATTAAATATTAGAGAAATGCACCAATAGCTTTAGATGCTACTTGTTTACCTGTGCTAGAACTACCTTTAATAGCACCAGTACCTGTATCAGGAATATCAGGAATAGTATTATCAATTACTGGAGCCTGAGTAGCAGGAGTTTGAATAAACTTCTGGCCATCATCAGTCAATCGTCTAATACCATTAGAGTCGGGTGCAGAAAGATACGATGAGTCAGGTGCGAACATTGGATGATCTGTTGGTGGGTGAGAAGGAGAACCATCATCAGCAGTTCCAAATGGATGCCCGAATGGGTTATTCTTAATGGTTTTGATATCTGCTAACGTCCCTAAGACATTACCCTGTTTAGCATTATTCCAAGTAGAATTGATATTTTTACCCAAGTCGCCAAAAGGAGTAGAACCGTTAGCAGTAGTTCCAAGTAACTTTTGATCAGATGGATTAGACCAGTCTTCTGTGTTATCTACAATATCGTCCATAATCTTAGATAGTTGTTGTCAATTCCTTCACCATGTTCCTATAGTTCTTCAAAGCTTCTTCTTTGCGGTCTTCTTTGATATCCTTTACACACTGTTGTACCACAAGATACACATGTTCTAGTGCCTCTTCATTCCCCTCAATCTTCACAACAATGTTTGGCGCAATTCGGTAATACTCTTCTACTAAATTCCTCGGAACATATGTATCACGAAAGTCCCTGAGAGTAACTAACTCGTCACAGTTATCTGGTAATCCTTTATACTCACAGCAAGCAGTGGTCAGGAAACATCCTATACCCCCACCAATAGATGATGAATTATTATTTCCTGATCCCTGACCAGCGGATTGATTTGCAAAGATTGAATTCGAAGTAGATTTAGATGTATTGGCATTAGACGTAACAGGATTGAATAATGATGCAGCAGTACCAGTAGTAGTGTTTGCAGTATTAGTTACACCATTTGCAGAGTTGACTGCACTGTTCATTAACCCGATCTTAGCCTGATAAGCATTACCAAAGTTCAAAGCGTTAGAAATTGTATTCGTCGGATTGATTACTCCAGTATTACCTGATGCTTGATTCTGTTGGTTAGTTTGACGTTCTACAGCATTCTGTTCTCCGGGAGATAGACCATTAAGATTGATTGCATTAATCGCATTAGTCGCACCAGTCTGTGCAGCGTTAAGAGTTGGTGCAGCAGCGGAATTTTGTACAGCTTGGTTAGTAGTATTTTGTAACTGTGGGAGAGCAGTATTATACATGTCTAATACTTGCTGAGGGGTAAGCTGAGCTTGAGATGTAGAGGTTGATACCCCACCACCCTGAGATTGGGATGTCTGTTGAGATGACCCTGAGCCGTCAGAGCTATTACCCTGATAGCATCTCATGTATCTATCAATAGGAGTACGAACATACCCAAACTCAAATTCTTCATTTTGCAAGTTTCTCATAAATCTTATCAGTATTATACTTCTTTGGTTTACCATGCTTACGCCATCTTAAGGTGTATCCCGGATAATCAATTCGTGCTCGTTTAGCATACTCATGAAGTGTCTTGATATTCATTGCAAGGTTCTCATTTACATGAATATCTTTACTTGCATGATCGATTGTAGCAAGAAGCATACCACAGATATTATTATCATTGTCTGTAGTATAATAGAATGATCCAGCATTAACAGACTCTGCTATTTCAGTCAAGACTCTATGATCATCATATCCACAAAATGCAGTCTTTCCTTTATGAGATTGAGCAAAATCATAGAGATCTTTAACTGTTAATTGTTTCATTATCGTCCAGTAATACGATATGCAAATCTCCAGTCTCTTCCAAACCCTGTTCTGTGCTGCATTTGGTCATGACCATGCTCACACAACGATGCAACATCATCAGTACCACGATTTGCATCTTCATGTATCTGTGCTAGCATCTGATTAGCTTTCTGATATTGAGCAAGGGCAGCTTGAATATTACCTTGCTCTTCATACCAGAGCTGGAGAGTCTTACCAACTATCACATCGTCATATCCTATAGCTGGAAACTCGTCAGTATCAGCAGATAAATATGGTAATGCAGCCTTAAATAATACCTCTACCCATCCGAGTAATGGATTAAGATTAGGTGGGAACCAAGGCATTCCAGAGATATCAACAACTTGAAATTGTGCCTTGAGTTTATCATTAGCTATGTAGGACAGCTGATTACCATCAATGTCAGAGAGGATAATATTATACTGATTCGAGGTGGTTTTAGAAAACAGTGTAATGTCATTATAGCTATTCACTGACGTAACACTAGTCGAATTCATCACAATAGTTTCATTCTGCATTGCAGAATTATCTGATGGTCCAGCAATATGTACAATGATCGGAGGATTCTCTACAGCAGCTACAGTCAATACAACCTGAGATTGATTAGATAGTGAGGTCTGAAGAGTCTGTAGATTCTTAACTCGCCAGTTGTTATATCCGTCAGACCAATTATCCTGATTATATCTCGGGCGCATTTGGGATAGATTGATTGGACGACGAGTATATGACATCCTCATTGCACGTAGTGTGCCGACATAATCAGGCAATGAGATAGTCTGGTCAGCATTTATCTTAAAGAGTTGCTCCATAAGACATCCTGCCATGTCAGATGTATGATACAACTCTTTCGCAGCAGAGTTGATAAATTGGAGAAGAACAGCTCTCTGAGATGGGTCATTGGAGTTCTGCCCCATCTTACGAGCGACTTGAGAAATTATGTACGAAAGTGCCATGATATTATGTAGGTGATTGTGCCACGTAAGTGACTGGTTGATTTGTTACTGCTTGAGCATTCAAAGATTGGTTGTTCGATACATCAATATCTTGAGCAGTCATACATACAGAATTGAGTGATGCTCCACCAGTCCAAGTAAGAACAACAAATGATTTCCAACCAGACTGAGCATTAGTGAAAGTGAATAGAACATTCTCAGTTTGGGTTCCAATATCTGCACCTACTGATGGACCAGTGTAGATATCGACCGGTGCAACATAATTTACATGATTAATTAAGACTTGGTCTAATCTATTGTTCGTAAATAGATATGCAGTGATCGAGAAGTTATGAGTGATATTCGTAAAGACAGATCGGAAATTCTTTACTTTATGTTCCTTCTTCGGATCTTGAGATGACACAGCGCCAAATCGAATAATAGCCTGTTCAGTAGTAGTACCAGAATACAATTGAACTACCCTATCATCAGATGTTATAGCATATAATGCTAACGCACCAACAGTGATTGACGCAAATTGTTTAGCAGCTGCACCAGAAAGTGATGAGTAATCTACTGAAGTATAACAACTATTGATCGTATCATACAGTACTAATGCATATCCATTAGTCGTCAAAACAGAGAATATTGCATAGTTATCATACGTAACTGCTGAACAATTGGGGGCGACTTGAGTAATACCTGTGAATAGCGATTGAGCAGTAGAAGAGAAAACAGAATTACGCCCTTCGTTCTGTTGCTGTTCTACAGCATTAAATGATCTTAGTCCTTCTGCTGCAATAAAGACAGTGTCACCAGAACTAGAATTAGTACTATTTGGTGGACCAGAAATATCAATGATTCCTCTCTCAGAGATACAAGACGAGGTAAATAGTATCTGACGATTGAACGTATATTCACCGAAGATCGTAGGTGCTCCAGGAGTCTGATTAAGCGTGACTAGAAACGTTCCTCCCCCAGCAGCAACAAATAATGCGCTGCCCTGCATTGCTCTTAGAGCAGTAATACCCCCTACCCCAACAGAATAAGACGTGGTGGTAGCATCTCCACCCTTCTGACCTCCAGTAGAAAAATCTCCACTATTTCCAGCAGTGACATTAACTACAAAATCTAAGGGTCTACCGGACACAGAACGATAGATAGAAGTATAATCAGTACCAACAATAAATAGGATTCCATTGTAGAATTCCATAAATGTACCAACTGGTACATACTCACGCTCATCATCAGTTAGTACTCCAGTAGTCGCATCATATGTTGCCGACCATTGTTGATACGTTTGAGTAGTACGACACTTAACTACATTGTTTGAGTCCAGATACAGAAACATCGGTTGATTAGATCCATCCTGAACTAACAGTCCAGGGATAGTTCCAAACTGTGCAGCAACTGTTAGGTTAAGAGAGGTTTGTAATACTCCACTATTTGCTGAGGTTGGGCCAGAAGAGGGAATAACAGCTTGCCGACCATAGTTAGTTGTATTGAGTGGAATAGCTATAGTCCAATATCTCGGTGCAGTAGTAGACATCGAGAATCCATCGATCTGAACAAACCCTACAGTATTGACAGGTTTGTAATAAGCTTTGCCAGCAACAAAGATTATCACATACCTACCAAATGCAACTATAGCTTGTTTCAACCCAGCAGGAGCATCAGTCTGAATTACTGATTGATTAATCGGTGTACAGACATCAAACCTAGAACGAATGTTCGATGCAGTCCGATACTGATTATACGTAATGTCATAGGGAGTATCACCCTCCTTATACTTGAGTGATACAGGGAGTCTTGTATCATCAAGTAACAGGTTGAATCCTCCGGAGAAGGATGTTTGCTTGTAGTCGGACATATTACAATTTAGCGTATATAACTAAATCCCAAGCTGTTAGAGTAAGTGCAGTGTATGTCTGCGTAGCCTTATTATTAGCAAAAAATCCATTGCTAGCGTTAGAAGTTACAGCTGCAAATACATTAGTAGCATTAGCTCCATAAGCAAGTATGGGATAGTTTTCAAATGAAGTAGCTGTATGATGGCTAAAGACTTGATCAACACTTATCTCATCATACTGGGCATAGCCATTATCCCCTCCGCCCGCATTACACCGAAGTACTGCACGAACAAAAGTTGGAATAGCTCCGAGAGCATGAGCATTACTTACTGAGCTGGCTATTATAGTGGATAACGCTCCAAAATCATGTGAATAGTTAGTAGGAGCGGCAACAAACTTATAAGTACCAGCAGCACCAGAATTCACTACAACGTACTGTCCATCATTCGATCCACCGGCATTCGGTTCAGCAAGACCAGAAATGATAGTCTTAGTCACCCAACCCACATCTGTAGTGCCATCAGTGGTCTGTAAAATTTGTCCATTAGTTCCACCAAGAATCTTAGCGGCAGTTACAGCCTTCGCGTTAATGTTGCCTGCAACAATTCCATTAACCCCATCAGAGTAAAGTTGTGCACCAGATATAGTTCCTGGCGCAATGACCGTAGCACCAATAGTTCCTGTCACTGCACCAGCAAGAGCTGTTCCAGTCGTAACAAGAGTAGCATACCCAGAGACCTGTGATAGATTAATCGTTAGATAAGGCAAAGATGTGATCGTGGCAACAGCTAACTGATATAGCGAAATAGAGTTTGCAGGGATGGATCCAGAAGTGATTGGATTCCAGTAAGTGGCAACAGTAGTACCCGTACCATTGCTATACGGCATATTATACAAAGTCGCAGCATTCCATGCGTTGACAGTAAATGACTGAGTGAGAGGAGAGAACCTCAACCAGAGATACCGTTGCCACTGCGTATTGGTCCCTGCGTCAGGAATAACTGGTACACCAACATTATCAGATGTAACCAATATAAACCCTCTATCAGATGATGGCTGAGCGTCATCAATAGCAGTAAGGATTTGGGCACCGGTAATGTCGGTAAAAGCTGTGGGGTCAAGACCCGCGACGAGATCGTTAATATTCAAGATTAGTTAGTGGTAGATACTGCGTTAGACGGAAAGGTTAAAGGCAATGAAAAAGAATTAGCATAGTTACTAAAATAGTATCCTAACAGTTGATTGTACGTAGGAGTAAGATAAAAATCTATGTCATGATACATAACAACATCCCAGACAAAACACCCACAAGGACCAATGGATATTGTAGTATCAGCAGCTGCACCACCACCAGAGATAGTATCTAACAATAGACCTGTTTGTGCATTATAGATAAAACATAGTCCATACGATGGACAAAGAACGGCTAGATAAATTGTAATAGTTGGTGTGAAAGCAACTGAACCAGTCCCACCAAAACATGAGAATTTCTTAGTTGCAGAATTGTAGGATAGTGTCATCCCATTACCGTTAGAAAATATATTGTTATTTCCTGACGGGCTCAACAAAGCAAATACAACGGCAATATTACCAGGATTCAATCCTAATCCTGCTCCTTGCATAGTCCTAGTACTAGCAATGATCTCGATAGATGTCCTACTCAATAAAGGGTCAGTGACTAATTCTACATATAATGACGGAGCAGGATTAGCAGTAAGAGTTACAGAATTAATACTATCTACCCACGTTGATGTTTGGCTGCCAAGAGTATTAGGAGTAACACCAACAATAGCTTGCCACCTATAGGCGAGATTAGCAGTTGGTAACATAATAGGAGTATTGATATTATTGAAGTTGCTCACCTGTCCATCATTCCCCACTAACGCTGCATCAGCAGCATATCTATAGTCGCTTCCCTGCAACTTAGACGTATAGATCGTAGCACCAACAGCCTCTGATGCTTGGCCTTGAGAAGTGTTCCAAATCTCAAGTCGGAAATTCTTTAGGATTGGTTGAGAAACATAGGGAGTGACATTATATGGCATCTTGGACCCAGTCGCATCCCACAAGAGATAACGAGTTAAAACTCCTTGCACCCTATACGAAATGCACAATACATAATTAGGGTTAAGAATCTTGGTAAAGGCTTTAAGGGAAATGTTGTTCGGCCCCTCAAAATTAAATGATGCAACTATCGTACTATAACCATTCCATGTATTCGATCCCTGATTAAAAATCGGTAACTGAATATACGTATACGCCCTCGTCAACTGAGTAACTGGATTATCATCTAACCACCTCCATAACGTACGAGGAAAGGTAGTTGCACCAGTATCAGTAATCGGAGGTGGAGTTTTAGGAAACATATTAAGAAATAGAGACATGCCAACAACTGTCAACATTAAGTAACAAGCAACCTTGCGCCATGGCATTATTGACATGTCTCATGATTAAGCCTGATTAGTTACTCCCAGAATGGAGAGATGTACCATTGGTGGTGACAACTTCTGCATCTCCAGTCGTGATACTATTAAGATCCATACTTGCTCCAGTGATACCTGCATTACCATTAGTAGATGTACCAACACTAGCAGTAGTGGATGCAGAACCACGAGTAAACTGATTGATTGCAGTGTTAGGAGAATAGATCTTGTTAGTACTCGTAGGTTGAACAATAGCTGCATTCTTCCACATACCAGCAGTAAGCTTAATCATAAGCAATGACTGACCACCAGAATAAGGAATAGGAACTGATGCAGAGGTGTTGAGACCAGTACCAGAAGTATTATCAATGACTTGTGTAGTACCACAACCAGTGATTAATACGATTGGCAGTAGATAGAAAAGGTTAAAGAATTTCATATGGTGTTATTTCTTTGTGTTATTGATTTCAGTTTGAACGTCTTTCTTAATCTGGTCACGCTTATCCCAAAGACTAGCAATAAACGTACCAATTGTAACAATTGCACCAGCCACGTCTTCCCAGCCACTATTAGTAGCATATCCATGAGCCACAACGAAAGTACCAATAATCGATACTCCATGTCTCAAGACTGCTTTGAGTACTACTGTTTGAATCCACTCTTTCATATTTACTCCTCTTGTTATATTGTAGAGATCATCCCTACAAATTGTTATTTGAATGTTAGTAAATGACTAAGAAACTCTATAGTTCCCTTAAACCCAAGTGCGCTAGATGTTACTGCTGCACCAAGGGCTATACATACTACAGATAGTATTAGCCACCTTTTCTCCATCGTAGCTACTCGGTCTATCAGACCTTTCTGTTTAGTGATAGGATCTCCAACTATTGCACGATGAGTATCCTCAATCATTTCGAGATGTTTAGGTGTTAGTTCAGGTTTATGTTGATTGCTCATGTTCAGTTTGCTCATAAATTTAATTGATCAAGACATCAACTGCATTGGTTTGAACATCCCAATAACGCTTATATGCACGAGGAACAGCAATTCTCACAGGTCCATTAGAGGACCAAATGACAGAGGTTAGATTGGTCATGTAAAGCATGTTGGCTAACCCATTCCACACAGGACCAACATTATTCGTGATTCCTTGTATCACAAGTCCTCCATTACCAAATACTCCCACATTTGTCTCAATAATACCCGAAGGAGAATTATAACCTTTAATTGAAACAAAGCCAGAGTCATATTCCTTCTCACCCGCAGTTCCTCCACCATTACTAAGTCGGCTTATCCCTGTACCACTAAGAATACTTCCGATAGTAACATTACCAGAAGATGTAATGGTTCCAGATACAGTCACTCCCGTTGAACTGAAATCAACATTTGTTGAAGCCCCCCCATTGCCTACCGAGATATATAGGTGAGTGTTAGCATTAAGAGCACTGATATTTAAGTTGCCTCCACTTGAGCTTAGCACGTTGCCGGTGAAGGTGCCTGACGTGATTCCAGCAGGTCCGATAAACGTTTCTACATGCCCATCAGGACTATAAATCTGCACACCGTTGGTTCCCATGCCTACCATTCTACCACCCCAATCCATATAGAACTGATCAGTGGTTAACGTGAATGGACTCTGCCCCGTCTGCTCACAAATGAAGCTGCCCAAATTTACCACCCGATACGCCGCAAGTCCGTTGGTCGGATCATCAAAGTGCAGCCCCAATGTCGAGTAACGCGGGACAGCGTTGGTGGTGAGAAACGACTGCGGGCAAAAAGCATATCTATCATAAACATGGGTGATTAGATTGCGATTGGTGGCGACACATTGATTGTATGTCTGGATGGCAGTCAACCCAGCCGCAGTCTGCGGATAATTCCCGGCCTGAGCATTAGTCCCTGTCTGAAATACATTGAATACATCAGCTTCATATCGGGGATCCAATAACAGCATGGGTATAATGGCATTGGTCAACCGTGTGAACATTTGTGCTCCATTCAATCCTGCGGAGTAAACGTCATTGATACCACCCCCAATATACCAGCATTGTTTGGTTATCTTACCGTGAGGTTCTTGTAGCAACATCCAATTGGTAATGAGTGCATATTGATACAATTGTGTCCCACCTTGTGTAAAATCATAATAGATTGAATTATGCTGCCATGCTTCACAATCATCAGCACATGTGTTTGTTGTATTGAACCCCGACTGTTGCATCAAGGAATCCCCCGCCCACCAATCCTTTGTTGTAAATGGTTGAATCCAATCACTTGCATATAATGTGGCTTGGATGATATTCGTATTAGCCGCAGAATTGAATAAGAATACAGACTCCACATTACCATAATATCCATTGGTGTACATGCTCGCCACACCATTGGTTAAATAAATGCCACCAATGGATAAAGCATTCATTGTGGTGGTAGGATAATGTGCAAAGGCCAAGGTTGGCGTCGAATTAACATACCAATTTCCGACTTGACCATTATCATAAATGGTTACATTACCAGCCCCATCATGAGAGATGGCTGTGATATGACGCACATGTTGCCACTGATAGATCATGCCTTGCATTGGATTATTGTATTCCATCAAGTTGCCAGTGCCCAAAGAAACCACTCCAGGAACATTTAAAGCAGACATATTGAAATTACACCAGCCTTGCCCACCAGACCCCATGAGTCCAACTGAGTAATTGACATACTCACTATCCCCGTTGTTGGTATTGATCAGCTGCATAAGCACAGTTTGGCCATTGTTTGCGGGCTGGTTCGTGATTCCAGGCTTCCAGATTATCACCACGGTGTTGCTGGGAGCCACATTGACCGGTATCATGAGCGAACCGTAGTTCTGGAAGCTCGCCCCGTTCCCAAGGAGCTGCTGACTGTCAGCCCGGCCAGTCCGGTACACCGGGGCGCCCCGATAGCTATTGGTCATTTCGCCAGAACAAAACGAGACAAAATCAGCAAGGTTTCCAAGCTGTCCGGCATTGGCCAATTCCTGCGCAGCCATTTGCGCATCCGAAACATTCGTCACCACATTCCCCGGCACTGTTCCCCCACTAATAGTCCCCCCACCTCCCATTGCGCCAAATCCAAAAGACGAACTACAGACTACGCTCAATAACGTACCAACAATTAGGGTCAATCTTTTCATAATCAATTATAGTATGCCTCCACCAGTCACACCACCAATGTTATTACCTCCCGCACCACGTTGCATATCATTACGACGAACAACATATCCACAAATTGTGCATCCACCCGGACTAAAGGCTACGACATTCTGAGGAAAATTAGAACAATCGAATTGTTGGTATGGCTGTAACGCTACAGCATAATTAGTCAAATCACATGTTGTTTGGCCAAAAACAATATAACAAATGTTCGCCGAATTGGCATTCTGTATATACCGTCCTGAGTATTCCTGCATATCAGTAGAAACATCAGGCAAAATTGGAGTTGAAGTATTGACTGGCACTACAACTGGAATGAATGGAATAGCATTAACATTTCGCTCTACTGAATTAGATACGCGTAATGGCATAATAGAAATTGGTTTAAAAGATTAAGAAGAAAGTTGTGTGGGAGTTTGCTGTCCTCCCACACATGAGACACACGATTAATAGATCACTGTAATCTGGTTTGTACAACTGGTCATATTAGTTGCCCACATACCCTGATCGAAGTAGAATCCATTCAGATTCCCTGATGTGGGACCATATGTCACAGTCGTATTAGCAGCAGCAGACATATACAAACGAACTGAATAGAGATACGTTGCAGATGCAACAGAGTTGGTAATATCAACCAACTGCCAGTTAGTAAGCAGCGTACCACCAACGTAGTTATTCGATTGAACTACTCCATAGTAGTTAGTCCATGTCAGAACATAGTTAGTCGCATAACTAACAATATTCGAATATGCAAGAGTCGAATAGCCCAATGCATTAGTTGGAGCGTCAATCAACTCAGCTTGTCCAGCACCACCACTAGTGGGAACAAAGATGACTTGTTTTGCTAGAATTGATCCCTGATTTGCACCAAGTGCAAAGATGTTAGTCATGGTACCCGGAAGTACAGTGACAGAATAGGATGCAGCATCAGCACTAAGAATAGTACAAAGACTGATCCCGATAGCAGCAACAATAGAAGTGAATTGTTTCATATTAATTATTATCCTTGATTGATTGTTGAGTTAATGATTAAGAGGTAACAGCAGGGCGGCTACGAGCAATAATCAAAGGGAATGCATAACGACGTTCACACATGATCAAACCGTGCATGAGTGATGCCTTGAGCTGCAAGTTTTCACCAAAATCATTCAACTCATACGTACCATCGGCATTAGAAATAAGCAACTGATCGGTGAGTCGAACTTCGCCATTCCACCGGAGAGAATAGAACTTCTCACCAGACATATTCTTTGTAGCAAACTCTTTCGGAGGAGGGCCAACTTTAAGAGTTTTGCAATAGCTATCTCCAAGTAACCAAGCAACAGAGATCGGAGCAGAGACCAATGAGGTGTAATACGGATTAGGTTTCCACTTCTGGTCAGCAGGATCGAAAATCTCAGGATCAATTGGAGTACCAGCAAGCCAAAGAATATTACCATTTGGATCAAGAATATTCTGTATATTAAAACGAATCGGATACTTCTTGATCTTACAAACGATCTGATTGAAGAGTTTGCCCTTGAAGTCATTGAACACAAGATTCAAATCACAGGGAGCAAGACCAGAAAGTTTATTCAGCACATCAGGATCAAATGTGAAGTTGAACCAATCTTCTGACCCACAGAACAATGCATATGTACCCTTGAGCCCTTCATTGTCCTTGGGCATGTTTTTACTGCCACTGAACGGAGGCGCACCAAGATCATCTTGAAGATTCATGATTGCACGATACACATCACGCAAACGAAGATTCTGAAGAACACCAGTATTACCACCAGTACCGGAAGTGATAGCAACCAACCATGCAGCAGTCTTTGAGTTAGCAGCAGTATAAGTACTATTCATCGCCCCAATAGGAGCACCACCAACAAGACCCGTTCCACACAGATACACATACTTGGCACCTTGCCACATCTGTGTTTCAATGAATTGGTTGTTCGAGACAGCGATCTGTTTAACAATATCATCAGAGTTAAACTTGATATACTTATCCCAGAACACTTGGAACGAGGGAAGGAAGTTGAACACAAACGAACCATACTTATGCCGATAAAGCACGGCTTGTTCGGTAGATTCAGAGATCTGGTAAATGTCCTTATTCGCAGCAACAGTTACCGGATTAGGGAAGAAGAAGGAACGACCGACAGGAGAACGCTGAGGGGTAACTGCTTCCATCGTACTACCCATGTTTTCTTGCCATGGTAAAGTACCATAGAGCTGATCGAATTCATTCCAACCAGCGTATTGTTCGATCTCGTTATGAACGAGATAGAAAGGAAGTTGAGCAAACCGATTAACAGGTTCAACAATCGCGTTAGAAAATTGACCCGGTTGATTATAATAACTTGGCATCTAAATTACCTTTGTTTAGTGTACCACAGTAGGTACAGCAAATTGTTAAAAGTTGAGTCTGAAAATCCGACTCACGATTAACCTATGCCCTTAGGTAACTTATTAGAGGCCGTTGGATAATGCTCTTTATCCTTATTAGAAGCGACAGACTATTAGCATATACCGTGCCAACTAAATTTAAGATCTAATTGGCACAATAGATAAATGTTAATGTTTGTGGTGTTCTACAATAAACTGTACAACAGTCCCACCAACAAATAAAACAGAATAAAGCCATGCAAAAATAAGCAGAATATCTAGAAACCCATGAATCACACTCCACCAACTATTTGAATGCGTTTCTACGTATCTTTCATTGATCCATTCCATATACCAGCATACTATTGGCAATCCACAAATTGCAATAATGAACATTAACAATATCATGATGGAAACCCCTCCATAGTAAATGTCCTTGGGATACCTTTCCCATTCACCTTAGTGATAGGAGCAGTATCAACATTATCAGATGTTGGTTCACCTCTTGCAGCTTCTTTCTGCTTCACTTCTGCTATCACTCGACCAGATTTAGCCTCTCGTAATTCAGCAGAACTAATCATTAATGCAACCATCAAGTCCGCAGCAACTTCTGCAATGGGTGAGTTACGATGATAGACAGGAAGAAGACTCTTAAAGTTATTCCTAATCTCTGATACCTTCTGTTGTCCACCCCCCTCAACTTCCACTGGATGATCCAACAGTTTGGGATCAGATACCCATGCAAATCTTGCTGCACGCTCATTCTGAATCTCCTGTAGATCTTGAGTCACTCGTTGCTTAAACTGATTCGGAAAGGTTTGCAACTTTTGATTACACTGATTAGAGGCATTTGTGCAGATGTGTATGTTATTCTGCACACGAATCTGATCTCGGTCAGTGGGATTCTGCTCAGGAGATAAAACAATTCTACCATTCTCATCAAATCCCACAGGCTGCTGGTATGGTTTACCAGCCATAATGCTAATCATAGCATTCTCCCACGCTTGACCCTCAAGTCTTGCATTACGATCTTGAGCGACTAACTCACTATACTCTGGTGATAGAGTATATCCTTTATCATGCTGTAGATATGATGCATCTTTAAGAGATGCTAACTGTTTATTCTCCTCAATCAATTTAACATGTGCAGCCCTAGCTGATCGAGACATGTTCTTCATCGCTTCCACCTCATGAGGTGCAAACTTTGTATAATCAAATTGATCAGGAACTTCTGTTTTATCCTTAACAGGAGTGAACTGTTTCTTGACAGGTTTAGTGTCAGTAGTTACTGGTTTCCTATCCTCAACTTTAGGCTGAGTCTTATCTTGAACTTTTGGCTCGGGCGCAGTGGTAGTTTCTTCAACTACTAGCTTGTCCTCAACTTTAGGTTCAGTCTTAATCTCTGCTGGAGTTTCTTTCAGTGTGACTCCCTCATCAGTCTTGATCGTTGAGTTATCTCCTCCAGACATGAGTGCTGGATCAAAAGAGAAGTTCATTTCCTGAATCTCTTTTGGGGCTTGAGGGAGAGGTTGTTCAGGAGTAATACCTGATCCTGTTACTGCTGCTTTGAGTGTTGCTTCGGTAATAGCCATATGTTAATTGCTTGTTGCTTGTTTCTGTTTCTCTACAAAAGTATTTGTATCAGTTACCCAAGTGTTAATCACGTCAATTACTGAGATTCCATATGCCGTACGACGTATCTGGGAGTCATCTACATCAGCCTTACCTGCTTGTTTAGATAAGGTCTGAACGAATGTCTCTCGTTGCATAGAAAGAATATTTAGCATAGAGATAGTTACAGGATTGTGTAACCATTCTTGGTGTTGAATAAGAGCGAGATTGTCAGGGTTAATGTCCATATTGTGCCTTGAATTTCTTAAATTGTTCTTCTGTCAGAAATGGTTTAACACCTTCTATAATTCTCTTGTTGATTTCTCTCTGGCTTTTCAGATAATCTTCAAAATCAGATATATCATATACTCTCTCACAGGCTTTAGAATATTCCAACAAAATTTTAAAACCACTCTCTGTCATTGGAATATCTTCACCATCAATCTCTTCCTCTTTCCCTGCCAAGCATTCTAGCGTAACGTGAGTTGCATTATAATCTCTAGCAAACTCTGCCCATTGCTCTACCGACATTGACTGTAGGTGCTTATTATTCTCTACAAATACTCTCCATTCATTTATTGTCATTTTGTTGTCCTTGTTTCATTAGTTGTTCTGCTTGTTGTGCTAACATTTCTATCTTCGGATAGATATGAACTCTTCCTGTCTCACTAAACATTTCGGGTTTCTTAGCAAGATCAATTATACCCTGTCCCAACTGTTTAGCTACTCCTATCGCCTGTTGCATCATCTGGCCTTGTTGTGACTGCTGTTGAGCCTTGGCATCATTAATAGCCTTCACATACCTAGCAGCAGAGTCTGGGAACATCTTCTCTAACAGATCAGTCATGAACAAATCTGCTGCTGGAGTATTCTGTACCACGGGCCAAGACTCTTGCATCTGTTGAATCATTTGTTTCTTCTCGATAACATCTGTATCACCAGAAGGTTTAACAGTCCAATTACGACTATACATAGCTTTGAGCTCATCAGAAACTTTAATAAGACCAGCCATAACTCTAGACCGAATAATGAGTGACTCATAAGTGTATTGTTTCTTGGTTGCCATTGAGAATAGAGTAACCTGTGTCCCACTTAATAACTGTTGCTGAGATTGAGCAGCTTTGATTGCTGTAGCGGTCTTTCTCGAATCCTGTTGACGATTAGTCTCAGCAAAATTTACTTGTGACGTCTCCTGTTGATTAGCAGAAACTAACATATTAATCGCAGTAAACATCTGGGGATCAGGAGAATCAAGTTTGAACTCTTTCACCTTGCCATTAATAATTGCTCCTGGCTTAGCAATGACATTCTTCTGCATGAGAAAGTCATCGTTAGGGTCAGAAGTATCTTTCGCAAACATCAGATAAGATGAACGTCGAGCCTGAGTAATAGTAGATGATGCCAATGACGACGCAGCATTCTGTGTATCTTGATCGAGAAAGATTCGGCCCTTGAGATTAGCTATAGTGTCATTCTCAGAGATCAGATACGGATATAAGAAATATGGATACTCAGTCTCATACTCCATATCTGATGCAGGTTGTCCTGCTTTGATTTGTGCTACATGATCATCAGTAATATCAGGATTAAGTTGGCGAACTTGTGAAATCGCCAACTCTTGTTGTTGAGGGGGAAGTTGTGCTATTTTTGCACCAATAGCATTAGCTTTCTCGTTGAGTTTCCTTCTACCAACAAACAAAGGACGAGGAGCCCGTAACCAATCAGCACATATTACTGGACAGCACCAACCAACTTGTACTTCTCCCTTCACACGAAACATAACCTTCATGACCTTGTAGAGAGATCGATTGATGGTTGTAGTACCAGAATAGATTTGAGCTTGTTCATCATTGGGCTCAGACTTGAGAAGTTTATTGACCTCATCCCTATCCCACCTATCGTCAGGCAATCCTCTGTTGATTAGGTCATAGAGTTTGGTCTTAGTCATGTAGTACGCACGACCAACCATCTCACACTTCTGAATATCCCTCGTATCAGCGATGAATGAGAAATCCCCGTACTGAACATACTCCCGGCCTAACTCCCCGGGATTATTCTGATCCATAACAGTCTCCATAATGCCGTATCCCATGGCTTGGAAACCATCTATGTTGGCATAAGTAGAAAGTTGCCAACCATCAAAACGTAGTTTCTCTGTAAGATCAACTTCGAGTAATGACAGATCGAATGATGGGTCATCACGATCTTTGAGAATCACTGCTCTAGGAGATTGAGTGATATATTGAACATACGAGGACTGTTCACGTCGAATGTTCGTATCAATGATATGAATAGGAACATAAATCTCGTCAGGCGCAATCCTACCAGCCTTACGTTCTACCTCAAGATCAATCTCACAATACCTCTGTTTACGTGAGGCTAAGACCTTGGACGTAAGATCAAAAGCTACGTCCTTTAGATTATTAATCTTCGAGACTAGCTTCTGGTAATTTGTGGAATCTATATACTCTAGATTCTTATCGGATAACGCGTCTGGCATAATTTATATTCCTGTTTGAGCTCAACCCTTAGGCATATCATCCACAGAGAATGTCTTAATCTTCCCTGTAGATCTCTTCTTAGATTCTTCCTTACTTAACTCTTCCTGACGAGCAGAAATCTTAGAAGAGAGATGTGACAAGTGCGCCCTTGATGCGCCTTTAACTAAAGCATGAGCCTTAGCTTGAAACTCTTCTGGTACATCAATACCCTCTTCTTTACCCTCATTCGGATTACCCTCTTCGTATGAAGCATCATCACCAGATGATTCTTTGGAAATTTCTTGGTTCATGATGTTAGGGAGTAGTAGTTACTTTACATGGACCAGATGGAACAGGAGGAACAGAAGGAGTAGGATCAGCAGTCTCAGGAGTCATCTCAAGGATCGGAAATGCACTCTTTGGAACATTCGGAGTAATCTCCTTCCCATCAAGTCCTGGCTCATAGGCTGATACAGGATTGCCTTGAGAATCTTTACCTGTAATCATATAAACTGTCACACCCTGAATCACCAATGAAGGCTTATCAGAGTTGATCGTTCCTACGCTCTTCCTACTGATAGGATTAAGATAGTTGTTCATGTGGTTAGTGATTGCTTTCACTTCTGGTGCGAGAGGCTGACCACAAGTGATACAATACTTAACCTCTGGAGCTTTGTACATCTCCATCCCTTTAGTGCGAGGATTATATTCGGACATATTATTGTTTGTCAGGTTGTGATGTAACGTTCGGAACAATCTTGATCTTCGGATCAATCACAGGATTAGGAATAGTCTGTAACTTTGGCACAATGAACGATGGCTCAGATGCAGCACGAAGAGCATTCAAAGCGTTACTCGCCTCAACATGATCTTGATCATTCTCCGCTTTGAAAACAGCATCAAGATGATTCGAATTAGGTTTGATTTCTTCACTCATAATAACTATCTATTTCGTTGTTTGTTTATATGAGAGAGTTGTTCTCTCAAATCTTCCATATCCTGGAGCTCTACATGCTCAGGACTAAATCTTGGTTTAATTGTTCTTGCCCAGTCTCTTTGATCAAATACTGTTGACTCGACCTTCTCATTTGGGTTGATTATCTTCTCTGGCTCCTCAGAAATAGCAAGTTCTATGCCGTCTGATATTCTACTTGTCTTATAGTTCCAGAAACAAAGGTTAAGTGCATCTGCCCTATCAGGAGATGGAAATCCTTTGGTCTTCTGTTCGAGCTTAGTTAGTAGTTGATAAATTGATCCATCGCGCAACTTGTAATATCTCGTACACAGCTGATCGATCAGAAGCTTATCATAAAATATGATAATATCTCTATTCTGAAACAACTCTCGAACATTAAAGAATAGTTCAGTGCCTAGATTCGAATAGGTCTTAGAGTTAGATGCTTTATGCCGACTATCAATAAACCTCACATTACTCCATCCCCTGCGCTTTAATGAACGTAACATTGGTCCACCCAGACCACAATAATCACCTCGAACTAAGGCGCCTTTGGTAGTTAGGTTATACTTCCGAAATAGCTCCTCAAGGTACGTTATTGTGTCTTCTGTATCATCAAACTTGAAAGCCTCTAGACCTACTAACTTATTACCATTGCGCACCGCCAAAACAGTCTCTGCTCCACCATCTGACAAATCTAATCCTGCTTCGTTATGATCCTCAGGTTTATATTCGATGCAGAATGGATCCTTGCGCTTTGCCAAATCTTCTACTGCTCGCCATACGAATGTAGAGGGTATAACTACCATTTCATCAGTAGAACCAAATTCTGCTAGCATGGATGATTTGAACACCATGCTATTCTTACCACCAGGGAGTTTAGAGATTGCTCGATCTATTTCTGATTGAGTGATATGAGGGCAATCATAGACCGTTACTTTGTAGAGGATTACTTGTACAGATGTGATTGCTGTTAGGTCTTCGATCTCCTCACGTGGTAATCCAGATGCACAAGTGTTATAAAAGTATCCTGCTGCGGCCCCGGGAGAACTACAGTCAACTCGATGTGTAAACCCGTGGCAACGCTCCAGTGCCTCTATAATGTCCTCAGGAATTGATTTTGTTTCAGAAGTAAAGATCGCCATCTTTTTTCCTGCATCAACAGGGTGATAACCTTCTGCCTTACCTGCCTCATCAGTAGCAAATAACTTGAGCTTACTCGGCATCTTTTCACCGAGTTCTCCTGTGTGTTGGAATTCATAGTATCTATAGTTGATTTTCCACAAAGGGCCAAATACTGCATTAGCTTTGTGACAAAGCCGGTCTATATGAGCACCAGTCTGATTGTCTAATTGTGCTCCAGAAGAAGAGGTGATTGGACACTCAACTTCCCGATATCTCATACACAGCCATACAGCACAAGCAGCAATGATGTACTTATCCTTCCCCGATGAGTTACACGCCTGAACGACTGCTTGAAATGGTTTATCTTTAGTATGAGATGGATGAGCAAAGTCCATCATGAACTGTATCTGCCAAGTATGAAGTTTCTTCCTTCCTGACAATAGATCTTCATCTAACAGGTATAACAATTCTACTGGATCCTTAACATCTATTCCGTCGAAGCTATTCTCTTCCTCATAGAGGGCGCCCTTCCTTACTGGCTCAACTCTTAATTTGTGGGTGTTATTAGGTATTGAAGAGTTCGCAAGTGGGCCAGAACTAGTATCTATTCCTGTGTTAGTATTCTGAGGAATGCTTGTTTGGTCTTTGAGGGGGTTCGGCCCCTGCTGGGGCCGTTGACTACTAGACAAATTACCCTCAGGTGACCCAACCAAGTCATCTTTAACTAAATCAGGGGAACAACTCCCTGACTCAGTCTGAGGTACTGATTTAGGTGTAGACACATCACCCAACTCAGAAATTGTTTTAGCACCAGAAGAGTCGATGAGAGCTAACAACTGTTCAGGTGTGAGAGGATGGGGTTTCATCCAGGAAGTGTAATTTCTCCCCACTGTTTAGCCATAGCATCAGCGATACCTTTAAATGTCCTTGAACGATTCTTTGCTCTATCAGGGCCTGGAGCCATATGATGAATAAACTTTCTTTTGCCAAATACTCGATTAGTCTCTTGCAGTAGAGGAAGTCCCTTTAACCATAAGCAAGTCTTTTTAGTTACCATATGACCAAATTGCCATGGCCCAATGATCTGATCTGGCTTACGATAATGTCTAGACATTATACCAACTGGATTTTCTATTGCAACTTTAGGACAACGACAGTTAACAAATTTCATGAAGAAGGCCATACTAGATTGTACTCTTCCATCCTTCCATTTATCCTTCATCCATCTAGCACCAGATACACAAAGATCAGTACATGGAGGATGTGCAATAATAAGATCCCACGATGGGTCATCTAATAGACCTATTACATCTCCTTGTATATGATTACCTTTTTGTTCTGTTGGTAAAAGATCACACGACCATGCGTCATGTCCAGCTTTAGCAAAAGCTTCTCGGACAATACCTGAAAATTCACAAGCAACAAGTACTTTCATACCTCAATCATCATCTCTCTCTTTAATCCATCAGTGATCTGACGTACTTGCTTCATACGCTCATTAATCATTAGGATATTGACATTAGACCCTTGCATTGTCTTGACTACATCTTTCCGCCCCTTGGCGTCGTCTCTACAATAGACCAGGGCTTTAAACCTTAAGTTTTCATCATCTGTAGACATGGCCAAATCGAAAAGTGCCCTTTTGATTCTTTCCTGCTCATCTACTGAGAAATTAAGATTCGATTGATCTTCTCCTTCTTTACCACAATCTCTACGGAACTTAGTCGAGCATTGCATGAGTCCAGACTTCACAGCAGTAATATCTAACCCACGAGCTTCAGAGATCTCTTCAGGAGTCATCTGCTCTTCTTCGTAGGCAGTCTTTAATGCATGCAATTCTGCGGTCATGGCTACTGTAGTATAAATCTGTAAAGTTTAGTGTATCTCTTCTGTTTGCCAAATTTCCACTTGATTAACATATACCTTGACTCAAACCAGATGTTGAGGATTTTCATGTCCCAGGTAATGGCCTAGTCACTATCTCCTCTTCATTCATCTTCTCTAATGACTCGGCTTGATGAAAGAGTTTCGTAAAAGATATCGCCCTCAATAACGATTCCATCTCAGTCTTATTATGCGTATCTTTCGGGTCCCTTGTTAGATATGCCTTAGCTGTGGCTTTATCCTCTAATTTGATAGTCTTCATTGGGACCATTTCAGAAGGAATGATGATTCGATTCGACATAGGTTAGTTATGTGTTGATTGTTGAAGGCATTGTTGAAGGCATTGTTGATGATGGAGCCTCCGGCCGACTTTGAGAATTCTCACTAACTACTAAATCTTTGAAAGATTTGAGAACAGGTCGTTTTTCAAAAGTTTGCAACGAGTTGTTAAACGCACAAGGATTAATTGTTTTGTTCACTACTTCCTCTTTGGTTATTGTATTGTTCTCGATGTGCATTTTTCAAACTTTCTCTTACATCCTTCAAATCCTTTTCTAGGATCTTCCTATACCTATCTGGCATAGGATCTTTCAACCTTTTCACTAACATATCCCCCTCTGATCTAATCATCTCATATTCTTCTTTTTGCATGGCAAGTCTCTCATAGCAAATACCATGCCAACATCATATACCATCTCTATACCTCCTCTGTTTAACTATTAATAAGCCCTCTATATAGGGGCTGTATGGGATTAGGTTTTATTTTGTATATTTTGAGACACGATGATAGTCGTCGATCCCCTTTCGCTTTCTGGTTTTCTGATAAGAAGTCCCTCTAATGATTGACAGGTGTAAAGATAAGATAAACTTATTGTTAGCAAGTAAGTGATGATGATCATATGATCTAATGATTAGAATTAGGCACGCGGCGGGATTAGGGTGATAAGGTAATGTTTATAGATAACAAATAGTCCTATCTGTTAGCTGATAAGGTGGACTTTATGTTGATTTTAATCGTTCGTAAGTGATTGATTTGGTTGGACATATAGACCTTATAGATTTTTCCATATAACTCCCTGACATACCTCCCCAAATCGGGTCCTCAAAAAAATGCCCCCTCATTCTGGGATTATTTGGGGTTATATGGGGTATAAAGGGTAAATATATATATATAATGATATATAATAAATATTAGATACTAAATAACATAGAGTTATATGAGAGTTCATATAACGAGAGAATAAGAGTTGATTTAGACCGTTGAATAACAGTTAGTTAGGCCGGAGGCTACCCAAAGACCTAACGTTAATAGCTAACAATGTAGCAAAGGCTACAAATTTATGTGATTGAATGATAGGGACTTAGGTGACATGAGATAAAATAGTTTGTGTAATTGATTGCTAACAAATATGTGTGATTTATGATTGGACTGTATCATTAGTGGACAATAGTGTCCTATTGTGTCTAATAATCTTGAGACACTCTGTAACACAAAGTGTCCTCTTAACGTTAAATATGTCTGACAATAAGACAAAATGTCTAATAATATAGCTGGCACAATGAGTGCTATAGGTGTGGTCCCTGCACGAATGCGTGTGGGCAACGGTTTGACATTGTGAGTGAGTTGACCAGCAAATACCGGCAGCATGTGGTGCGCACCTGATAGCAGGTGGGAATAATACTAGGTATCGGTGGGATATCCTAGGAGGGATGATAGCACGGGATGGCATGTTGGATAGCTGGACGAGTCTCAGTGGATATAGACGG
>Ga0187854_10000583_pt1 | contig 44611 bp, 57 predicted proteins | sample June2016WEW_6_15_FD_132445 | JGI IMG/M metagenome (GOLD analysis project Ga0187854, IMG submission 132445) | Peatland microbial communities from SPRUCE experiment site at the Marcell Experimental Forest, Minnesota, USA - June2016WEW_6_150 | ecosystem: Environmental > Terrestrial > Soil >... | reverse complement strand
CTTGGGCGTGTGGTCTGCCGCACCTGCACCACTCGTTTCGCTGTGCGCACTGCCGACGCGGACGGATGGCGCCGGCGTGCGCGAAGTGGCGCCAGCGCATATTCGAGAGCCTGCGCCGTGTCGGGGCGGGAAGCGAGGTTTTACGTGGCTGAACTCATTATTCGAGGCCGTCATCTCGCTGCGTTAGAAAAGATTTTTGCGGCGGAAATCTACGATAGGCTGCCACTTCAATCGAAGGCGAAGATTTATCGGGAATTGGCCGACGCCGGTTATGTCGTTGAAGATGAGCGAATTTTTGGGCATGGTCCTTTTGCTGTTCACTGCCGCGGCTGGTTCCTAACGCAATTGGGGCGTCTCACTTATTGCGTTTCATGTAGCGAGGTTGCGGAGAATGGCTGAACTGAAAGACCTCGCCGGGCTGAAATGCCCCCTGCACCCGGCCGCAGATATCACGGTCGGGCCATCAGGCAAGCGCGCGCTGTGCGCTGCGGGCTGCAAGACCGAACAACTAGCGATCTACGCGGCATCGTTGAATGGGCATCTGGAAAAGAAAAGCCCCCCGCCAAAAGAGTACGGGGGGCAGCAGACGGCGGATGGGCAGCCCCAGAATGCACCAAAGCCGAAACCGGCGCAAGACCAGGAGATCGAGATTCTTCATGCCTGGCGCGATCGGATAGAGAATTTATGCTTCGCGTTGCTCAAGGCCGATAGCGAATATCACAAGGGCCATTTGACCGTGGAGATGGTCGTTGAGCCGCTTACAATCGAGATCGCGGCTGCCATCAGGAGTTCGCTTTTCGATGTAGAGCACGCGGTATATAAGGCGCCGGACAGACTGACGCCGATTGAGGTGCAGGAAGAGATCGACCCGGCGATTCGGCGGGCGTGGGAGCGATTCAAGCGGCAAGCAAGGAACGATCTGATCGCATCGAACGGGAAAGTGCCGGCGCAGACCGAGGCGGCGCTGCCGATCGCGTGGGAAGATTTTGGGGGCGCTCTCACCGCCAACGAGGAATATCTAAAACGGACAGCGATCATCGAAAAGCTGGGATATACGTCCTCGGTGATGCTGATCACCGGGGGCAAGCATGCGGGCAAAAGCACCTTGGCGCGGTGGTTGGCGGTCTGCGTAGCAAAGGGCTGGCCGTTTCTTAAGCGAGAGGTTAAGCAGGGGCCGGTCTTCTATGTTGCGAGCGAAGACGAGACGATGGCGGCACGCCAGGAGTTGATCCGGCTCGGATGGACGCAGAGTGATCCGATATCGTTTTTGGCGGCGAGCAAAATTGGGGATGACCCCGAAGTATTTCTTGGCCGGCTGGCATCCGTCGTCAAGGAACGCGGCGCCGCGCTGGTCGTGCTCGATATGCTTTTCGACTTCGTACATATCCCGGACGAGATGAGTTATTCGGGAACGCGAGAGGCGCTCGGTAAGATTCAGACGGTCGCGAGCTTCGGTGAATGCCTAGTTGTCACGACGCATCATGCCCCGAAATATCTGGAAACCGCGGACGCGGCGGTAACGGCACTCGGGAGTCAGGGATTGGCGGCGCGGGTCAGCCCTATTCTGCTGGTCAGGAAGCACGGTCCCGGTCTGCACAGCATCGTCAGCACTTCGGTCAGAGACCCGCGCGGCGAGGCGATCCCAGAATCGAAACTTCTCCGCAACGTCGATGGCTCAGTCGTGCTGGGTGATAGCTGGAAAATGTGGATGCAGGCGGAGGTTTTCATGCCTCGCGTCCTCGAGCTGCTCCAGACCGAGCCGGGACAGGAATTGACGGCGGGCGATGTCAAAGAGGCGCTCGGAATAAGCTATCAACTGGCTTCTGGGTCACTCTCAAAATTGTATAAAGAGAATCAAATCGGGCGCACTGGAGAGGGGAAAAAGGGCAAGCCGTTCAGATACTCGGCTGATGCTCCAGATAGTAGCGCAGCTAATGCCCAAACAGGCAACTCGGATTCATCACAGGGTAGCACCCCTGATGAAAATGTGAATCCTAACGATGGACGCTTTGGATACAAGGATTAAATAAGGAGAGCTAATGCTTATGACCAATATGGAGCAGCTTATCTGGGAACGCTGTGCAGTCAGAGTTCGCGAGGAATATCCAAACGAATCCGACACCATCATAGCGGCGCAGGCTGTTGTCATTTTACGGCGAATCCAGCTATGGACGGAAAGGGAAAGCCGCGCCGCCTTAGAAAGGTAAACGTGAATATCCGGGCGAAGTGATGGCAAAAGTCCGAAAGAACATATCCGGGAGAAGGTACATTTTTGTCCTGGAAATTCTGCTTAGGCGTCAAAAGGGCCGATGCGCTTACTGCAAAACGCGGCGGGGTAAATGGCAGGTCGACCACATTCGTCCGAAATCAAAAGGTGGCAGTTCGGCGTTGATAAACCTCCAGGTACTCTGCCTAAAGTGCAATGTGAGTAAAAGAAATTATCCTGAACATGTTTATTTGAGATTCAACGGCTATTTGCTTTAATAAGTAATCAATATGGTTACTATCTCCACTCTCCGATTTAGGAGAGTGCCGGAGGGAATCTGATGGACGGACAGATTGATCAGGAATTGCGTTCGGACGCGGTTATGCGCAGTCAATGGAAGGACCTGCACGGCGCGCGGCATCTGACGCCGGAGCAGCGTCTGGCCCTGGCGGTGCTCGAGGAGGCCATTGGCGTGCGACAGCGCGGCCCCGGCCTCAGGCCCAAGACGCAGCGTGCTTACGAGGAGGCGGTCGACTGGCTGGCCGGGGCCGCGAGCCCCTTCACGTTCTCGTTCGATGATGTCTGCGGCTTCCTGGGCATCGACGCGAGCTATCTCAAGGCAGGCATCGAGGCGGGGCCAGCGGGTCCGATCGGGATCGGGCAGCGACGAGCGGCGGACTCGAACATGAAGATTACGGCTGACCGTCACCGCCGGCGGCGCAGCAGCCCCTATGCGAGCAAGAGTGCGGAGGGATGAAATTCTCACGAATATGGGCTATGCCGAGTGCGGATACGTTCTCGATTCCGCCAATTGCTGAGCTTTTGCGACATTGGCTCGCAGGTCGCTTGATTATTGTTGATCCGTTTGCACGAAATAATCGCTTTGCAAATCTAACGAACGATCTCAACCCAAATACCGCTGCGCGCCATCACATGGACGCTATCGAGTTTCTGGACATGCTTGAAAAAGGAAGGCGGATGCCGAAGCCGCCGAATATCGATGCAGTTCTTTTCGATCCGCCTTATTCGCCCCGGCAGATTAGTGAAGTTTATAAACAAATTGGGCGAGCCGTGACGGGCAAAGATACTCAGAATGCGGCGCTTTATAAGAACGTAAAAATGCGCCTGAATGGGCTTCTCGCAAAGGATGGGATTGCGATTTGTTGTGGTTGGAACTCAGCGGGGATGGGAAAAGGTTATGAGACAGCGAGGCCGGCGGCCCGCAACACCGTAGCAACTCGAAGCACCGGTCGCTGCCGCGATTGCGGATCGTGGGGACCGCGTGCCGGCAATGGACTTGGTCTCAATTGCGGCTGCGCCCTCGAATAACCGCGCTCGCTAGGCCAGCCAATCAACGTCCGCACCTCGATCAAAATTGTTACTGATGGAGCGACCATGAACACCAGCCGCACAGACGAACAGCCGCTCGAGCAAGACCTAACCACCGCCTGGCGCTGCCGACGGCCCATACTTCCCGCTGCATTGTGTGGCGATGAGGATCGCTATCGCTGTCGGCCACAGCCGCCCCGCTATGATTTCGCCGGGCTTACGCTGGTCTGCTACCTCATCTTCTGCATTGCCGGCGCCGCGTGCTGGTTGTGGATGGCCCTGGAGCCGGTCTTTGAGCACGTCGAGAGGATGTTGCGATGACAGACTGGATGTTATCTGTGCGGCGGGGGCGAAAAGACCAAGAGCAATCGACTGCCCGCAGTGACGCCACGCTTGGCTTGTTGCAGCTAAATCGTCAGATGAATCGTCGCTTTGGCCTTTGTCTCAAGGAATTGCGAACACGAGCCGGTCTGTCGTTTAGGGAATTAGGGCGTCTGGCGGAAGTTGATCATGCCTATCTGCATCGACTGGAAACGGGGACTAAACATCACCCCTCGGACGAGATAGTAAGGCGACTTCATCGAATACTTGATCGGCGTAAACCTAGCTGGTCTTTGAGCAGGTCGCGCAGCACCTGGGAGGGAAGTAATGATGTGGCAGAAAGCACGAATAATCAGAAACGGATATTTTCCGCAACTTCGCGGGCGCACTGTCTGGACCATTGGCGGTCGGCGTGAACAATTCTGCAATGATCTCGCGGGCATTGAATATCGTGATACTGACTTTGTGGACACAAATCTACGACAGGGATCTCAAATAGTTGGCCTCGACGGAGAGAATCTCGAACTCCTCCCCGAATTTGCCGAGGACGTGCCGCTGGTTAGCTGGGAAGATTTCTTGCGGCAAGCCGCCATCCCACCGGCAGTAGAGGTACAGAAATGAGACTGCGAGACGAACTTGCGGGTTGTCTGCGATTGCTCCACGGCGAAAACGATGACGCGACGTCGATTGCCGTTAGCGCGCGATTTGTGCGCTTCACCGAGGCGGCGGTTGCGGCGCTGCGGGAGATTGACGACACTTTCGCTTATCACCGGCATGTTTCGCTCGATACTTGTGGCGAATCAATCTGCGTGGCCCGGCGAACGCTCGCTCTGCTCGATAAGGAGGCGAAGTAATGGCTCTGGACCTAGAGAAATTCAAAACCGAGCTTGTGCACGCGTCCGGCGTTGTTAGCCTCTATCGCGATGACGTGCTCGAACTGATTGACCGCGCCCAACGCTATGAAACGGCGCTGCGGAAGATTGACCGGGGAGCGCGAATTCTGCCTTACAACGAAGACTCTCAACCATTCGCGGTGAAAGTCGCCCGCAAAGCCCTTGAGGAGACGAAGCCATGAGCCTGCCCAACGATTGGCCTCAACAAGACGGGCGATTTCTATGTACTTCTGAACGTCCGATGCCAGAAAATGCCAGTGGCCTCTGGCTGCATCCGAACGCAAAGGACGTAGGAGGCTGCTCGGAAGGATGCTGCGATGATTTTCAATGCCCCGATTGTGGCAAGAAATGGAGAAAGGAATATGCTGCCTAACGGAGTCACTCAAGCCCAATGGGAGAGTGCGCTCTCGATACTGCCGGACGGTGCGTAAATGAAAACCATAGCTCTAACACGCGGGAAAGTTGCCTTGATTGACGATGGCGATTATGGATGGGCGACACAATGGAAATGGGCGGCGGATAAGCGCGTTCTTAAAAGCGGTGTCGTTAAATACTATGCCGTCCGTCAAATACATCGGCGTCGTGGTAAATCCTCAAAGGTTTATCTTCATCGAGCAATCCTCTGTCTAGACAATTCACAAAACGTTGACCATCGTGATTCCGACGGCCTCAACTGTCAGCGCCACAATTTACGCATCGCAACGTATGCTCAAAATAATGCAAACACGCAGGTGCGTGCGGCCTCTCGCTTCAAGGGAGTAAATCGATTGAACAACCGCTGGCGGGCGCGGATCACCGTTGATTATCGCGAAATTTACTTAGGTCTTTTTCGTACAGCGGAAGATGCAGCGCGTGCCTACGATGCCGCAGCGCGGCTATATCAAGGCGAATTTGCTCAGTTTAATTTACCTGCCGAGGAGCAACTCTAATGAATCTGCCTGATGGGGTTACCCAAGAAACATGGAAGAAGGCACTTATCTTTATTGATAAATGGAAGCCGGGGCAGCGATGCAAAGTGACAAACGTCGAATGTCGTCATTTTGATCAGCCTTGGTTCGATCCTGGATCAGAAGAATCAAAACGGTGGGTTAAGGAAGGAGGGTCGCATCCTCCATTCGCAGATCACGACATCCCCGCCCCCGAACCAACCGACGCGCTGCTGATGGCGCTGTTCAAGGCGGGGCTCAAAACTTACGGCATGGATTATTACGAGAGGTTCGATTACCTCATGCGGTTCGTCTGCCCCGATAGAAATCCAGTCGCCGCTATCATTCTCGCCGCAGCTGCGCTCGCCTAGCCGGGTAGTGTCCTAATTTGAATTTGCATTCTCGATCAATTCCTGCACGGTCCACAGATGATCCGCAACTCCCGCAGCCATCGCGGGCGTCATGCGGAGCGTCCGGTGCACCCGCACGAAATTATAATGCCCGTAGTGGAGCGCAACCGATGCTTTCAGATTCGCCAGCTTCTTGCTGAAAGCGTTCGTCAACCGCGTAAATCGACGGCACTCCATCCGCACCGATAGATTCTGTCGCTCCACGAAAGACGTGGAAATATGTCGCTCGTCGGGGAGTCCTATAAGCTCCTCCGTTTCGCTTCTGATCATCTTGGGCGGTGAGTAACGCCCACGCCCAACATTCAAATCAGAGGCGAAAACTTTTACAATCTGCGCATAATCGCAGCGATTCCCGAACGCAGCCATGATCGCATCGTAATACGGAATGAAAGCGTCAGTCGTAATCTGAGGCCGGTTGATCACGCGGTCGCGCAGATCGTTGATGAAGATTGCCGTATCGGCAGCCGTGCGACGGCCAACATGGAAGCAGGGAACCAGCTTCGTATCGGCATCGAGCGCAACGAACGTATATGCGTCGCCAAATTCTCCACGCTCCGGCAGCTGCGCAGCGCGCTTCTGTTTCATTCCTACGAACGCCCACAACTCATCGAGTTGAAGCCGCTCGCATGTAAGCCCGCGCATCTTTTCGTCCATCAAGCGCGAGCATCCTTCACCAACGCGAAGCATCAGGCGAATAATCGTATCGCGATGGATTCCCGTCATCCGCTCAACGCTTCGGACGCTATTGCCTTCAACCAAGGCACCGATTACTCGGCAGCGCTCTTTAATGTCCAGCGTGTTCATGTTCAGATTATGCGTGACCGCTCACGTAATGTCAAGTGTAGAATATGGGAATGTAGGGGTTACCCCAATAAATCCGAACATGCACATTGACAAGCCGATTGCGTATAAATAAGCTGGTTTTGGTCAAAAGAAACCCCAGAGCTTCCGGCCAAGGATAAGACTCTGGGGTTAACCGAAATGGAGGGCGCTCATATGATATAGACGCTGAGCCACCCCTTAGAAGGGTGCGGGGATGGAGAAATCCATCCCCTTATCTTCTGCTTATTACCTTAGCATAGGTTTACAGGAGGGCAAATCATGGCTGCGGAGCCTCTGGATTACGCAGCTTTCTTGGCTGATTTGGAAGCCAAGCGAGACGCTTTGGATAAAGTCATCAATGATTTGAAAGATTACCTCGGCTTGGAATCGCATGCTTCTGCTGAGCGTGGCGCGCGCCATATGACCATTGGGGCGGGTGGCAAAGTAGATATCCCATCGGATGCTTTCTTTAACATGAAAATCCCCGATGCGATTGTCAAGTATCTTAAAGTTGTCAGGGGAAAACAATCCGTCAGGCAGATCACTGAGGCAATGGAGCAGGGCGGTCTCAAATCGTTAGCGAAAGACGCGTACAACAATATCTATACGACGCTTATGCGCATGAGCAAAAGCCCCGATGCCGCTGTTATTAAGGTGGGTAGCGATTGGGCACTCGCAGAATGGTATCCAAGACGCGCACAACGGACGATTCCATCCGATTCGGCCACCAAATCAGAGGAGGGCGAACAGGGCGCCGACTCTGAAGAAGCGACGGAGCGCAGCGCGTAAAGCCTGGAGCCTGAAAACATGCCTTATTCGTTTATCGATGACACTTTCTTGCGCACGCATGGATTTTTGAACCTGTATAGCAACTATCGGGCGCGTCTTCTTAAAGTTGCCAAAGGCACGCATCAAACCATTAAGAAAATGAGCAACCTCGCGCCAAATCCGAGCGAGATTGAGATATTTCTGGAATTTGTGCTGACCGGAAGCGGCGTTTTTGCAGAGGTCATCGTAGATTTATGCGCGACCATTAATTTTCCGAATCCTAGAGACCCGTATTGGACGGAATTTTTCGCTGGACCAGTCGCCCGTTACGTGACGGACAGGGAGTGGCAAGATATCGTGATCTGATATATATATCTGTCTGGTGCAGACCGATGGAATCAATTTCTAGAGAGCAGCTTCGAACTCAAGCGACTCTCTTTGCCTACGATCTGGTAGCTTTTCTTGAAAGAGAGAATGCGGAAAGTCAGCAGGCCCCTTTACGCCCGCCACGCGACTTAATGGGAACGCTCCAAGTGATTTACACCTGTTTCGTTTCTCGGCACCGCTTGGTCACGCCTTAGTCGCTTCGCTTCGACCATCTTGCGCGCGCCGCCTTGCTGGCGCTATCCCGCCGCTCCGCGTCCGTCATTTTCGCCGCTCTGGCAGGGCCCCCCTTGAGGCCGCCGAGCCGTCCTAGGGCACGTGCGAGCGCGGAGCGGGCCTTGTCGTCGCTCAGGTCCGGTTCCTCAGTCGCATCGATGATGTGCTGCGTCATCCGGTGCGCTATCTGATTTATGTCCTCTGGCTCTTGTTTCCGTGACCGCTTACGCATATCCCCAGTATGGCATACTCAACATTAGGAGCAAGGCGCGATGATGAAGAGACGGGAAGGAATCCGGAGATTGAGCCTTGCTTTGGGTCTAATAGCTGCTGGCGGCTGGTACGTGGCCGTGCTCTATTTTATTGTTTTTAGCGGCGACGTTCCTAGCGGAATCGAATGGGGTAAAATAACCCTGATCGCGGTAGGGTCTGGTTTTCTCGTGTGGATATTAGTCAGGCTGATTGGATGGGTTTGGGAAGGATTCATTGATCCCAATTCAAATTAGGACACTACCCGCCAGTCTAGTCAGCATCGATGCCAGAGAAGACGTGGTCCCGCTGATGCTCCACACGGAAATCGCCGCCATCCGCGCTCGCCTCTGCACGCTCCTGGGGATTGAATGAATAGCGAGAGTTTAACCGCTCTAAGTGGTAGCTGGTGCGGGCTGTCATTCAACTTCGTATAAGATATGTTTCGTTAAGTACGATTGTGCGAAGTTCGTTGACTTAGAACGCATGTAACTGCTATGGTTTTGTCATCATATACGCGAGGTAAAACCGATGGCGAAGCGGCGAAAAGCGGTTGACACACAACGGGTAGTGGTGTTGTTCACTCAGCAGCATCTAACTTTGAAGGAAATTGGCCGTATCGTGGGCCTATCGGACAATGGTGTCCGTGGGCGTCTCTTGGCTGCTGGCGTCCACCGTGAAGATGGCACTTGGGTAGATCGCGAGTGCGCATGGTGCGGCGATAAGTTCAAACAGATGCGTTGTATCGCGCGTAAAACGCTACGAGCCTACTGCTGCGCGGATCACTATTATGCTTCTCGGCACAATCCTGGCTATGTCCGGTCGCAGTATCGTATGCGCCTCGCACGTGCCGTAGTTGCGCAGCACTTCAAGCTCTTGCCGGAGTATGTCGTGCATCACGAGGATGGCGACAATCACCACAATGACCTTGATAACCTTAGGGTTTTCGCCTCGCAGGCAGACCATCTCAAGTATCATCACGCCAAGCGCACGGGTGAGTATGCTCCTCTTCCGCTCTGGTCTGGGCTCGCTTCGTAAACCGGAAGGATAACTCTGAGATTCCGTCGGGGATACCTTAGGCGGCATACTTTTTAGGGGGGGATGACCACCGTCGAAGACCCATGTAAAACCCCGATTTACATGCCCAAGTTCCCTAAACCAGCCCTTAGAATCTACTCGACAACCCATTTCAGAACCGATATAAGGACAGCATGAATCCGTCGCCTGATGCCGGACACATGATCCGGTACTGGAAGGAGCACCCGGAGCGATTGAAGGAGAGGAAGAGCGGGCAGTGGAAGAAGCGGACGCCGTTTCCTGAGACAGGGACCCTGGACGAGCAGATTGGGTGGTTTCGGACGGAATTACTCAAGGAAGCAAACAGGATTAACGATCCGAAAGCGAGGGCGGGAGTACTGGTGCAGGCGATGGGGACGCTGAAGACAGCGAAGGAAGTGGGGGCACCGCCGACGACGAAGAGCGAGGATGAGCAGTACCGGGACTTTTTGCAGAGGCAGGTTGAGAAGGCGGAGAAAGGGTAACATGTGCCAGGAGGGATAATGCCGAAGCCCAAGCCCACCGATACGATGCAAATTTACGATGGCGAGGAGGCCGCCCGCATCGGCCAACTCGAAGCACTCATTCGCTGGATTGCTCCACGCATTCAGCGGCGCAACGCCAACGGTGGCGTCAGTGACCAATTCTGCATCCTGTGCTCACTCGGCCAGCCCGAGTTCAAGCGCCAGCCCTGCCGACATGCTGAGATCTGGGCCATAGCGAAAGACTGATGGCGCTCTCCCCCGAAATCGTAGAAAAGGCGCGCGAGCACTACGGCGCCTACTACCTTCAAATCAATCCCAGTTACAAGTACGTCCGCTACCAGCAGGAGATAATCGTGCCGGCGCTCGAGGGGCTTGAGCGCGGCGACTACGATCGTCTGATGGTGCTAATGCGGCCCGGCGAGTCCAAAACCCGACTTTGCACCGCGGGCTTCGCGCCCTGGCTGCTCGGCCGGCGCCCCGACCGCGAAATCCTAATCGTCTCGTATGGCGATAAGCCCGCCAGCCAGTTCGGGCAGACCGTCCGCGACCAGCTCCGCTCAGACATTCATCACGAGATTTTCCCCTGGTGCCACGTACGCAAGGACGTGAGCGCGCGGACCTACTTTCAGACCGACCGCGACGGCAAGATTTACGCGGTGGGTTGGGGCGGAGCTATTGCCCGTATCCGCGCCGACTATGTGCTGATCGATGACCCGCTCAAGAATTACGAGGAAGCGACCAGCGACGTGACGATGGAAGCCCGTATGCGAACATTCGATTCTGTCGTCACCGACCGTCTCAAGCCGGGCGGCAAGATCGTCGTTTGCACCAACCGCTGGGCGCCGCGTGATTTCGTCGGGCGCATTTTTGAGAAAGACCGCGACCGCTGGAAGGTCGTCATCCTGATGGCGGAGCCTGACCCCAAAAGTGAGCAAGCCACGTATCTTGCTCCCGGCAACCGTTTCCTGTGGGAAGAATTTCACGGCGCGAAAGTTTATATCGATGCGAAAAAGGATCAATGGAAGTGGGAGACCACTTGCCAGCAACGGCCCGAGAATGCCCTGCCGCAGCGCTTCGAGCGCCAGTGGATACAGGTCTATACCGACCAGATTAACCCTGGCCGCTTCCACGTCTGGATCATCTGTGACCCAGCGCTCTCGCAACACAAGCACGCCGACCGCACCTGCATCATGGCACTGGCCGGTGGCCCCGAGAACAAACTCTTTCTGGTTGACCTCGTGCTCGATCGCCTCAATCCCGACGAACGCACCAAGGCATTGATCAAGATGGCCGACCATTGGGAAGCCGACGCCATTCTTTATGAAGAGACCGGCATGTCGTCGGACAGCTTCTACCTCGACCGCGACATCGAGAAGTACGGCATCAACTGTCCGGTGATTCCGGTCGGGCGGCGTGGTGCGCGGCACATGCGCTCGAAGGATTCCCGTATCGCCGACCTGATTCAAGACTTCCGCGAAAAGCGTATCGTACTGCCGGGCGTCGAGGACATCACCGATGACGGCGGCGCGGGCGTGCGACCGCGCTTCATCTACAAGCAGAAGGATGGGGTGCGCGTCGATCTAATGGCTTACGCCATCGAGCAGGAATATATTCCGTGGTCAGGCAAGGGCAGCCTTCCGCACGATGAGTTTTTAGATGCGTTATCGCGAATCAAGGATCCGGAATTTCAAATGACCTACGACGAAGGTACGCCCAAGGCCGAGGACGGCGACGACGCGGCTTATGCAAAGCAGCACGGCATCGGCATGTTCGAGGGGCGTGTGAGCGCACGCGGCGGGGCAACGTGGTTCAGCCGATGAAGGGGATTTTCATCGGGGCTAGGGCTGCGCAAATCGCGTTTGGCGAGGCTTCTATTTGTGGCTGGCTGGGATGGGATTGGACATCTGATGCGCCGATTGTTGAGTTTTCCTGTTTGATGGCTCGTCGCCGTCACGGATACCAGTATGGCATCGGCAAGCCGGAATGGGCGTGCTGTTGCGGAGATCATAATGGCTGAGCCAACCCTGAAGCTTGCGGAAATCTACGCAACCCCGAAAGCGGAAGTGTTGAAATGCCTCCATAAACTCCTTGACGCAATCGAGTCTGGGAAAGTCGATCCGCGCCAGTTAGTGATGGTCATCGCAAGGGTCAACCCCGACAAAGACGACGATTCGATCAATTACAATATCCGCTCGTCGAATCTAACCCGCGGCGAAATGTTCTGGATGTTCGAGGTCGGCAAACGCTATTGCTTCGACGGGGATAAGGCCGAAGACGATGAATGACATCACCGTCGATTCCCTCTCCCGCGAGCAAATCGGGCAGCTTGATAAGGTGCTCGACATCTTCGGCGTGCCGAACGAAGCGGGCGAGATTCCGCCGATTGTGATAGTGCTCAAGGCGGCGGAGTTGTGGTTTCTCAAGCGTCAGCAATTGCTGCGGATGGAAGAAAGGAGCGGCTAAGATGATGGCACTATTTGAAACCGCAGACGGAATGACCAAATGGCAACTCGTACAAGATCCGCTACCTCATATAGTTCGCTTCGCGATCATCTCGCCATTTGCGTTGATGGACAATTACCACAGCGACGAGAAAATCGTGCCGCCATTTTTACATCGTGACTATGAGATGATCGAAATCCGACGCGACCGTTCCGATAAAGAATACGTTTACTATCGGGAGAAAGGCTGATGCCTAAGTTTCGCTTGATTGCGACCGGGGCCGGCGGCAAACCCGTCGCCGAGATCGTGGTGGAAAAGACTGGGCGCGAGCAGGCATTGACCGAGGGCATCGCCGAACTGCTCCTGCTCGACAAGTTCCCGCCCGATGCCGTGCAACTCTACCGCGAAGCTATCGGGCGGGGCTACGAGCGCGTTGACGTATGCGATACCCTGATGGAGAAATTCAATCTCCAGTTCTGGTGCGATCCGGTGAAGGATGATACTCCCGCGCCAGCACAGGCTGAGACTTTCGCCCCAACGACATCGACCGCACCTGTCAACAGTACGGTTCCGGTTCAATCGACTCGCACGCCGCGTCAGATAATCCGCGACGAACTCAAACGTCTCAATAGTGCGATGAAAGCGAGTAAGCGGGAACTCGACCAGATAAAGGCGCGCTATGACGATCTCAAGGGCCGTCGTGACGAATGCCGCCAATTGCTCACCACGCCCCCGCCTAAGGTGCCCAGTGGAAAACGAAAACTCCAGTCTGTTTGACGCCGCCGCCTGCCGCTGGCTGGCGCTCGAAGCCTTTTATGAGCAGCAGCAGCGCGCCCATCTTAAATTGGGTCACATGCTCACCCGCAAGGAATTTTTCGAGTGCGTGATACCGGCGCATATCAGTCCGATGGCGATTATCGACCTGACGGCGATGGGTCATCCAATCGGACTGGTCGGCATGCAGCCAAAAACGCCACCGATTCTTACTGCTAATGGGCGGAGGCGCTAATCATGCCGGGAACATTCGACAGCACTGGCGGGTTCGGTGGTGGTGGCGAACTCCTTGGAACGCCCAAGGGTCTGCCACATCAGCGCCTCCAAGACCTTACTCCAGATTCGGACGTAGGTGAACTCTCCGACCGCACGGGCCGCCGCTCGATTACTGATAGCGACGAACCCGATGCCCAATGGGCTATCCGGCAACTCACCCGCGAAAAGCCGAAAGTGGAGATGTGGCGCACTGAGGCCCGCCGCGCCAATTCGTTCTTTGACGGCGACCAGATAAGCGAGGCCGATCGCAGCGTGATGGAAGCCAGCGGGCGCCCCATGATCACGCTCAATGAGACGCAGCGTTTTATTCGCATTGTCGATGGTATCGAGCGCCGCGTGCCCCTATCGGTGTACTATGTCGCGCGCAATCCCGAAGATACGAAAGCGCAATTTAAAGCAGAGTGCTTTATCGGTGAGACACTAACGCGAGCCGGGAAGATACGGCGAACTTTCGAGCGCCTTTACACTGGAGTGTTGGTTGATCTCGAATTGTCGAATGGCCGCGTCCTTACCGGAACCCCAAATCATCCGATACTCACGATGCGCGGGTGGAAACCTCTCGGCGAGTTGAATGAATTCGACGATCTTGTCGAGGGCAAGTTGCTCAATGACCTGGGCTTGGGAAACTACTTCGATCATGCTGAAACCCGCATCGAAGAAAAAGCACGTTCGCTCGAAACTCGACCGGCTGCCACTGCTCACGCTACCCGGATTTTTGGCGTTCACCCCAACGATTTCCACGGCGACGGAGACTACGGTCAAATCTGCATTGTAAGGTCCGATCGCCTTTTCGAGAGTCGGGGCATAGCCACGTTCGGTCAGTCCATCAAAGAGAAATCGTTGCGCCTGATTTCGCGGTTTCGCGTGAATCTCTTTGTACTTCGCTCGTTCCTCGAGACTTCCCATGTTCATGAATTGGCTCCGTTGTCGGCCAGTGGCGTAGGCGAGCGTCTTAGCTTCGGCGTTGGTGCGCATAGGGATGTTGTTCCTACGCAATGTGCGATAGACGCTCGACTGTTGAAGGCCCAATCTGTTCGCAATAGCGCCCGTATCAAGGCCCGACTTATAGAGTCGAACCAATTCTTCAAAAGGTGCTTGGGCTATCTGTCGGCGGCCTTTCCAATAGGCGGCACCCGCGCCTCGCAAGACGTAACCCGCCCGCTTAAGCCGCAATCGTATGGTGCTGGCGTCGAGGCCGGTGATTTTCGCAATCTCCGGGCCGTCGCGCTTTTCCGTGAAATAGAGTCGGGCCAGATCGTCCGTACTGACGGTCCGGGCGTGATACCCACAGTGCGTGTGACCAAGTGCGCACGTCGCGTAGTTCATGGGGTTTCTGTTTTTAACCTCGAAACATCCGAAGGTTTCTATGTCGCAAGTGGGATTATAGCACACAACTGTCGCACCAAAGCCAAAGAATGGGCCTACGACACGGCTGGAGCGCAATTCGAGTTGGCCCGTGCCAAACACGATCGCAATGTCACCGGCATGGGCTGGACGGAATCGTACATCTCCCGTTCCTCGAATCCTGCCGGCATTATCCAGATTCAGCGCTTCTCTCCGATGGAGGCTATATTTCCTTCAAGTTCCCGCGAGAACCTGATGGGGACAAAGTGGCGGGCGCGCAAGCGTAAGATGCCAGTCGAGTCGGCCATCCAGAAGTGGCCGCGTGTAGCGGACATTTTGATGGCAGCGGCAGGTGGCGAAGGTGCGCCCAAGGATTATCCGGTCAAGGCCGACCTCGTGCGCTACCGTGTGCCGTGGGTCATGACTGAGCCGACCAACAAGGGCGGCGACATGCCGCACAGTCCCGAGGAAATCTCGGTGACGGATTTCCAGTACACCAAGGCGACCGAAGGCTACTACTTCAAAGACATCGACGGACAATACGACTGGCTACCGACCAGTACTTTCAACATGTATAGCCGCCGTCTCGCGGCTAAAACCGGCCAGTTACCCGCCAACGCCGAGAAAGTCTTGAAAGACGTGTTCTGGCGCATCTTTTTACTGAACGATTCGCTGGTGCTCTCCGGCCCGGAGAAGATGCCGATCGATGGCTTCTCACTCAACTGTCTCACTGGCGATTGGGACGAGAAGCGCAAACTCTGGTACGGCATGATCCGCCTGTTTATCGACCCGCAATTGTTGGTGGACAAACTCGCGAGTTCGGCGGTGGAGATCATCGGTGCGCAGACCAAGGGCGGCATCGACGTTGAAATCGGCGCGATGTCGGAACCGCAGGCGGCCGAATATCGCAAGACGGCGAGCACGCCGGGGGCAGTTCACTGGTTCAAGCGCAATGCGCTGTCTGAGGGCCGTGTCAAACCCAAGCAACAGCCGATCATTCCCGAAGGCACCGTGGCCCTGCTCCAGTTCGGCATGAAGTCGATGGAGACGCTTTCGGGACTGACCGAATCGCTTCTGGCGCCGGGGGACTCAACCGGCGTCGGGCTGCGCCAGCGGCTTTCAATGGGACTCCTGCTGCTCGCAGCTTATTTCGATTCGTCTGCCCGCTTCGAGCGCGAGCAGGCCGACACCACGCAGAAGTTTCTTGCCGTGATTGCCGATGATCGCTGGGTGCGCATCGGTGGTCCCGGCAGCGAGCAGGCGGTGCAGCTCGCTAAAGACGACTTCGATGATCTGCTCGATACGACCATCGATGACACCGAGCAAGACCCGACGCTGCGCCGTCTCTACATGGACAAGATCACCGAACTTGCGCCGGTGCTGATCAAAACCAATAATTTCATCCCGGAACTGCTCGACTGGTTCCTGTTGCCGGTGCAGTTCCGTGAGAAGTTGAAGCAGGCCATCAAGCAAAACGCACAGCAACAGATGCAGATGCGGATGCAAGGCATGGGCACGGGACGTGGCAAATCGCGCACGCCCGAAGAGGTCAAGGCCGAGACGATGGCGGTCCAAGGCAAGGCCGCTCTGTCATTCGCAAAGGCTACGCATTTGAAAGCGCAGTCCGACAACCTAAGCAAAGAGGCGCTGTCGTCCGACCTGCGCGATATCATGGATGCCCTGATCGGTGCCCACAAAGCCGACCTCGAAGATCGCAAGCATCGGGTGGACCGAGTGCGTGCGGCGACTGATATTTTCTCCAACCTTCGCGGCGGAGGGGAATACAAATGAGTTTCGTCCATCAGATTAAAAAGCTGGCGCTCGGCGATACGCTGGTAGTTCCTGACGGCGACGTGCTGGCCGGAACGAACCTCGAAGCGGACGGGCGCGGCGGATTCGTGATCGTGGCGCATCTGCTCGCGCGCAATGATGGTGTGGCGATTACGCAGGCAAGCACGCGGGAGTTAGCGCAGTGATCCGAATCGATTGGCGGACTATCCCGCATAAGGCTCAAAGATATTTGACCTCAGGGGATTGGTTCTGGACTTACGATGACGACGCCACGCAGGTCTTAAATATCCGCGTCTCCGAGTTATCGCATCCGTTTCACGAGTTCTGTTTGGGGCTGCACGAACTGGTCGAGGCGATGCTTTGCCGATTTGCCTTAATCGGACAGAAGATCGTCGATGATTTCGATATTCCCTACGAAGCGGCTCACGCGAAAGGGGCGCCCAGCTACCCGTGCGGCTGCCCGCGCACTGAGTTTTCCGATCCTGGCGGTGACAGGCACGCGCCCTATCATTCGCAGCATCGAGTTGCGGATGTTGTCGAGCGCGTCGTCGCGATGACGTTGGGAATAGACTGGAAACTCTACGATGCGGAAGTGGACAAACCACCACCAGCGCTATGAAGTCCGTCGAAGAAGTCATTGCCTGCGTTTGGGATTTTGGCACGTTTATTTCGATCGCCGAGAAGTTGGCCGAAACAATGGCGACAGTCTATTACTGTTCTCCGGTCGATGAGGAGTATCAGGACGTGCGCCAGTGCGTGCAGGGCAAGGGACTCGATCGCGTCAAGCGCCTAGACGAACCACTCCACCCCGACGTGTTCGACTCAATCGACCTCTTTGTGTTTCCCGATATCGGCTTTGGCGGGTTGCAGCGGCACCTTCGCAGCTTAGGCAAAGCCGTGTGGGGGCACTTCGGCGGGACCGACCTCGAACTTTACCGCGACTATTTCCTCGATGTGCTCAAACAGATTGGCCTCCCGACCATTCCATCCGAGCGCATCGTCGGCCTCTCCGCACTCGCGGACTATCTGCAAGAGAACGAAAACAAGTGGATCAAGGTCAACCGCTACCGCGCCAATATGGAAACCTGGCATCACCTCGACTACGCCCACAGTCAGCGCACGCTCGACAGCCTCGCGGTTATTTTTGGCGGCGCCAAGGAGCAGGTCGTGTTCATCGTGCAAGACGATCTCGAATCCGACATGGAAATCGGCTACGACGGCTGGTGCATCGACGGCTCGTTTCCCGCATATTCCTTCCAGGGGTATGAAAAAAAGAACGAACTGTATCTAGGCTCCGTCCTCTCCGACGCCGACCTGCCCGACGAAATCAAGACGGTCAACGAGGCGATGGCCCCGATACTGCGGCGGTACGGCTATCGCGACTGGTGGGCAACCGAGATTCGAGTCAAGGACGGCGTGCCCTACTTCATTGACCCGACGCCACGAATGCCGGGGCAGACCGGCGAGCATCAACTGGAGAGCATGATGAATTTCGCCGATGTAATCTGGCACGGCGCAAACGGTGTCTTGATCCAGCCTGAATTTGAGTGGGGCTTTGCGGCCGAGGCGACGCTGCACTACGAGGCCAGCACCAAAGACCCCGCAATCAGTGACGAGTGGAAAACGCTCGATTTGCCCGCCGATGTGTTGCGCTGGATGAAGCTCTATCACTATTGCAAGTTGGACGGGCTTTATCATTTCGTGGCGAAGAGCACCGACGAAATCGGCGTGATGATTGGTGTCGGCGATTCGACCGAGGAAGCCATCGAGCACCTGATGGGCAACCTCGAATGGTTGAAGGACTTGCCGGTCCATGCGAATCTCTCAGGCTTCGGCAGTCTCCTTAAATCCATTAAGAAAGCGGAGAAACAAGGCTTGGTTTTCGGGGGTAAAATCCCTAAACCGGAAACGATTTTTAAGAATGCAGGGAATCTCTAGGAGGCAAAATTTATGGCCGATGGGACTAATCACACGACGACGGACGCGGCGACGGATGCGGGAGCAACGGACGGCGCGACGGACCAGACTGCGGAAGAACTTGCCCGAGAAAAAAAGCGCGCCAACGACGCCTACGCCAACCTGCGCAAGCGCGACGCTACCATCACCGCCCTGACTCAGCGGCTTGATCGACTGGAGTCGGAGCGCAGCGACAAGCGCGAAACCCGTCAAGCTGCAACTACCGCCATCACTGGCGACGATCCCGAGCCTGACGCCGATACCGATTACATTGCATGGATGAAGTGGAGCCGCCGCGAAGATCAGCGGATGCTCGCACGCGACCGCCAGCGTCAGGAGATGGACAACATCAATACTTTCGGCGCAACCTCGGAGGCCATCGCCCGCCAGCAGGTGCCTGACTACGACAAGGCGATGGAGTTCCTGCGCACCGATTATCGCAAGGAATTGGAGGACTCCGGCGAACTCGACGAAGCGGCGATGCAGTTGATATCAGACCCGGATCAGCGTCAGAACATTGCAAATCACGCAGCGGCCAAAGGGCTGAGCGAATCCGACGCCGCTCGCGACCTTTGCGCGATGGGAGCGTGGGAGTGGCGCCGCCAGCGGATCGTGCTCGCCCAAAAGCGTCTCGGTGGCAATCCCGCGCTCAAGGCACTTGATCTCGCCAAGCGGCGCGGGTGGGGAACCTCGCAAGGCAATCAGGGTACTACCGGCGTGGTCGATGATGGGCTGAAGGAATTGGAGCGTAAGCGTGCGTTGCGGGCGGCTGGCAATACCACGGCGGACGTGCGCGATGGCGGCGAGGTCCGCGAGAAACGGGCGTGGACCTACGATCAATTGGCCGAACTGTCCCGCACGAATAAGACGGAATACAACAAGGTCATCAAGGAAATCGCCGCGGACGCGGACAGCAACCCGGCCGTGCTCGATGGCGTGATCAGGCACTAAGATGCCGACCCCAGCTAACTTCGATCCCGAACGTCCGCTCCCATGGCAGCCTGGCGGCTATGCGCAGACCGAGCGCATGGTGTCGCAGCAGCGCACGGGAATGGCTCGCTGGGGGCCGCAGCAGAGGTGTCAGCATTGTCACGAGTCGCTGGCTAAAAAGCACGGCCTCACGCCGCAAGGGAATAGCCTTGGGTGGTTGCTGCGGGGCTTTGGGCCGTTCTGCTATCCGTGCAACCTTGATGCGTGGGATGCGTGGAAGAAAGGCATGTTCCACGGCAAAACTGAGCAAAATGGATTCTAGTCGTCGGGGAACCGCCACGGCATCCCCGCCAGAAAATTTTCGATGCTCTCGAAGTGATGCTCCTTCATCCACTCGACTTGCGTTTTGTAAAGGTCGCGCTCCATCTCGACCTGCTCGAGCCGCGATTCCAGCATCGACTCGTACTCGCGAGGGAAGTGTGGACGGAGCCGGTCGTAGGAATGTTGGAAGCGCTTTTCACTACCTGATCTCGCCTTGGCTACGAAGTGCCGCCTCCAACTCTCTCCCCCAGAATTGCTTTGCGATATGATTGCCCTTATCGTCTATCTCTAAACGAATCAGAGATACCAAGTGATTATATTTCTCCACAACGGGCAGAAGTGCCTGAAGACATTCGAAACTGTGCGTTGCGGCGAAAAGCTGAGTTTCGTTATCTTCACAAGATTTTAAAAGCGTCGCCCAAATTGAAGACATACGGCTATAATGGATGCCGTTTTCTATTTCATCGACTAAGACTATTCCACGCGGCGCGCTTGCGATGCCCAGCAAGGTATAAAAAGTTCTTCCAATACCGGCAGAAACGATGGCTAGCGGTTGTTTTTGCGCAACCGCTTTTGTGCTGACAAATAGACTGGGTAAGCTTGCATCTAGTTCCAGTGATACGTCCTCAATTTGTTCGAAGAGCGAGGTTAAAGCACTTACCACAGGGCCTTCTTTATTTTCTTTACTGAGAGTCGAATACCAATTGACCATATCCGTCTGATTCGAGGAAATTGTGGAAGGGATTATGGCAGTCAGAGGTATTAATTCAGGATTGCCACTAAACTGAGGCTGACCCTTTTCGTCAAGTGCGACACTTGTATAGGTTTTTTTCTTTTGTGGAGTGGTACGCTCAAACACCAATGGTGCGATAGGTGATGTCGGAACGTTTGTCGCTACAGGCATTGGGACGGAACGGCGTAGATCGTAAAAAACCCTGAGAGAATACTTGCCCTTAAATGAGTCAACTAACGACGCGGTAATTGGAACGTTATCGTCGAAATTATAGAAAAGGTCACGCCAAAACAATTGAAAGAATTCGCGGTTCCAAACAAATGGTTGAGGTGACTGGGGAAAGATTCTCCCCCTAGTAAACCTCACCCACCACGCGCCTGCTGGCGATGACGCGGTGGTAAGATAAAGCGCCTCCCCTAATGCTGTTTTGCCAACTCCATTGTCTCCGACAACGATATTGATTCGCCGAAGGTCTTTTAGCTTCAGTTGCTTGAAGCAACGAAATCCCGACAAAGAAAACGACTCGATCATTCTGTATCCCGCGGCGAGTGTTCCCCGCCCCTCCAAGGAGCGGTTCATAATAAACTCTCCTTGGTGCGACTGTCACCCGCTGGCAAGCCCGCCACAGGCGGGCATTGATTTACGATCTTTCCATCACGCGCCCGCCTTACCCTTCCGTGGTTTGACACCTCGTAGGGCCAGTCCGGTATTGGTCGCCATTCCTCGTTTGCGTGGTCGATTCCAGTAGGGAGATCGACAGTCGGGATTGGCGCATTGAGCGGGGATTTCGTTGGGGTTTCGGGGTCGCCATTCGTGCCCGCATCGCTCGCATTTGAAGCCTCTAAGTTGGATTTCCATATCATCCCTTTTATGCATAGCAAATATATGGGTGCAAATCAAGCACTTCATTATTATGGCACTTGCGCGCGAATAATAAAACGTGTTTCTGATTAACTACAGCGGGTTCCTCATCGCTCCCAGGAAAAATGCGATGCGGCCTTTGAGGGCTTCGGCCCCAAGGATGTTCACAAGCCAATAAGGCATCGAACATCCGGCGACACTTCAGGTTAAGTGGGCTAATTGACGCTACGTCAGGAGGTATAGTGCCACGTTAACTCAGGTAGTTGCCAATGATCCTATCGCCGTCCAAATCTATTCACAGCGCTTTTTTGCGCAACCCACCAAATCCCCGGTCCTCGTGAAGCTCATGTCGGCGAGTCTCAACCCTCGCGATATGACGAACTTCGCCCAGTATTTTGACGAGCCTTTACACGGCCCTGGCGATAACGTCCGGTTCGACCTGTTGCCGAATATCGCCTCGCTCGGCGTGTTGGGCGATGCACCGGTAACCAATCAGGAAGTGCCGATCAAGTACACGTCGCAGGTGGTGACGATCAACCAGCACCGCTTACCGATCCTGTGGTCCGGTCGCATGAGCCAGCAGCGGGCACCGTGGTCCGCGCGCGATGCGATCTACGCGATTGCGTCGAACTGGATCAAGGAAATCTGGGGCTATGCGGCGCTTAACCAAGCGGCGGGGAACACGGGCCAAACCGATGTGCGCGCGACCGGCATGAACGCCGTCACCGCGATCGACGCGAACCATTTGATTCTTGCGGGCAACGTCAGTTCTATCGCCAATCTCAGCCTGACCCCGGCGGCCAGATTCGATCTCTCGATGATCAATCAGGCAGTCGCGATGTCTCGTGCGCTGCCGTTTCCGATCAAGCCGGTGGTCATCAAGGGCATCGAAGTCAACGGGATGGCGTTCATTCACACTTACCAGGCCCGCGATCTCCGCAACAATTTCGACAAGGGTCAGTGGGGGGACGTGTTCTCCTCGCTGCTCCAAGGCGGTATCGCCACCGGCAACCCGATCTTCGTGGGCGCGCTCGGCATCCACAACAACGTGCCGCTGCACGAAGACGCGCACGTGCCGTGGGGCGATTCAACGCAAAATCTCTGGTTCAACGCGATCACGCAGCAGAACGTGGCAAGCCCCGGTGCCTTGGGTGCTCCGGCCAACGGCACTACCAACGTCGCTTACGGCATCTTCTTGGGCGCGCAGTCGTTGGCGGTGGCCTTCGGCGCGGTGGACGTGGTGGACGGCGAGCCGATGCGCGTCAACTGGTACGAGGAGTTGCTGGACGCCGGTAACGACCTGCGAGTCACGCTCACCATGATTTACGGCTTCGAGCGGACCATCTTTTACGGTGCCGACTATGCCGATATAGGCCTATATTCCTACGCTTCGAGCACCGGCGCTTAAGGGAGATCACGAACAATGGCAGCTAAATACTGGTTCGCCGCTGATTACAACAACACGCCGCCGCAGTTGCAGGAAGGCAACACGATAGTCTGCCGCGAGTTTTGCGCGGTGGTCAATGCTGCTGGCGGCAGCACCAACGGCATCTCCAACATCACTTCGCTCGCATCCACTGGCCCCGATGTCATCGCGCTTTGCACATTGCCAGGTCAGGGCTACGGCATCACGGTCGATGATTATTTCATCGATTTTGGTGGCACTGATACGGCCAGTCCAGCAGCGCTCGTTTTGGAACTCGGCCTGTTGCTGACCTCGACAACTACCGGTGCGGCGACTTCATCGTTGGATACCGGATCGACCAGCATGGCGGCCGCTGGCTATTTTGCGACGTTGATCACGCCGAGCACGGTATTTTCAACCGCGAAGGGATACCGGCTTTCCCCACAAGCGGGATTGTGGACCAGCGCATCTACGCCGCTGGTTCTGCCGGTCACGTTCAACCCCGGCGCGCTGCCGCTGATGATCACGAATATGCCGGGCGGCAATACGGCCGGGAACGTGGCGACCTATCCGAACTCCGGGCTGTATGACCTGTGCCTGACCGTAACCACTTCGGCTACGACCTTGGCGACGAGCACTCCGGCCCTGATTAAGGGTTGGGTCAAGTACCACACCAACAGCGTAGTGATTCAGAGCTAGGAGGCGACCATGCCGAGTTCAGAACAGAGATTGGCGGAAGCCGCCGAGCGAATCGCAAAGGCGCTGGAGTTTTTCCAGGGCGTCCATCCCGACTATCGACCGCTGCCGAATGAGAAGCCGTTGCCGTCATCGCCGCAGATGCGCGCGATCGAGGACGCCAAGTTGAAAGTGCTCGCCGACGCGGAAGCCGCGAAGCTCAAGGGCGAGGCCGACGCTGCCGATCAGGCTGTGGTCAAGACTGAGGGCGAACGAGAGACAGCCGAAGGCGTCGCGAAGACAGCGCACGAAAACTCGGATTTGGCGAACAAGAAGGTTGTCGATGCCGAAGCCGCCAGTGCGTCCGCCGCGGAACTCTCGAAGCTCAGGATTGACGCCAAGGATTGTGCCGATGCCGTAATCAAGGCCGAAGCCGATCTGGGCGCAAAGACCGAAGCGGCGCGTGCCGCGAAGGTGAAGGCTGACATGGCGCACAAAGCGGCGGGGATGAAAGTCGGAGAAATGAAGTCACCGTCGATGGTGCCGCCGAAGGCGCTGCCGGACCTCCAAGCATCTGGGTTGGCGGCGAAACCGTAAGAGGCGAAATCGCGATGCCCCAAAACGCAAAGTATTACGGGAATGTTTGCGGAGTGCCGACGGGCAGCCCAGACGATCCGATTTTTAGTGGCGAGTATTTTCCCGATGGGCAGTCGGCGCAGGGCTACACGCGGCGCGGCTTGCCGTCCGAGATGGCGCTTGACCGCGTAATATCGCCGGTGCGCGCCGACCGCGAGGACGGCTATCTGCCGAGTCCGCCGATGAAGTTCGAGGAGATCGCATTTGATCACGTACCGACCGAAGCCGAGATGCGCGACCGCAGAATGCGACGGCAGCGAGAGGAACGCGAGTATCTGGCGGAGAAAGAAAACAGTGACCGGCGCGTGCAGCGCTCGATGCGAATCACGACTGGCAACGCAACTGGAACCTTCACCGGCCCACCGGACCGCGTGAGATAGCAGGAGCACGAAGAAGATGGCACAGAAAAGCGGCCCGAGCATGGACGGCACTCAGACGACCCCCGAGGTCGATCTTGAGCTTGGAATGAATTTCGACCAGTGGACTCGCGATCGTGCAGGCTTTCGCACGAGCGTCGAGATGGTCACTGGTGGCAAGAGCGCGATGTTCGGCGACTTTGCCGGCCCCGAGGTCGGAGCCAATTACCAGGGCGGCATGGGCGAAGAGCGCACCGAGCCGACCTACGTGTCGAGCAACGCCATGCACGAAATCGGCGAAGCGCCGGGCAGCATGGCGGCGTCGGGTCGCGTTACTCCGGGCCAGTTCCAGAAAAAGGAAACGACTGGATTCGGCAAGAGCACGCTGCGGGCGCCGCAAAACTACCGCCTCTTTGGCGGCGGAAAAGATTAACGGGAGGTAATACCGTGGCAAAAAAGAAAGAGATGCCCAAGAAGAAAGGCAAGAAGTAGCACCGTGCCCGCCGTGTCGGAAAAGCAGCGTCGCTTTATGGGCGCCGAACTTGGCCGGAAACGTGCGGGCAAAAAGACTGAAACGGGAATGAGTGAGAAGCAGTTGAGCGACTTCGCCAAGAAGCCGAAACACACGAGCGTCAAGTATCATGGCGAAAAGTAAGGAACTCGATCCGATCGGGCGGATGCCGAATCTGCACGGCCCGTATGCGTGCGTGGACTTTCTCGGAAGCACGCCGGACCTGCTCGATACCAAGCCGCTGTTGGTGATGGACGGCGACACGCCAACGCCAAGTCTACATCCGCGGAAACAAAATCCCGGCAAAGTCCGATATTATGGATCGGATGTATAAGATCCTAAATGTTCAGGCCTCGCTTTTTAAAAGTGTGGCGCGCGAAATACAGTTCCGGAAGGCGAAGAAATTGAGCCGCACCGACGCTGCTTATATCGCGGGACTCATGGACGCGGACGGCTGTATTCAGACAGGCACGAAGTCTCCGTTCTACGTGCGGGCGAAGGTAACGAATAACTGCCTCCCTGTGCTGCATTGGCTTCAGCAAGTGACCGGGGTGGGGCAGATAGTTATCATTCGCAATCGTGCGAAGCCGACGCATCGGATGACGTACGACTGGCTGGTAAATTCCATCGGCGCAACCGAAGTATTGAGGCAGGTAGTCCCTTTCCTAAAGATCAAGCGCGGCAATGCTGAAGCGGCGATTATTTTGCAAAGAATGGTTAAGCATAAGGGCCGGAATTGGACAGATCCGGTTACGGACGTTGAACGCGAAGAACGTCGCAAACTGGCCGCTATAATTAACGATCGAACTTACGGGACGGTGTTGAACTAATGGCCGATACGACTTGGGCCGCCGTGAAGCGGGCAATTGCGGCACGCTTAAACCGGCCCAATCTTGACCCGGCCGTAATCCAGATGTTCGCCGAGGAACGCGCGGACGTGATGGCGGCTGATGGTTTTTGGCCGTCGCAGCAGACGGACACCGAGCTTACAACTGAGCCGGGGCAGTATTTCTACCTGTTGCCGCGCGGCATCACGAACATCCTCATGGTGCGGTTGCAGTTGAACTCGATCTGGATACCGCTGGCGTGGGCGCGCTCCTATGAGGACATCCTGATTGCCGACCCTGTGCAGCCGCCGTTTACGGCCATCCCTTCGAGCGGTCGCGTATTCGGGCGCCTACTGAGACTCTTTCCGACGCCGAACGATCAGTATCCGTTGGAACTGACCGTTGAACGCCGGGTGGATATCCCGAGTGACGATACCGACACGCAAAGTTTTTGGTGCAACGAAGGCCGTGCGCTCATCATCAACCGGACTTGCGAACATATCGCGCAGGAGTTGCTACGCGATCCTGACCGCGCTGCGATGCACAAGAGCGTTGGCGATGAGGCGCGCGATGCGATGGACGAGATCACACATAGCCGAAATGGGCCGACCGTAATGTCGAGGTATCTATGAAGACTTTCTTTCAACTCTCGCTAATCACGCTCGTTGCCACCCTGTCGATGCTCATTATGGGGCCATCGGCGTTCGCCATCGCTCCTGCGTCACCGATTACGGTTGCGACTGGAGCCGGTGGTACTCAGGTCGTGCCGCAGGGTAGCGCGAACAATCAGTTGTGCGTGACCAACACCGGGGCGACGTACACCATCGATTGCTCCGAGGGACAAGTGCCGACTTCGACCAACTGGAATTTTCAGCTTGCGCCGCTCGCGTCGTGGTGCGCAAGTTCAGCGCGAACAGAGCCGATGAACATCGCGAGCGGCCTATTGCCGCCCGACGCCATCACCTGCATCGCGATCTCTGGCACGAGCACGGCAACGTATTTTAAGCGTTAGGAGGAACTGTCCAGTGAAGCATCTCCGAATCCTATCGCTGATGTTCGCGTTCGCATTGCTCGCGGGCGCTGCTCATGCGCAGATGCCGGGTGGCAGCGTGAACGGGCCACTCTACATGAACGGCAACCCTATTTATGGCGCCGCGCTTAGTGGGCAGGTGCTTACGTCGCCGACGATTAACGGTGGAACGATCAGCTCTCCGACGATTACAAATGGCACCCTGAATTCGCCCACGATCAACGAGCAGACCATCGGGACGGGTATCGTTAATGCGAGCAGCGGTTATCATGCGCTGCGTATCGCTTCGCCGACCGTTATGTGTACGACCTCGAACTCGGTGGGCGCATCATGCGCGGAACCGACGCAAACGTGGTCGCCGGGCTTTGCGGACACGAACTACACAATTTCATGTACCTGTGCGAGCATCGGGACGAATGTGCCGATTGTCGGCCAGCTCGTGAAAGCCTCTAATACCTTGGTGGTCAACGTGAACGCGCTTACGGCAGCATCCGCTCAGTGTGCTGAGGTGGATTGTCTTGCGATCCACGATTAAGAGTGGTCTGGCACTTCCGATTGCGCTTCTGGTAGTCGGGCTTGCGATCTGCGCGTGGGTAAATGCCGGGACGATTCCTATTCGTGGCACCGGGGACGACTCTCACGTTTACGCGGTACGCATTCCCTGTGAGGGAATCATGCAGATGTACCTAAAGCGCGCTGGTGCTCATGTTCACATGAGTTACGATCAGTACAAAGCCATGACTGACCGTATTCACGAATGCAACGAACACGCAACCCCGGCAGGCTGAGATGAATGGCAGTTCCTCGCAGCAAGACCTCGATTCCGTCTCAGCCGGTACAACTGCTGAGCTTTAGTCCTGATGCGCCTCAAGCCCAAGATGGAGCGGTTCAGGATGCGTTCAACATGTTCCCGATCTCGCGCGGGTTTCGGACCTTTCCGGGTCAGCGCGTGCTCGGGGCCGCCCTGCCCTCGCCCTGCTTCGGTTCTTTCTCCGGCCTCCTAGTCGCAACCCCGATCTTCGCCGCAGCGACGGCGAACGGCCTGTACGTCGCCAATAGCGCGGGCAGTCTCGCCCCCTCTTTGTTAGGGTTCGCGAATACCGTCAATCGCTGGCGGTTTGCCGCTTACGGCACGCCCACCGCGACTCCGGCATATCAGGACTTGCTCGCGACGGATGGCGTCGATCCGGTGCAGCGTTATCAGCTTTCGACACTCGGATGGTCACCGCTGCCGAACGGTTTTATAGACAACTCGCCACCTCCGCTCGCCTCGATTGTGGCGTCGTCGGATTACGCGCTGATTCTGGTGCTGCCTAATTCGCAGACCTTCGTTTCGACTTTCAACGAGACGCCGCCAAGTTGGATTGGCTCAGTGCCTAATCAGGTCTATTACCAGCCGATTTCGCAATCGCCGGGAAACATCACAGCAGCCGGCCGTCTGCGCAATACGATGGTTTTTTACAAGGCCAACGCGATTCATGTCGCGTACTTTGCGGGCGGTACGACTGGCTGGTCGGTGCAGGATTCTTCGATTCAGTACGGCGTACTCAATCAGGAGTGGGTGATCAACACCGGCGATTACCATTACTTCCCGACAGTGACGCACGACTTCTGGCAATTCGACGGCTGGAATTTGACACGCCTCTCAAACCAGATGGCGGAGTTTTTTCGACAGGATCACAACGACGCCTATATGTACTTGATGGCGGGCGTGTACGACTCGATTCGCGAATTATTGATCTGGACATATTCGAGTATGCAGGCCGATCCACCCGGCACGCTCGATACTTGGTTGATCTATTACTTGCGTACCGGCAATTGGAGTTTTCAGCGGCTCCCGATCGATTTGCCGATGGTGTACCTCAATCCATCCGATTCGCATTTTTATCCAGGCTACTTCGGGCTGGATCATGCGCCGCGAATTTATGATGATGAACTGGCGCCAGGGCGTTCCTATATCACGAGCAATTATTTCGGCGACTATTTGAGCCTTTGGCAGAGCGTGCGGATACGGCCCGGATTCTCTTTGCTCCCCAAGGGTGGCGCAAGCTGCACACCTATCAGTCAGTACGTAGCGGGAACGCTTTGGGGGCCGCAGGGCGACATGGCAGCGCAAGTCGGGGCTATTTCCGAGCCATTGTCCGCCGATGGCTGGTTCAATCTCCAGCACACTGATCGCCTGACTTCATACCAGATCGTAATGAACGGGCTGGCGGAGATCGTCGAGCTGCAGCCTCAGTTGATCTACGCGGGTGAACAATGAACTCCGCTCCCTTCCCCATCGTCAATCGCCAGGTGCCGCGTCGCGTGCTGCACGGGCAGAAGCTCTCTGACACCGTGGATAAAACAGAGAAGTACGTTACTGCGCGGGCGCAATTCGATCAGCAGTATTTCAGCGACATTCAAACCGCGCTGACCTCAAATACCGGACAGGCCAGCGGCGGAATCGTGAACGCAGCGGACCTCGCTACGCGCGTTCATCCCTATCAGTACAGCGCCGCGATCGCGCCGCATGTCGGCGACCAGCCGAGCCAACCTTCGGCGACTTATTACGATGGGCCGTTGGACTTCGGATCACTGCCGGCGGGAGTCAATGCGACCTATGGCTATGCGCGGTGGACAGGCTGGCTCAAGATCGCGGTGGCAGGCGTCTATGCGTTCAACCTCGTATCGGTCGGCGGCGCGAACCTGTTCGTCAATCAGACGCAACTTATCGGTGGCCTCACAGCGGCGTCCACCAGCGCCAGCGCCAATGCGACTCTCGCTGTCGGTATGGTGCCGGTGATTGTGGAGTGGCAATGGTCAACGACGACTCCGGCGCTCGCGCTCAAATGGACACCACCAGGCGGATCGTCGGTATTGATTCCGGCCGATGTTATGTCGAACTCGCTCAATCAGGTATCCGGTTATCTTCTCGGATATTATTGGAATGGGTCAGCGGCTAATTGGCATCCATAATGGAAATCGAACCGCACAAGCTCAATGGCGCCGCGCCAACCGTAACGACCTATTCGCCATTGGTGAAGGCCGATGCCAATCGCGTGCGGCAAATCTGGCCGCGCGTACGCCTTGGCTGTCTCGCTATCAAGGCGATGGACAAGCACGGCGACGCCGGTAACTGGACGCCTGAGCACATCCGCACGCAGATCGAGATGGGCTTTCAGGGCCGGAGCACCTGCGAGCTTTGGCTGATTCAGAGTCGCAAGGGCCAGATGGAAGGGTTTCTCGTTACCATCGTTGGTAACTGTCCATACCTGAACGTCCCTCAATCGCTGATTGTGTGGGTAGCGTACACGTTCGGGCCGCATTCATCGTTTGGACCGGCTGCGCATCGGAGAAACATGGAAATTCTGGCGCAGCTTGAGGAGCACGCACGCAGTCTTGGTCTCAAGTACGTCGATGGCTATTCGCCGTCTTTCAAATGGGTTAAGTGGCTAGATCGTTTCAGCGGCGGTAAATACCGAATGGCGCAAATTATGTTCCGCAGGGAGGTGTGGAAGGTTTGAGCGGAGGAGGACCATCGCAGACTGGCAGCGCAAGTTCGAGCACCACGTCAAGCCCGTGGGGGCCGTCCACGCAGCTTGGCAAGCTCTACATCAACGATGTGATGAGCATGTTCGGCGGTGGCTTGCCGACAATGCCCGCAAACTTGAACCAGCAGGTCGCGCCGATGACTGCGGGTCAGACCTCCGCACTGTCGGGAATGAACGCGCTCACGCCGACCGCGATGAACCTGACGGGACTAGGCGCGGGAGAGATGGCAAGCTTCGCGTCGGGGGCGCAGAACAACCCCAGTAGCAATCCCGAGCTCGCGGCGTACTACAACGCTGCTGCCGGACCGATGGTGCAGAATTATCAGAATGCAATTGCGCCTTCGATCATGGCACAGGGGCAGCAGAGCGGATCGGTCGGTGGGACTGGCTACAACCAGGCGCTGAATACGGGTGAATATAATCTCGGCCAAGGATTGGGCACGCTTGGCGCGAACATCTTTGAGCCGGCATTTCAGCAGGGCCAGCAGCTTCAGTACAACGCGGCACAGGGACTTCCCGCTGCGGCGATGTCGCTCTATTCACCGCTGTCGGCCCAGTACAGTGCGGGCGCGACGCAGCAACAGCAATCGCAGAACGTGCTCAACACGAACTATCAGAACGCGCTATCGCAGGCTCAGTGGCCGTTCGCGATGTTGAGTGAATTGGGCGGCGCGTTTGGAGCTACCTCAGGAGCGGGTGGGACAACTATAGGAAGCCAGCCCATCATCGGTGGCGGCGGTGGTTTAGGGAGTAAGCTCTAGTGGCGGCCCTTGGCAACATACTTCAAGGCGGCATCAAGTCGCTCGGCAATCTGTTCGGCATGGGCAGCGGTGCGCCGATGGGCATGGGGAGCGCCACGCCGCCGACCAGTATGCCGCCGGGCACAGTCGATCCGCTGAATACTCCAACGTCATCGGCGATCACGAATCCATCTGCGATGTCGAGCACTCCATCCATGGGCTCGATGGACCCGCTGACACAGGCGCTACTCGCGCAACTGACCAAGAGCCAGAGCAATCCGTGGGTTGCGGCCGCGCAGGGGCTTGGGCCGCTAGGACAGACGTTGGAAGAACTGAAAAAGAACTGGACAGTCGGGAGCATGGCGCCTGAATCGCATGCGTCGGTGCAACAGCCCGGCCCGCTGCAATTTCAAGGAGGACAGGCGCCCGGCTCGCCGCTGGCTACGGCGGCGCTGATAGCCCAATTACTCTGATGTCATCGGTAATGTCCATGTTCGGCGGATCGTCGGGCGGCGGAGCACCAGCCAATCCGACTGCCGGGGGTAATCTGTTCGGGATGCAGCCGGGACCAACCGGAGTGCCGGGAAGTTCAGCGACTCCCCCCGCTTCCCCCGGAACGATGCAACCATTGACGATGCCTGCGCAGCCATCGGGCACGCAAGGCGGAGCGCCAGCGCCATCGGGAGCGATCAACACGAGTAGCAGTAGCGGTAATGGTGGAATCGGACAGAAGATCGGCTCAATGATGCCTATGGTCGCAAAGATGTTTGGATAAGAGAATGCCGGACTCCAACACAGATAGTGGCTCTTTCTACGATAAGATCAAGAGCTTTATTCCGGTAATTGCCGGGGCTGGCATCGGTGCGCTCGCTGGCGGTGGACCTGGGGCGTTGATGGGTGCGGGCGGGGGTGCGGAAGCAGAGAACCAGCAACAACAGACCGACGCAGCGCGGCAGGAAAAGTTACTCTCGCTGATGTCGTTGATGGAACAGCGCAAAGAGACGGAGGCGTATCGCCAGCAATCTCTACAAGACCGTGAGACTCAGAACACGATCATGGACCAGCAGCGTCAGCAAGCGCAGCAGGACCGTGAAAGCCAGAATCGCGTCATTGATTCGATGAAGCAGTCGCAGCTTGATGAGAAGACTTCACGCGATCAATTTATGGAAGGTCTTGGTGCGCAGCGTAATCAGATATCACAAGGAAACTTGGAACTCCGCGCGATGATCGCGGGACGGAACGGAAGCGCGACCGCCCGCTTCGATGCGGGTGTGAATACGCTCTCGATGCTGACTGGCAAATCCCCCGGCGAAGTCGGTATGGCGATGACTCATGCAGGCCTCTCCGCAAATGGGGCGACCTATGTTGCGACTCGCGCCGCCGAAATGATGCGCGCGGGTAAGAAACCTGACCTCGACCAGCTAATCAACGAGGGTAGCAAGACCAAAGATCAGTATGGGACAATTCTCGATAACGTGTCGAGTGCGATGGCCGATCCGAAAGCGGACGGCGCGAAGATGCTCGGTCCCGGTGCCTACTCGAATTACCTGATCGCAAAGGCAAAGCTCGGAACTTTACCGCCAGCGGAGCGCAAGGCAGCCGAGGATAAGATCAAGAAATTCGCAGCAGCCAGCGTTCAACCGACCGATCCCGACAAGGCAAAGGGTTGGAAGGAGCCGACCTACGATGACCTCGCGGGCCTGCTCGATCCGTCCGCACCAGATATGGGCGATGACGGCGGAAAACCTGCCGCTACGCCGACGTCAGCGGCAACCGCGCCCGCGAAACCCGCACCGGGGACTCCGACTTCGGGCGCAACTGGAACTTCAAAAAGCGGTAAGCCGATCGTCATGGGACCGGATGGAAAGTGGCATTACGCACCATGATTACCGTGGGATCAAAACCGACGATGGGCGACCTCGTACCGCAAGACGATTTGCCGGGTGGGGCTGCGCTCGGTGCTGCGGTGCCAGCGGACGATTTGCCGATGGCTGCCACTCTGAAAGTGCCAATACCAAAGGCGTCCGCAAAGCTCACGCCTATGGAGGCAGAACGGCAACGCGAGGCCATCGAAGGCCCAGCGCCCGAACTTGCGGATGCGCCCGTAGCCAACGCAGTCATGGCGGGTGCGCTCACGGGCGGTCTCGGAGCGATACCGGGTGCCGCCCGCGGCATTACTAGCGCACTTGTTGGCGGTGCTGATTTCGGTGTGCAGCAGGGGTTGCAGGATTGGGTGGATAAGCTGCTCGGTGGCCCGCTCAAGAACCATCCATATCTGCGTGAAGTATTGAGTACCGCTGGCGGTTTAGCGGCGGGAATGGCGCTTCCAAGTGCGGGTAGATTGCCGGGTCTGCGCACTGGGCCGACATCAGAAGAAGGCGCGAACATCCTCGAGAAGATTGCGCAGAAACGCGCCATCGATGAACCGGAAGAAGTGATGGCTGGAACGCACGTGCCGCCAATGGAGGGTGCGTCCCCCAAGCCGTTTGAAGCGGAACCGGCAACGCCAGAAGAGCCAGACCCCGCAGTGGTGGCCCATGCTCAAAAGGAAAACGAATGGGCGACACGGCGGGCGAAAGCAATCGCCGATAATGATCAGGAGGGAATAGCCAAGGCCGAAGCGGAGCGACCTGAAATCGAAGCGTCGCGGGCAGCGTTGCGCGAGAAAGAACCGCAGCATGGTCCACAACCAACCGCACAGCCGAAAGAAGAACTACGCGCCGCCGTCGAAAAAGGCGATCAGCCAGCCGCGAAAGAGGCGCTGCAACAGGAACTTGAACGCCATCCATCCGCAACCGTGTATGACATGCGCATCGGAGACATGAAGCGTGATCCTGAGCGGTTCCAGTATAAGACTGCGACCGACAAAACGGCGGGTGCTGACGGCGCTCTGAGCGACATCCAGACCTATGATCGCGGACTCGGCGGCGTCATCACGACGTATCACGATCAGAACGGCGAATTTTACGTTGCTAACGGGCATGGACGTGCGGCGGCGTTGGAACATCTGGAAGGCCCGGACGCGACGCATCGCACCCAAATCATCGAGTCGCGTCCGCCAGACGACCCACAGGCGGTCAAGGGAGCTATCAAATACGGCTACACGCCGGAACAGGCGCGCGCCTACGGAGCGGTAATTAACATCGCCGAGGGACGTGGCACCGCGATGGACGCTGCCAAGTTCTTCCGCTCGCAGGGCATGGACACCAAGAGCATGCAGGCGGCCGGCATTGCGCTCAATCCGATCGAGGAAAAGACGCAGCGGGCGGTGGCGCTCTCGCGGTTGTCGGGCACAGTCTTTCGTGCCGTCGAGCATGGCGTCATCCCCGAAAAGTTGGGAGTAGCCATCGGGCGCGAATTAGGTGACAGTCCGACCGCGCAGGATGGCCTCTATGCCATGATGAAAAAGGGCGGCTTCAAGGACATGAGCGCCGCCAAATTGGGCGAGATGCTGCGACTCGCGAAAGGCTCCGGCGAGACCGTCGAGAAATCGATGACCCTGTTCGGCGCCGAAGAGATGAAGAAAAGTCTCATATCGGAGCAGGCGGACGTACTCAACGGTATCAAGGGACGGTTGCGTGGTGAGAAAAAGCTGTTTGGAACGGTGGCTGAGGGTGCTGGCAAAATCGAAGAAGCTGGTGTCGGCAAAGTCGATCCAGAGACGGGCGAACGCTTGTCTAACGTGGCTGCTCAAAATCTCGATCTTCTCGGACGAACTGCCTACTCGTCGGGGCCGGTAAACGACGTTATCCGCAATGCGGCAAAGGAGATCGCCGATAATCCGAGCAAGAAATCGAGCATCATCAAAGACGCATACGCCAAGATTGCCGCCCATTTGGCGCAGATTGTGCCGGAACCGGAAGCACAGAAGGGATTGTTCGCGAAGCCCGAAGAACCGATGACGTTGGGCGTCGGCGCTCCCGTTGTGCAGGCCGCGGAGCGCGTTATCTCGATGCTCCCCGAAGAAGTCCGTAACTCACCTGCCAAGATCGGCAAGATGCTCCAACGCACCTTCGCGCCTGAAACCGATGGTGCGTTCGCACAGCGGGCAGGAGAGATTCAGGAATCTAAAGCGGCTGACCTGCGGGCACGTATCGGATCGGCTGCGCGTGCTGTACGTCCATTGCGCGAGTATTTCGACAGTTTGCCACAAGAGACGCGGCATAACCTCGCTTCGCAGATGGAGCAGGGTAACTTCGACCAACTTCCCGACCATCTAAAGCCGTTCGGTCCAGCAATGAAGTCGATTACCGATGCTGCGCATGACCGGCTTCAACGGCTCACGCCTGACCAGCAAATTGGCTATGTCGATAATTACTGGCGGCATTTGTGGGCGAACAAGCCCGAAGAGGTCCAGGACGCTTTCGAGCGCATCAAGTCAGGTTCGGGCAAGCCGCTGACTGGCGGTGCCGGATTCCTCCAGCAGCGTCGGTTCGCGACAATGCAGGAAGGTATCGACGCTGGCCTAACGCCAAAGTTTACAAATCCCGTCGATCAATGGCTCGCGGGCGTGCAGCAGGAATGGCGCTATGCGACCGGCAAGGAAATGTGGAACGGCATCAAGGATTCCGGTATCGCGAAGTTCTATCGGGTGACGGACAAGGTGCCGAGAGAGCTAGCCAAGATCGATGATTCGGTTACTCGCGTTTTGGCGCCGACCGATAAGGGCGTAGCGCATCTTGGCGATTGGTACGTGCCGAAAGAGGTCGCGCGGATCTTCAACAACTATCTCTCTCCCGGTCTCGGGCAGAATCCATTCGCCTCGATCTCGGCGCTCGGCAATCGAATCCGCGTGGAGTTCTCCGCCTTCCATTTCCTGCTCACGTCTATGTCGGCGACGGCGCAAAAGGTGGGCGACCAGTTCATTGACGGTCTCGGCGACATCGCGCACGGCAACATCGGCACTGGGGCGCTCAAGATGGCGCTCTCTCCTGCGCGTGCGATGGTGGGGCCGGCGGAAGTCTATCGGGATTGGCGACTCGGCAAGGACGTTATTTCAAAGGCGATGGGCGGCCATTTCGATGATCCTGCCGTATCGGACGTGATTCTCGGCGGCGGCAACTTCGATTACGGCTACGACAATGCGGGCCATATTATCGGCGATACTTGGAAGAATGCTTTCGGGATTCCGCAGAAGCTCGCTGATAAGACCGCCGTGATCATGAAGCACTGGGTCGCCCCGCTCAAAGTTGGCACGCAACTCAGGCTTTATAGTCAGGCGCTCAATAAGGCGATGGAAGAAAACGGCGGTCAGGAACTCTCGATGGTGGAGCGCCGGACTCTCGCGACCCAGGTGCGCCGTCACGTCGATAATGTGATGGGCCAGATTCAACGCGATAACCTGCATTTCTCGAACGGCATGAAAGACGCCCTGCATCAGGTGATCGCATATCCAGGTTGGCAGATCGGAACGCTGCGACTGATGGGTGGCGCAGCACGTGGGATCGCCAAAGGTGCAGTCGGATCGAAGATGGACATGCAGGCGCAGCAGGCGCTTCGCTTTGCGACTGGAATGATCATCACTGGTGGAACGATCGGCACCCTTGCGAATTACATGATGACCGGCGAGATGCCGAAGTCGGTCAGCGAAGCATTTCTGTGGCCCACCGGACAGAAAGATGCCAACGGCAATCAGATTCGGACGGAAGGTCCGATGTATCTGGTGCGCGATTATCTTGCCGCCTATGGTCATCGACAGTCCTATAGTCCGAACGACGTGATGGCGTGGCCGAAAGCGATAGGCGAAAGCGCCCTTTCCAAGATGAATTGGCCGCTTGCGGCGGCGAGCTATATCATGCGCAACGCCAATTTCTTCGGGAAGCCGATTTACTTTCCCGACTTCGACAGTCAGCCGAAGCAAATCCAGAAGATCGTCGGGCAGTTCCTCAACGAGGGCGGCGTCCCGTTCTCCGTGAGCAACGCGAAGGAGTTACTGCGCGAGGGCAAGTCTCCGTTGAAATCCATCGCTGCCGGAGCGATTGGCCTGACGCCGGAATCAAGGGCGCTCCGGCAAACGCCTGCGCAGAATTTCATTGACCAGGCGACGCGAAGCGGACCACAGCAGCAGCCGCAAAGTCCCGACCAAGTGCAGCGCAGTCAGATTCTCGGTAAGTTTGAGTCAGACGTTCGCCGACAGCGCACGGGTGGCCCAAAGGTGGATATGGGGCCGATTAAGGATGCGCTTGGCAAGCGGCTGATAACCGAGAAAGAATTGACGCAGCGGGTGGAAGATTCTGGCAAGCGCCCGTTTGCTCTAGCCGTGGGTCGCGCTCCGCTACCGATTGCTTTGCAGGCGTGGAAGATTGCGAGCGATAATGGCGATGAACAAGATGAGCAGGATGCAGCCAATGAAATATTCCGCAAGATTCGCACAGGAGCAATGGCGAACCTGCCACCTGACCAACAAGCCGCGGCGAAGGCCTTGTTAACGCCGTTTCTGAAAAAGACCTTACGGGGAGAAAGCGGTGCGGAAGCTCCTTAGCCTTATATTCTTGCTCTTACTACCGGCGGTGTCGCTTGCTGCCCCGACTTGTCCGACCTCGATTACGACCATCGGCGGAGAGATTTCCTGTTGGGTTCCACCATCGTCCGGCACAACCATTGCCGATTTGGTCGATTCTAACCCGCTCACCATCGATCCCAGTTCGACGTTCGGGCTTCAAGCAGGTAATACGCTCGGTTGCGGCAATGGTGGGAGTGCGCAACCGCAGAATGTCTCGTCGGGTTGTGACCTTACGAGCACCGCCAGCTATTCGCCATCGGCGCTGACGCTGGTGATGAAGTTCTCTGGGTTGGGCGGACCTCTGGCTCAATTCGGCTCGACCTCCGCGACCACGGCACCGTACCAGTATTTTGAACTCTATCTCGATACCTTCGGGCGGCTGACGTGGGGCACTTACAACTATGGCGCTCTCAACACGCTCCAGACCGGAACCAAGGACCGTCCGCAAGTGTATGCCGACGGCAACTCGCACATTGCAGTGGCGTCGATCGGCGCGAACGGAATGCGCCTGTACGTCGATGGCTCTCTTGTTGGCAACAACAGCCTGACGCTCGCGAACTATGCGGCCGGCTACTGGCTGTTCGGCAACGCGAGCCTCACGGGGGCGGCGCCATCTGGGGCGTCGTGGCCCTACGCGACACCGCAACCGTGGTTCAACGGCACGCTCTACTACTGGGCATGGTGGAACTCCCAATTGACCGATGCGCAGGCCGAGGCGCTGTCGAATCCGGGAACCAATCCGCCGGGGCCGATCACGAACAATTATTGTACCGTGACCGGACAGATGGGTTCGCTCTATCTGACGCAGGGCTACGCCTTTGCTAACTCGGATGTGACCTTCAATATCGAGGCGGGCCAGTTGCCGGCGTGCAGCGCGACCATCCCGGTTGCAGCTTCGCAGCAGACCTACACGACCGATGCGCAAGGTAACTTGCCGCCCAATCTCACCATCCCGCAGGGCGCACACGTCAACATGCTGTGGGCGGGGACGACCACTCCGCTTATCATTCCGTGCCAGTCGAATTGTCCCATTTCGGAATTGATACCGGCGCAAAATCCACTGCCGGACGCAGTGAGCGCGATTGACCTCGCGGGACCGCTGTACCAGGGCACGACTGTCTCCAACCCTGCAGTCGGCACGATTGGGCCTGCGACCCTGACTGCGCCCGGCACGGCTCCCTATGTCGGCTCTGGCAGCACCGTAACACTGGATCGGAATCTCGGGCCGCAGTTTACGGTGACGCTGACGGCAACCAGTTCGATTACCTTCTCGGACCTTGAAGATGGGGCGCCACCTTTTGCGGTGGACGTGATCGAGGGCGGCTCGGGCGGCTACACATCGCCATTTGTTGCACCTGCCGGATACACGCTGGCTTGGCCGGGTGGCTCGCAGCCAAGTCCGGTATCGACGGCGATTGGCGTCCACAGTTTCTATTCCTTCACCGTTGAAGGCACGAAGATTTTCGGATCACTCGCGGTTTCGACAGCAGGGACCGGCACCTTCCCGCTGACAGCCACGGCGAATTTCAACAATTACTCTGGGGTCAACATCAATTCGCTGACGACCGGAACGTACACCGGCCCGACACCGACCGTGTCTGCGACCTGCACCGGAACTTGCGCGACCACGTACACTTACGAGCTTACCTGCTTGGGGGATAATTCGACGTATAGCCCGGTGAGCACGGCGACAACGGCGATGAATGCCTCGACCCTCGATGGCACGCACTTCAATACGATCACGTGGACCGACGAAACCGGGTGTAGCGGTTATAATATCTACGGGCGCATCGGCGGATCGCTTGGGCTGATTGCGACTGTTGGAGCAGCGGTTGCGACCTTTACCGACAATACCGCATCGTCGCCTGGCGCCGCGCCGCCAACCAGCGGCACGATGGGCGTGTTCACCGCGACGGGCGGGTTCATCGGTAATCTGAATGTCCTGACGACGTTGGGCGATACGCTCTATGAGAATGCGACGCCTGCGAACGCGCGACTGGCAGGGAATGCAAGTCAGCTTGCGACGCCGACCGCGCCGGTAATCACGAACGTCGGGACGGCAGGATCGACGTACTACCCTTATTATCTCGTTTGTAACGACTCAGTTGGCGGTCAGACGCTACCAAGCCTCGCGGGAACGACGACGACCGGCAATGCGACGCTCAGTGCATCGAATTACAACGTCGTCACCTTTCCAACCGAGCTAGGTTGCGCCTCGTTCGACGTGCTTTCGCCGGATACCGTGCATTCGGTGGCGCTGGCGGTGACGGCGGGCTTCTTCGACGACATCGGCGGCGGTGGCACCTCCTATGTGACGCCGGTGGCGAACACCACACAGACGACGAAGTTCCTGTCGAGTACGGATACAGGCGGAGCGGTTCAGGCTCCGGCGTGGAGCCTACTTGGTGCGATCAACGTGCCGGGATTCGACAACGTGACCGTGAGGGGGATTCCGACCGCGAACATGGTCCCGTTGACTTCGAGCGCGACGGCGGCGGTGTGGACAAATCTATCGTCAATCACTCCGCACGGTCAGCAGCTTATCATCACGACCGGCACCTTTACGGTTCCGGCGAATGTCTATTCAGTGACGTTTGAGGTATGGGGGCCGGGTGGTGGTGGTGGCGGATATGGTGCGACGCCGACTAATGGGAGCAACGGTTCTGCAGCGACTACGGTAAAAATCAGTTCGACCACCTATGCTTCGGGAACACTGGGGGAGGGTGGTGCATCTGCGACTGCTTCTGCGATAGGCGCAGGCGGCACCATTTCTGGGAGTTCTGTTGGTACGCTCGCACTAGCTGGAAATCCCGGCTTTTATGGAAATGTTCAAAGTGGGGCTTCGAGACCAACAGGTGGGACGGGCGGGATGGCTCCGCGCGGCGATCCCAGTTCTGGCGCAGTAGGATGTGGTGGTAACGGCGGCGGCAATGGCGTCGGTGTTTATGGTGGTGGCGGTGGAGGAAGTGGCGGTTATGGCGAAACTCAAGTGACCACGACCCCAGCAACTGTATTCGCTGTGGTTGTTGGGGTTGGTGGTGCGGGCGGGACGGGTGGCACGGAAGCGGGCGCCAACGGCTGTAACGGAGCTGTGTTGGCGACGTGGTAAATCAAAGCACCGGAACTGGTCGGACGGTCGAATTGAAGCACGCCGAGAACCAATTTTCGATATTCGGAGGCGGGTTAGCGTCGTTCACTATAGCGCTTTGAGCCACGTAGAGCCCAAATTCGCATTGGGTGTCGTTTGCGAAATTGGGAGAGTAGGTAATCACACCCGTCGAATTGATGATGATGAAATACCAGAACGGCAGCACGATGAGCAGGGCAAAGCGTTTCATTTCGATTTCTCCTTTTTGCGCGGGATATTCCAGTACGCGCTTTTGCATTTGGGGCAGATCATTGGTTTGCGTGTTCCGCGCGGAGTCCAGATATGACCGCAACGATCACATTTGAACGCGGGTACTTTTAAGACCGTCATGCAAATTAGAGGTATCACCGGCTAGGTAAGAAGTCAATGAAGAAGTATCTCAGGTTCTTAATCATCATCGCGGTGCTCGCCGGCGTGGCGTCTGCGGCTATCGCGGCGGGACCGTATAACGCTGGATTCGGCTACCGTTGCAAGCAGGTGTCGGTGACCTCGGCCACAGTGCCGGTTGCCGCGTTGCCGTCCGAGGCCATTACGACGTGGCTATTTCACGTTGAAACCGGCTCGGCGACGGGAGTGTACGTGTTCCCCTACGTCGGGACGCTTCCGACCGCCGTGCCGACCCCTAGCGGGGTGATGGAAGTCGCGGTAGGGGCTTACGTCTCGGATGCTGTCACTTGCGATTCTCAAGATTGCCTAAACTCGATGGGGTCGGCTTGGGCGGCTGTGCTATTCACCGGCTCGACGGCCGTTAATTTGGATGCGTGCGGCAGATGACTGGCAATACTCGCATAACCGCCTTCACGGCGACGACTGTTGCGAATCAGGTAGTCGGGCCTAATCCGCTTCGCCGCGGCTTGCGCATCCAGATATTCGGGCCGCCAGATGTAACTGGTGGAATCACCGTCTGGATGGACGATTCGGGCAATCATGCGGTCGTTCAAGCGTGCTGGCAGATAATTTCCGGCGCGGTGTGGGAGTGGGGCAGGCCAGACACGCGGGAGTTTTCACGGGCGCAACATCTATCGAACTGTCCAACGGCAGCGATCAGCGTAATCACTTCGACGGGAAGTGCGACAGGTCTCATTGAGGAACTAGAATAGTGATCGAAGGCCGCAACACCTGTCCGCAAGATGGGACTCCTCTGCAAGTGGTCGTCGTGTACGACAGCGTGCACGCGGAAGCTGGCTGCGGATCGTGCCGTGCGCGCTATCCGGTTATCGGCAAATTCAAGGCTGAGGACGCGCAGACTCTCAAAGTGCCGGTAAAGCTCGCTCCGGTATTCTCACGATGCCCCTATGATCAGGGCGCTCTCTTGCTGATGCACAGATACGGATACGCGACGATGGCGCGATACAAATGCGAACGACCCAACTGCATTTTTGAGATCACGCAGGGGTGCATCGCATGAAATGGCTCGCCCTGATATTCGCGCTCGCATTCGCGACTCCAGTGTGGGCGGATGGTAGCCCGCATTCGGGTATCGGCGATTGTATCGCGAGCAGTCAGGCCGTGGGGAGACTCAATGCGAACGCGCCGCCGACGTGTGCCAGTTCCCTGAGTGCTAGCGTCAACAACGTCCTGAACGTGATGGCGCCGCCGTACAACGCCAAGAACGACAATGTGACTGACGACACCACGGCAATTCAGCAGGCAATTTATGACGTAGAAGGCGCGACGCCGCCGACCTTTCCGCCCTACCTCATTAGCCGCACAGTGTATCTACCAGCATCGACAAAAGTGATATCAGGTATTCGTGCGTGCTATTCAATTTCCAAACCGCTGCGCGTCGCTTCGGGGCCGATTGAAATCAAGGGCGACTCCGGGTCGTGCATCACGAAAACCTATGCCGGGCCAACGATCATCACCGAAGCGTGGGGAACCGGCTATCTGACCTATGGCCCCGCATTGGTCGGCACGGGAGCATCCATTAGCACTATCGGCTGTACCTCGGGCAACTTCTGCACCAACGGCATCATCGATTTGTCGCAGTATCTCAATACGTCCGCGGTTAGTTTGGCAGCCGCTTTTGCAACCGGCTTTGATATTGAGTTCTGGATGGAGCCGACTTCGTTTGTTCAAGGCGGTCCCGTGTTGGGGTCGGAGCCGTCACCTCCTGGCAGTGGCAATGGGATGTTTAAGTTAACTTTGTCCACAACGACAGGACTTGTAACGGCCACGGTCAATACTACTGGCGGCCTTGTCAGCTTGACGGCGTGCCCCGGCCAGACGCTTTCGACCGCCTATGATATGGCGCTGGATTGGGACGGCACTACCTATCGCTTGTTTCAAGGTGGAACGCTCTGCTCAAGTTCGTCGTCATCCAGCGCGCCAGTTCAGGGTCCGTTCGAGGCCATGATGCTTCCCGATCTTGGTCATTTCGGTAATTGGATGGCAGGCGGCGCCTCCGTCAACCCGTTCCAAGGATACCTCGACGAGATTCGTTTCGAGACCCAGTCGCTGCACACGTCCAATTACACACCGCCCACTACGCGCTTCACAGCCGATAGCAAGACAATACTTTTAATCGATCCCGCTGCGACTAATGTTGATGGAACTCAGGTTGCAAATGAAGCGTATTGGTATGGGCAGACTAATGTATATTTTCCGATACTTGGCGTCCCGCAGGGAGCCGGAATGCAGGGACTGCATCTGCATAATCTCGAACTGTGCGCCAACAACGGAAGCACGAATAAGACCGACGGGTTTTTTGCTCAATGGTCAAACAATATGGAGATTGATCACGTCTCCTGCGGGCAAGCCGTGTATGCTGGCCTGAATTTCTATAACAATGATTACGGGACTTTCGAGCACGATAATTATGTTGGTTACGGGATGCTCGGAATCCTGCATGGTGTGGCGTGGAATGGAAGCTTGGCGCAAAACGACCGCATGGATGATCAGACTATCGCCTGCGAACTGACGACAGGCAACGGCGGCGGCAACTTCCACGATATCCATCAAGATTGCACCAATCGCGGCGCACTCTATTACTGCAAGATGTATATGAACATCGGTTTTGTGTCTCAGAGTGATTACGATACCTGCGACGAAGAAGCCTCTGATTCTAATTTTGTAGCATCAATTTTACTCACCGCTCCCCTTGTTCCGATTACCTTCATTTCGCCCGACATTGCCGCCGTCGCGAATAAGCCCTTCATCGATCAAGATGGCGGAGGCGTGGGTGCTACGATTATCGGCGGTCAATTTCAGGTAATTAGCGCAACGCCCAGCTACCTCATCGACTATACCAACGGGACGCCCTCGACGCCGACGCGGTTGAATAACACAGTCAATCCAATCGGCGTTCCAATCTCGAACCTGATGCCCTCGGTAGTCCACGACAACGGTTGCCGAGGCAGTGTCACTTTGTCAAGCGGCTCCGGCGTGTTTTCGGATCAGTGTCTTTTCTCGAATGACCGATGCAGTGGGGTGGATACGACGACAGCAGCGAATGGGCCTGCAACTGCGTTCGCATTTCCTACAATCGGACGCTCAGAGGGCGATGGGGTGACGAATACTGATACGTCGCTGGTGAGCGCGACGCTGGCATTTGTTGCGGGCGATGTGGGTCGGCGGGTTCACGGCTCTGGCATTTCTGAGGCCAATGGTGGCACCTTCATAGCTTCGCGAACGAACGGAACAACCGTGGTCCTCAGTCAAGCAACCACAGCGACAGCGACGGGTGTCTTTATCACCTTGGACGCATCGTCGGCGATAACGGCGGGAACAGGCTCGAACGTGATGGCGGTACTCTG
>Ga0187854_10000572_pt1 | contig 45394 bp, 50 predicted proteins | sample June2016WEW_6_15_FD_132445 | JGI IMG/M metagenome (GOLD analysis project Ga0187854, IMG submission 132445) | Peatland microbial communities from SPRUCE experiment site at the Marcell Experimental Forest, Minnesota, USA - June2016WEW_6_150 | ecosystem: Environmental > Terrestrial > Soil >... | reverse complement strand
TCCGCTGGAAGCATGAATTCTGAGAATTGTGATGGGGAGATATCAGGGATTTCCGGTCCGGGTATCTCGTCACTCTGGGGAGAGGTTGAATCTGACTCTGAAACAACTGTTTCTTGGGGGGAGGCAGAAGATTCGGGCTCTTTTGGGGCCTCGGGTTGCTGAGGAACTTCCTTGGGGGGAACCAATGGTATAATACCTGCTGAACGATCAATGAGAGTTTCTTTCGGTAGTATATCCGTGTTGATTGGCAGAATATTTCTACCAGATTCCTGTTTGAGAGATTGCGGCACTTTCTCAGTTGTGGTGAATGCTCCCATACTGCCTGGAACAACGATCGGAGATCCACAACGGTTGCAGAAACCCGATCCCTCCGGCACACGGTTTCCGCACCGTGAACAATAGGTACCAAAACCGGAAACCGACATGTCAGACTCTTTTATCGTTGGCGATGAAGGGGCAGGTTTTTGGGTAGTAGTCTCATTAACATTAACAGGCTGAGATACATCCATTTCTTTCTTCGCAGTGGTTTTCATCACGGTGGGGATATTTTGTGTTGCTGGTGAACTGACCTCGATACGAGGCGTTACAGTGCGCTCCGGTTTTTTTGGAGCTGGTCCTCGTCCCGGGATGACTTTACGAATGGCCTGTTCAAAGGATGATGATATATTCTCTTTCAACGCCTTCGCCCACGCATCGCGCTCCCTGATCCTGTTCCCTCCAGTCTGACGGGAGAACGTGAGGATCATCTGCCGTATTTCACCGGTCTTTGCCAGGACTGACAATGTTATAATCTGGTCCCGTATCGCATTCTCGCCCACTTCAACATCTTTAATCGTAACAAGGGGAATCTCTTTTTGGGGTAAGAGGTTTTTTGCCCTGTCAACAAGAATGATCCGCTTGTTGGTAAGAATACCCTCAAACGGAATCGATTTGACAAATATTCCCTGTGTCCGTAAGATGACAGACTCATCACTACGCAGTTCCGGATCGCCCATTATACCCCTCAGTTCTCGATACTTGTGTAGAAATTAGTAGGTCTGGCGAGAAAAAGATTTGTTAAAAATTATTGTCTGAATTGTAATGGGATCCTGTCAGGTTTGATAATTACGGTTTGCGATCTGTGATAACAATCATCCAGAATCCGGTTCAGATGGGGATTTTTACTACCGGGAGTGAAAGCTGACAAAAGAATATTTTCTCCTTATTCCGGTATAATCTGTTACTCCAGGATTACCGGATCAGCAGGTAATTGCTTCGAAGTGCAATCAATTGGAATTTTTTGCAACGATTCTGAATGCGAATTCATACTATCGGGATTCTGGTCGGAGCTGTACTGATGCAAATAACCACACCGGCAACATATTAAATTCGCTATGCCATGGAGTATGATATGCAAAAAAGGTATGTGTTAGTTGTCTTGGTACTCATTTTTTTTGTCTGTTCTGCCGGATGTTCATCCTCACTCCCTGCCCAACCAACGCCAACCCCGACACCAACACAGGTTGTCCCGTCAACACCCGAGAGCAGAACTGCCACTGTTCCCCCATCTGATATGGCACTCCAGCTGTCAGATATGAACTCAGATTATATTATCAAAGACCGATCGGTAATGATCTCTCCGGAAGTAACTCAGCTCACGCATGATCTTGGCTGGCGACAAGGGTATTTTGTCCTGTTCTATCGCCTGAATAAGGATAAAGATGATCAGACCTTTATCCGGCAGTCAATCAATATTTTTCCTCTTGAGAACATGAACAAAGTATTCTCCATTGAAAAAGAGGATATGAAATCCGGGTCCAATGGTTCAAGCACATTCTATGAAATTCCATTCCCGACCATTGGAGATATGAGCATTGCATTTCGGGGATCTCTTACTAATGATCCTTATGACTTCGTGGTTTATACAGTCCTGTTTACAAAAAAGAACGTGTATGAAAAAATTACCATGACAGGCACGACTACAGATTATGAAACATTAAAAGATATCACGCAAAAGGCAGCGGAAAAGATTCGCTGATGTTCTCCCGAAAAATTCGCGGGCAGACATCTGCCCGCTGAACCGGAAGGGTAATAATCGGACTATGGTATTTATCTGCAGGCAATGCGGGTCATGCTGCATGTATATGGGCGATTATATCGCGATCGAACGCCAGACCGGGCCATTCACCTTTGAATGTGAATCGGTCTCGACCGGTACCCCGTTTAATGCAGAAGTGGACAGGGACAAGCGGCGGATCTTTTCTGATTTCTCGTTTCCAAAGCAGCATCCCACGGCCTGTCGCTTTCTGCGCCCGGACGGAGACCTCGTCCGATGCACGATCCACCGGGACAGCCCGCCGCAGTGCAAGTTTTATCGCTGCGTGGTGATGCGGGTGCAGGATCGGCACGGTATGGTGCTTGGTACCGTCAGGGGAACCCTCGATATCCATTCCGATGACCCGGGACTCAGGGCAGTGTGGGTGGCGATGGAGCGGAAACGGCCGAAGTCCGATGTGGAGGCCGAGCCTTGGATAGCCACGTTCCTTCGGGAGAAAGGGTACCGGGTGGAGTAAAAAGGTATTCCACTACATTTAAAATTACAAAAAAATCATAGTAACGCCCAGGTCGGAATTCGAATCCGAGTCGTTTGCGTGACAGGCAAACATGATGGGCCACTACACTACCTGGGCTCTCTTATGAACAAATGTCCCGCCTCCCGGATTCGAACCGGGGACATCGCGGTAGCCGCGCAGTTACCGATACCGGTAAACCATACTACAGCCGCGCACTCTACCGAGCTGAGTTAAGGCGGGGCACTGCGCTATAAATGTAGGGATAGTCTGGTATTAAACATATCGTAAAAGATCAGGGTGAAATGGCAGAAATTGCCCAAATTTCAGGAATTTCTGGGCATTATTTAAATAATCCACATACCCATTAAGATACATGACTGCTCGCAAGGATGTTGCGGGGGATCGTCTTCTTCACTGATAGCTCAGCTCGTGAAGAAGTGACTGTTTTTGACACTACGCTCCGGGATGGAGAACAAACCCCGGGGATTGCATTCACCTTTGAACAGAAACTCCAGATCGCTCGCCAGCTCTCTGACATCGGCGTCTACACAATCGAGGCAGGGTTCCCTGCGTCATCGAAAGCCGAGAAAGAGACGGTAACCGCCATCAAAAAGCTTGGTCTTAAGTCGAAGATCTGCGGGCTTGCCCGGTCCGTGAAAAACGATGTAGACACCTGCCTTGACTGTAACGTCGATATGGTGCACGTCTTTATCCCTACCTCGGATATCCAGCGGGAGAACACTATTAACAAGAGCCGGAAGGAAGTACTCGAGATTACGGCTGATATCATCGGCTATATCCGGAAGCACTCCGACCTGTGCATGTTCTCCGCTATGGATGCCACACGGACGAACTGGGATTATCTGATGAAGGTGTTCCAGACAGCCACAGACGCCGGCGCAACAATCATCAACGTGCCGGATACGGTTGGCGTTATCTCGCCATCGGCGATGAAGATGCTCATCAAACGCATCAACAAAGAGATCCGGTGCCCTATCGATGTGCATTGCCATAACGACTTCGGGCTCGCGGTCGCGAATACGATCGCCGCCGTTGAAGCCGGGGCATCGCAGGTGCAGGTGACTATTAATGGGCTGGGTGAACGCGCAGGCAATGCCGACCTTGCCCAGACCGTGATGATCATGGAGTCGATGTACCGGATCAAAACCGGGATCGAGAAGACGAGACTTGTCGAGACCTCACGTCTCGTCTCCCGGTTCAGCGGCATCGGCATCCCTCCGACCCAGCCAGTGGTCGGCGAGAACGTCTTTTCGCACGAGAGCGGCATTCACTCGCATGGTGTTATCAAGAACACGGCTACGTTCGAACCGGGTATAATGACCCCGGAGATGGTAGGGCACCGCCGCAGGTTGACCCTTGGCAAGCACGTGGGCCGGCACGCTGTCAGGCAGATGCTGACCGACGTCCATATCGATCCAAACGACCCCCAGCTCGACGCGATCATCGAAAAAGTGAAAGCGATAGCTAGCCGGGGCAAGCGGGTAACCGACGCAGATCTCTATGAGATTGCCGAGACCGTGATGGGTATCGAGCTGAACAACAAGGTGCTTGACTTACAGGACATCGCAATCATGACCGGCAACCACGTAATCCCGACTGCCAGCGTAAAAGCGATGGTGAATGGAAAGGAGCACGTCTTCTCCGCGGTGGGTAACGGCCCCGTGGATGCGGCGCTGACCGCTATTCTCGGGATCACACCCTCGAAGCTGGCACTCAAGGAGTTCAATATCGAGGCGATCTCGGGCGGTTCGGACGCAATGTGCCACGTGACGATTGCGGTCGAGGACGAGCACGGGAAGATCTTCGATGCCAGCGGGAGCGGGGACGATATCGTCTTGTCATCTGTTGAGGCGCTGGTCAATGCGATTAACCTGATCAACCGGGCGTAAAAATTACTCAACCCTTTTTTGTTTTTCGATCCCGGTTCTCCATCTTGGCAGAAGAACTCCATGACGGGTGGAAGAAAAACCGTTAGGCGTTTTTACACCAAGGGTATCCATCCGGAAAAACATGCCCGGTTCAGCCATGGCTGATGGGAAATGCTTTTCGGTGCTCAATCAGGTTCTCTTCGGTAAAGGCCAAATAAAAGAGGATTATGCTGCCTGGGGGGCACCCTTACCCTCAAGTGCCGCCTTGATCTGGGCTTGCAGCTGTTCAAATTTCCCCTGCATCATCTTCTCCTGCTTTTCCAGGGACTTGATACGCAGCTCAAGCGTCTCAATTTTCTCGGTAAGCTTTGCATTCACTACGTCTTTTTTCTTCTGCATCATTACCGTTCCGACACTCATATACATAACAGCGTCCTCTGCCGAATCGCTGATCTCTTCCTGGGCACGTTTTGCCTCACGCACTGCCATCTCGTACTGGGCTTTCTGCGAAAGTATGGTCTGTAACTGCTGCTGTATCTGCTGGAGCATGCCCAACTGGTTCTGAACTTTTGGTGAAAGATTGTTCATGATTGTTTTTCCTGTTATTATATCAGTTCCAATCGATAAAAAGGATTATTCTAAAAGCCGGGTATCGTTTTGCATATTTTATATTTTCGGGTATTATTGCAGGAGCATTTCGATAACAAGGCATTACTTAATATCCTGCATCTCATCGGCCACATTAACGAGCCGGAGAAACATGTTAAGCGCTGCCCGAAGTGCTGCAATATCCCGTGCTTCTATGGTAAGCACAAGCGTTTCCTCCCCTTCAAGCCAGCACTGGGTTTGCGAGCGGGAGTTCACCTCATCGCAAAGTTCCGGGGCCAGTGCACTAAAGATCTGCTGGGCATGGGATGTCGAAAACCGGAAGGTTGCCTCGTGATGCGCCACAGGATTACCACGCACAGAAATATGCATAAAAAAGATGATAAAAGTAGTTATTATGCGGGCATTTTTGCCATATAAAATATTTAACGGGCTTTCATCTCTTTGATCGCAGCACCGCGCTCTTTGAAGAGAATGCGGTGTCCGCAGTATGGACACCTGACATTGACGTCAATCTCAACTTTCTGCTTGCACCGTGCACATTTATAAGTACTTGCCATATCAGGTCCAAAATTATCCTTTAATTTGCTCGGGAGTCCGGTCGATTGCACGCTGGGCTATCTTCATAGCCGGTGTCTGCGGCTGGTATGCCCCTCCTGCAAACTTATAACCGCATTTTCGACATTCCCAGATCCCGGTACCCTTACGCTGAACTGATTGCATGTCACATTTCGGGCAGCGGTGAAGAGCACCTGAAATTGCTTCGATATCTGCCACTCTCTTGCGCACAAATCTTCCATACCGGCAGCCAAAACGTCCTGAACTACCTGTTACTTTTCCTTTTGCTTTATGAGTCGAGCTTGCCATTATGTGTACCCACCGATCTGTCTTCTTTTATTTGTCCTCGTGATTAATATACTTGATTGAGGATTTTTACCTGCCCTTCTCCTTTTGAAAGTTTGTTGATGAGATCATAAAATTCGCCCTGGATACCGGCAGGAATGCGAACCACGCAGATCCATGAACCATCTTTCTGCCATTCGTCCTTCTCCATGGTGGAACCAGCAGCGATATCCCCATATGCTTTTGCAGCAAAATCCGCCGGAATTCGAATCGCCAGCCGTAATTCTTCAAACCTGATAGGAAGAAGTGGTCTCAACGCCTTGACTGTTTCTTTGACCAGTTCATCCAGATGTTTGAATGGATCGATATTCACCCTCGCCTCTTCCATCGCCATTTCTATCCGCTGCGGAGGATGCGGGTGACCGGTCTGGGGGTTTACGGCATTCCTTGCGATAAAGGTTATTACCTGCCTGCGCTTTTCATCTATCATATGTTTGCGCTGTTCGGCAGTGAGATGTATCTCTCCCTTTTCAATGATGCGGCGGGCAATAGCATCAAAGTCAGTAGTGTGAAATACTTTTTCAAGTGATTCATCTGATACCCGGGTCCCCCGTGAAGCGTTGCCAAAGACATGTAACGCGGCAACTACGTCTTCAATATCAACTTTCTGGCCTTGCCTGACCAGAGCTGCCTGATTCGGGTCAACGAGAATCTCAAAGTGCTCCCCGAAACTCTCGAGGCGGGCTACCACTGCCTTATCGAGTGGGATCATAGAAGGTCACTGCTTGAATTGTCCAACAAATGAAGCGACTTCTTCTTTGCTCATTTTACGGAATACCGGGTTCTGACGACTGATTACACCTATTTCAACGGTGTCAACATCAAATTTCCCCTCTGTGGCGGAATGAAGTGCCTTGAGCCCAAGGAGGATTACGTCTTTAACCTCAGATTCAGGAGTATATTCCTCTTCAAAGACCTTCATCGCCGCGGGGCGTCCGATACCAATTCCCGTTGCTTTGTATTCCAGAAGGGTTCCTGAAGGATCGGTTTCGAAAAGACGGCATTCGCCGTCACTGACACCGGCGATGAGCAGCGCCGTCCCGTATGGACGGATGCCACCGTATTGAGTGAGAGTCTGCATATGGTCACAGAGCTTTTTTGCGAGAGCTTCAACTTCTATAGGCTCATCGTAGGAAACGCGATTTATCTGGCATTCTATTCTGGCCCGGTCCACGAGTGCCCGCGCATCTCCTACAAGACCGGATGATGCGACACCGATATGTTCATCGATTTTAAAAATTTTTTCGATCGATGAGGCTTCGAGTAGTTTCGAGCTCACACGTTTATCGACTATCAGGACAACCCCATCCTTTGCCTTGATACCCACTGCAGTTGTCCCACGCTTCACTGCTTCACGGGCGTACTCAACCTGATAGAGCCGTCCGTCGGGTGAAAAGACCGTAATCGCCCTGTCGTATCCCATCTGATATTGTGGTTGCATTATAATTTCTCCAGATCTTCTTTTGTTAAGAACAATCGGTTTGTATTTTTAAATCCCTTTTCAATTGCATCAACCTTCTGACCGTAACAATAATCTATCTGGAACAATTTTTCCCCGAACATGCATTCGGGCGAAGATGCCAACTCCCTGTCAGGAGTTTTTAATATCCGAATCTTTTCGCGCAGTGTTTCGATTGTACCAGAAGCCGCAACGATGCGCAGGGCAATGGGGTTATCGCGGCAGCACGTGATTGTAGAGAGAGCAATTGAGAGTTCCCGCTCTGTTCCCCGACGACACCGGATGATCATATAATGTCCTTCAGACGCAATAACTGCCGGCATAATTACAGCTGCTGTTACATCGCCCCAGAGCGAGGTTGTAGCATCACAAACCGCATAATACAGATCTTTTCGATCGATAATCGTCCCGGAAGGTTCGACGGAGACTAAAATATAACGACGTTTCTCGCGCAATGTCGGAGGGCGGGTACCCATCAGATCACCCTCACTGCCGGATTCGGAGGGGTGATAATCGTGTCTACCCCAATAAACGCCCTTTCAACATCAGGAGTATCCATATCAATGAGGGAACAGAGCCCGGAGATCTCGCGGACTGCACGCATTTCCAGAATCGAACGTGCATGTGACGAGAGGGTAATCGGGAACTCAAACCGCCGCTCAAGTACCAGGATATCACGGTACCTGTGTATGGCACGCTGGCGCATAATACCCCTACCGGATATAAGGGGAGACAAATCAATATCGACTGCGACACAGTTATCAGCTGCCATCTTGGCTGCCACATGGTCAAACGCGGCTTTATCTGCGGACTGAATGCCTCTCAGGATGTGTACACCCTTAACGCCCATCACTGCCCGGTTGAACCCGTTATCCCCGGCCTGTACAGATATAACTGCTTTACTGTTCTTCTCCTGTCTGACCCGGCTGATGAGATCTTTTACCATGGTGTCCCGGATGAGGATCCCGTTAGACACTTCAATGCCATAAAACTCACCAGAAGATATGCCAGCTGTTACAAGACGGTCAAATCCCAGGGATTTGGCTTCCAGTGCCATCCTGCGCACCGAAGAGTCCCCGCATGGATACGGATAGACACAGGCATCGGTGATCTTCATGAAGGTAACTTGCGTAAAAAGAGAATAAGATTATTTGCCCTGGTTCGCGTGGGAACGAATACTCGGTCGTGTCTTTTCTGTACCCTTTCCACGGAATCGCATGCCCCGTCCTTTACGTCCTGCGGAGGTCTTACCGCGCTCGGCCCGTCCCCGGTGCGTAGATTCTGCCAGCCATACAAGATTCCTGTCAGCCCGGATCGAAGGGTGATGGCCATCAACGAGAATTACCTCGTAATATTTCAGTTTCCCGTCCTGTCCGACCCAGTAGGAGTTGAGCACTTCCATGTTTGGGAATTTCTTTGAAGCGCGCTCTTCGGCAATCCGCTGGATGCTTTTACCGGGAGTGGAATGGTTCTTCCCCATGCGTGCCGATCGGCGTGCACGGACATACCGGGATGCGCGTCGGCCGCCTCTGCGCACCTGCACGCGGGCAACAGCGATACCCTGTTTTGCCTTGTAACCGAGCGAGCGTGCACGGTCAATCCGGGTGGGGCGTTCAAGCCGGACAACACTGCCTTCACGGCGCCATGCCTGCATACGATCCCAGAGGAGCGCCTTCACTCCGCTTTTTTCAGGTACTTTCCATGCCTCCCTGACAAAGGCGTACATCGATTTTACCATGATAATCACCTAAGGTTCGGCTCTTTTACAAGCTACATTCCTTTCAACGGGACGGATCCCGTATTCCCACATACTTTAACCGGACGGCTATTAAAGTATTCCAGCTCCTGCTCTTTTGGATAATTCTCCATTCAGGTGCCTTTGCGCTTCTCGATAACCCGGATATCCTGAATACAGGTAAGCGGATACTGGCCGGCTGCATCTTTTTCAGCAGACTTAACCATGTCCCAGACAGTAAGCAGCGCAATGGAAACTCCGACCAGTGCCTCCATTTCCACACCGGTCTTGCCCGTCGATTTTACCCGCACGGTCGTTTCTATGAACCCGTTGCCTGCCTCAAAATCAACCTCGATTGCACTGATCGGGATAGAATGGCACATAGGTATGAGTGAAGGAGTATTTTTAACCGATAGTGTTGCTGCAACACGGGCAGTAGAAAGGACGTTGCCTTTCACGACAGCCCCCTCCCGGATTGCCTTCAGAGTTTCCTGTTTTAAAAAAATTTTCCCAGCAGCCACTGCTTCACGGATAACGTCGCTTTTCGCGCTTATGTCAACCATCTGTGCCCGCTCATTATGGATGTGAGTGAATTCAACCATGTTTACTCCTTCCTCTGAATAGTTCCGCAGGAATCCTGTCAACGAGATCGGTGGCAAGCATACCCTCTCCCCGCTCTGCTGCAACAATCTGCCCCGCCCTGCCATTGACATATGCTCCAATGCACGCCGCTTCGAACGCGGGCAGGTGGCAGAGTAGTGCAGCGGCAATCCCGGCAAGCACATCACCGGTACCGCCCACAGTCATCGCAGGATCGCCGGTACGGTTGAACCGTACCCGCTTTCCATCTGTTATGATATCAGTTGGTCCCTTGACAAGAACAGTGCCCCTGATACCGGCATCCTTCACAACCAGTGCACGTTCCCGTGAATCGTCGGGCAGACTGATGCCGGTGATGCGGGTGAATTCCCCGGCATGGGGGGTGTACAAGGTCTCGTTTCCTGCTACCGGTAAAGGAAGCCTGAGAGCATCTGCATCAATAACTGCTTTTTTGCAATAGGGAGCGATTGTATGTATAACCCTGTGACTTTCAGCACCCAACCCGTTCCCGCAGATAACTACATCGGCATGTCCTGCAAGCGTGATCAGCCGTTCGATGTGTTCTTCACCGATCCGTTCCCCGGCGAGACGTTCATAGATCAAATCGGGTATTGGTTCAAAGACCGGTGAAGCTATCCGGACGATATCTGCCCCTGCCCGCAACGCTCCCAGTCCGGCAAGCCAGGGAGCTCCCTGGTACGGGCCGCCGCCAACTACAAGGACTTCACCACCGGCCCCTTTATGGGCTGTTCGTTTGCGGGAAGGAATAAGGGTCAGATCACCGGGACCAGTATAACACTCTGCTTCAAGGGGGATGCCAATATCAACAACCATCGATCCTTCAATCTTTGCCCGGTGGAATGCACAGATACGATCCGCCCGCATTCCCGCGGTGGGGATATCAGCAGCAATAATCTGCGCTTTGGATGCATTCGCCATCCGGACGCAGGTGGAGAGCGGTTCTTTTATGGTGCCAGCTGAGCCGGTACCGAGCAATGCATCAATGATTATATCGGCATTCTCAAACTGGGAATGGATTGCCTCAATATCATCCCGACACCGGAAGGGGTGAAGGGCAACACAACAATGCTTTAACGCTGAAAGCTGGTGCTCACAGGCATCGCTCCTTTTCCCCGAATCCAGGTAGCAGACATCTGTTACTACGCCCCGTTGAAGGTAGCGGGCGGCCACCATGCCGTCGCCACCATTGTTGCCTTTCCCGCAAAGCACGAGGATACGGTTCGGGCTGGCAGTGCGTGCCACATCAGCGAGTGCTTTACCCGCACTTTCCATCAACTGGAGGTCAGAAACTCCCAGTGCAATCGCGTTAGCCTCAACTGCACGCATCCTGGTAAAGCTGATGATCCCCTCCTCAAGAAACTCTTCAATCAGTTCCGGTTGCATTCTAGAGCACAATTCATGTGTATGAACTCCATAAATAATAGGCAATGGGTTTTTGCGATGATGTGAAAACTGCCGCTGAACAGATTGCAGCAGCCCCGGAAATAACCATCATCTCACACATTGATGCGGATGGCATTGCATGCGAGGCAATCCTCTCCCAGGCAATCTCCCGTCGGGAAATTCCCGTCCGTTCGGTTTTCGTCCGTCAGCTTGAACCGCTGACGATGACGCAGGTTCCCTCAGATTCTTCACTCAAAGTTTTTACCGACCTCGGGGCAGGTCAGCAGAATCTTCTTTTGGAGCGCGGATTCCGGGAAAAAGAAGTCATAATCGTCGATCACCATGTAAGCCAGCCATGCAAACGGCAGTATACCCAGGTGAATTGCCTGCCTTACGGTCACACCCGGATGAGCGCAGCCGGAGTATCCTACCTCATTGCAAAACAGCTTGACGGTGCTAACATTGATCTCGCCAAACTCGCCGTCATCGGTAATGTCGGGGATATGATGGCGCGGGAGAAGTGCGGGCTGGTAGGCCCTGCACGTGACATTATTGTCGAGGATGGGGTGCGGCATCAGTCGGTTGAAGTCAGAAAAAAAGATCTCAACTGCTATGGCACTGCCACACGTCCTCTCTACCTTTCGCTCGCATATAACGACGACCCTTACATCCAAGGGATCAGCAACAATCCTGAAGGCGCCCGGCAGTTCCTGAAACGCCTAGGGATAAGACAGCAGAAATCTGACGGGCGCTGGTTTGTGTGGGAGGAAATCCCGGTTGAGGAAAGGAGGATCATCATCTCTGCGCTCGCCGAACAGCTAATCGCCAATGGTGAGCGGGTTGATCGTCTCCTTGCAGAAACGTATGGGTTCCCTGATGAAATCCCCCGGACCCCGCTCCGGAATGCACAGGAATATGCAACGTTGCTTAATGCCTGCGGGCGGTGGTCAAAACCGCAGGTTGGGGGTGCAATTCTCCGGGGCGACCGCGGTATTGCCTACCGCGATGCCGAACACATGCTGAATAACCACCGTGCAATCATCCGCAACCTGCTCCAGTTCATACTTGACAGCGGAGTAAAGGAACTTGAAAATCTGCAGTACATACATGTGGGTGGAAGGTACCCGGATACCATTGTCGGTATAGGCGCTGGGATGGCACTCTCAAAACTGAACAGCGCAAAGCCAATCCTGATTATGTGCGAAGTGCCCGAAGACAAAGGCCTGACAAAAGTATCAATGCGGACAAACGAGCGGGTAGTGGAGAAGGGAGTTGATCTCCAGAAGGCACTCAATGACGCTTCCACGGAATATGGCGGGGGGGGTGGCGGACATAAAATCGCAGCAGGTGCATATATACCGAAAACGGCTGAACAGGAGTTTGTAAATCGTGTCAACAGAATACTCGGAGAACAGCTCGCTGCGGCGGGTCCGGACAATCGCTGATTACCAGTTCGGCGGCGGTGTAGGGACCGGGCTCTTTAGCGAAGGCTGCACGTTCATCTTTTCGACGACCGGCAGAATCCGCCAAATTCTCGATGGAGGCGTGCGCATTGCTACCGTCCGCGCTGCGGATGGCAGGTTGACGCTCGGTATCGAAGGGGCAAAACGTCTCCACTCATTGCTCCCGGCACCCGGTTACCGGGTCGTTATCCGTGAAGATGTTACAGAGTTTGTAGCACAGGGAAAGAATGCCTTTGCAAAACATGTTGTCGCTGCGGACCCGGCCATCCGCGCGGGAGACGATGTGCTTATCGTTTCAGGTAACGACAGGCTGATTGCATGTGGGGCTGCATCGGTATCGGGTGCCGAGATGCTTGCATTTAATTACGGAGTAGCGGTAAAAGTACGGCAGGGTAGTGTGAAGGATGCTTCCGGGAAATATCAATCCGCGCCAGATGAAGGCGATGATGAAGAAGCTCGGCATGCAGGTCGAGCAAATTGAAAACGTTTTAAGCATTGTCATTAAAACACCGAAGGGTAATTACATCTTCGATACCGCTGAAGTGACTGCCATGACCATGCAGGGTGCAACCACGTATCAGATAGTCGGAGAACCACGGTTTGAGGAGGCGGCACCGGATATTCCAAAAGAGGATATAACAATGGTTGCTTCACAGGCAAATGTCTCTGAGGAGAAGGCAAAAGATGCTCTTGTTACGACAAAAGGCGATATTGCTGAAGCGATATTGCTGCTCTCCAGGACATGATCGAAACTGGCGATCGTGTACTTCTCATAGGAGAAGGAAGGGAATTTTTTATCCGGGCCGGTAGGGGAACTCTTTCTACGGATAAAGGTCAGCTTGACCTCGCATCGCTGATCGGTGCAGGAGCCGGGGATATCCTTATGACCCACAGCGGATTTAAATTCGTTGTACGCATCCCCCGCCCGACTGATTTTTTCGCTCATGGAAAACGGTCCGGAGCACCGATGGTGCCCAAGGATATCGGGCTTGTGATTGCATACACCGGTATGAACCACAACGATCATGTACTCGATGCAGGTACCGGGAGCGGGATCGCCGCGATTTACTTTGGCGGGATTGCAAAAACTGTCAAGACATATGAGGTGCGTCCCGAATTCTCTTCGCTTGCACAGAAGAACATCAATGAGGCAAAGCTCAAAAATGTTGAAACGGTTGCTGCTGATTTTCTCTCAGCTGAGGGAATGTTTGATGTCGTCCATCTCGACATGCAAATCCTGCCGGAACATGTAATGCATGCATTTACCCTTCTAAAATCCGGCGGGTATCTCGCCTGTTACACGCCATTTTTGGAGCAGATGGCAATCGTGGTTGATGCAGCATCCGAATTGTTCCGCGAGGTCCACACCCACGAGCTGATCGAACGGGAGATGACCCGGTCAAAGAGAGGGACACGCCCTTCAACATCAGTGTGCCATTCGGGCTATATTACTATTGCAAGAAAATAATCGTATTCAATAAAAGTATATGAATACTTAAAAAGAGTTTACAAAATCTTAATAATTTTTTTTATGAAGATTTACCTGTTTTTATTGGATGTGCTCTCCCATACTCTCACATCTTTTCCAAGGTTCATTAGGCCTGACAAAAGATAAAATTGGTTCAGTAAAAAAGCAAAAACCAGATTTCGTCTCCAAATGAACCCTGCAATGGCAAGGAGTATAAGTATTATAATAAGTAAAAACGGATTATAAAAGAATATCACCACCGAGAGTAATACGAGCGATAGAAAAAAAATTACAGGAATGAAAACATACATGAAAATCCGGAGCGGGTAAAAAAACAGGCAAAACCAGGTTTTTTTCCCCAGAAGATCCAGGTTTGACAAGGTTGCTGCAATCAATCCAGTTGCCCGCCGCGTCTTCTGCCGGTACTGAATTATAAAGCTCTGGGGAATATCCTCATACACAATTGATCTACTCTCATACACTGCACGGTATCCCTTACGGATTGCTTCAAATGCAGTATTCGCATCATCAGCTCCTCGTTTATCATTTATCCTCTTTATTAGATCTGAACGAAACGCAACTATTGCTCCATTAAAATTGTATGTCGAGTCCACAGTGCTCTCCCAATCACACATCCGGCCAAAAAACGATCGATATACGCCTTCCAGCATTGTTGTACTGTTGGTGTTCATCAGCGGTCTGAGTTCTCCGGTTACCGCTGCAATTTTTTCTTCGCTTAAGAGACGGCCGATAAGGTAATTGAGTGCATCGGGTTCAAAAAAAACATCGGCATCGGTAGTCACAATGATCGGATATTTTGCCTTGGTTATTGCAAAATTATACGACCTGGTTGTACCCAGTCGTTCAGTATTTGCGATTATCTGGTAGTCTATTCCCGACCGTTCCAGACAGATTTTTGCCAGATTTTTTGTATTATCACTCGAGCAGTCGTCTATAAATAATAGTTCATATTGCTCCGGGGGGTAATGGCACTCTTTAATGTTCGCAATTCTTTTCTCGATAACCTGTTCTTCATTGTACGCTGACATTATAATGCTGATATTGGGGTATATCCGGAGGGGAAGAACCTGGACAGGTTTTTTCCCGAAATAAATGCCAAAAAAATAAATTGCATACGGGATCAGGGAAAAAAAGAGAAGCAGTGCTGCAAGAGAGAGGAGCATTCTATATTACATTTTTTAAATGCTGATTTATACATTATCGTTTTCAGATCTGTGATAGCCGGTTGTAAAATATTACAGAAACTACTTGCCCGTGGTTAGAATGTGCAGGAAATTATTCAATTGTATTGAACATCACAAGGGGGACTATAAAAATTTACAGTGTTATCTTAAAATTTTATGCATATTTTTATCGCCACGTCCTATCCCTTTGTAAACGAATCCGTGTTTGATAAAATGATCGGGATCAATCATATTTCGCCCGTCAACAATCACCGGGTGCGATCTTCCGGATAGGGCACGGATATGGTCCGGATCCAGGTTTTTATACTGGTGATGCCCGGCAAAGATCACGATGGCGTCCGCTCCTTTCATCGTCTCATCAAGATGCTGGAAAATGGGGACATGGGGGTACTCCAGTACATGGGGATCATGGACGATTACCGTTGCACCGGCCTTGATAAGGTTATCCCGATATGGTTCAGATGGAGTATTGCGCGTATCATCAGAATTGGCAAGGAATGCCCATCCAAGAATTGCTACCTTTGCTCCTTTTAAGGAACGTCCGGTCCGTTTCAGGGCATCAGTCGTGAGCCGGAACATGTGGGTGGGCATGAAATCATTAATCCTGCGGGCGAGGATATAGAGTGATGGCTCCCCCACCGGGTAATCGAGGAGATCCTTTCCCAGCACTTGGACACCCCTCTCGAGATGATAGGTATCTTTTGTCAGGCAATGTCCGCCGACTCCGGCCCCCGGCCAGAGCATGGCACGGGTAATGCCTTCGCCTTTGAGACTGTCAACACCTCTTCGGACATCGTATACATTGATCCCCATCGCTTCGCAGTAGAGCGCAAGCTCATTTATCGCAGCAATCTGGAGATCGCGGAAGGTATTTTCTGTGGTCTTTGTTACTTCTGCCGCAGTTGCCGACATCGGGATTATTTTGCCAAGGGTGAGTACTGGAGTGTAAAGTTCTGTGGCCCGCTGTGTGCTGATGGGATCAAACCCCCCGACTATCCGGTCATGTTCCCGTATATTGCGCAGGAGCCTCCCTGCCATAACCCGCTCGGGTGCGTGCGCGAGAGCAAAATCAACACCGGCCTTCAGTCCGGACTCCCGTTCAAGAATCTCTCTGGCAAACGTAACAGTGGTACCTGGTGTAATGGTGGATTCCAGAACCACCAGCATTCCAGGAGAGAGATGGTGTCCGACCTGTTCTATCCCCTCTGTAAGGGGAGAGAAATCCGGAAGGAGATCTTCCTTGTTCAGAAACGGTGTCTGGATTGAAAGGGTCACTGCATCAAGGTCTGCAATTTTTTTGAAATCGGAAGTACAGGAAAATTTTTTTTCTGTAACGACTTTTTTCAGGATGTCTTCCAGTCCGGGCTCTTCACCTTTAAGAGGACTTTCGCCACGGTTCAGCATAGCGATCTTATAACCGGACGACGGCGAGTCCCGCTGGAAACCATAGACGAAATCAAACACCGGGGAATCCGCGAAGAGCGCTGCAGCAGGAATGCCCACATAACCCATACCAATAACCCCGATCTTTTTGATAGGTCCCCGTTTCCGTATCAATGCTTCAAGTGCCATTATCAAATTCACTCCGGATTTATATTCCAGAACTGATTTTTTCACAGAATTCGAGATTGCGAATTGCCTGTTCCGGCGTAATCGGGAACGGCTGGTTCTTCTTCACACAGTCGATGAACGTTTCCAGTTCGCGTTTCAGCGGTTCAACCGTGTTCACCATTACTTTTTCGATAATATTTTCTTGCACGTATCGCTCTGCTTCAATCTGGTATTGACCGGGTTTGCGGTAGATGCTGACTTCCTGTGTCATGAAATTACCTTCAATGGTGAAATCTGCGTCTTCGACATAAAATATCCGGATCTTCTTTGATGCCTTCCGGCTTGCAGACAAGGAAACCGGAATGCTGTTGCAATTCATCAGTACACTCATGACATCTGCATTACCAACGCTGTAAATATCACAGGGATTCGGGAAGAATACATTCAGAAGTATATCGATATCATGAATCATCAGGTCCTCTACAACAGAACTTCCGGTTATCCGTGCAGATGCAGGGTTGTGCCGTTTCAACTCCACATAGAGGGGCTTTTTAACAATCTTTTTGATTTCAGCAACGATCGGATTAAACCGTTCGATATGCCCGACACCGACGGTAATACCTTCGGGCGCCTTTTTCATCAGCTGTTTTGCTTCATCTGCTGTTGCGCAGATTGGTTTTTCGATTAGCACAGATTTTTTCTTTGCAAAAACCTCTCCAACAACCGAGGAGTGGAACTGGGTGGGTACAACAACACTGACTGCATCAGAATTATCAAGCAGTTCGCCGATAGATCCATATACCGTTGCACCATGTTTTTCACCCAGATCTTTCGCAGCCCGGGTATTCACATCATAAACACCCAGTGAATCCACACCTCTTAACTCCGAATAGACCCGGACATGGTTTTTTCCCATGGCTCCGACACCAATCACACCAACATCCATTCATTTCACCTGGTTGATAACTTCACAGATATAAGCAAGTTCCTTCTGGTCGAGCAGGGGGTGAACCGGGATGCTCAGAACGGACGATGAGAGGCTGGTCGATATCGGGCAGGAATCGGGTTCGTTCGCAACTGCATAAACGGGTTGGTGGTGGATAGGGAGAGGGTAGTGAACAGCACTTCCGATACCTTTTGCCTTCAGATATTCGATAAAATCGGCTCGCTTCATTGGAAATTCATCGGTCAGGCGAATCACATACTGATGGTACACGTGGTGCATACCCGGTGATACAAAAGGAGTGAGAAGTCCCTTGACCTTGATGTGTGTATCATAATATTCGGCATTTTTCCGGCGCCGGATATTAAACTTCTCCAGCTTTTTTAACTGAATAATTCCGATGGCAGCTGCAATATCAGTCAAGCGGTAATTATACCCAATCCTCGTATGAAGGTACTTCTCGCTCTGCCCGTGATTAATCAGCAGGCGCAGGCGTTCGGCAAATACCTTCTCGCTGGTTGTAACCATACCCCCTTCACCAGTGGTCATGTTTTTTGTCGCATAGAAGGAGAAGCAACCAAATTGTCCAAACCCTCCGGTCTTCTCTCCATTCCACAGAGCACCGTGTGCCTGAGCAGCATCCTCTATTAATGTCAGATTATGGGATTTGCAGATGTGTTGAATGCCCTGAACGTCAAACGGCTGTCCGAAAAGATGAACTCCGATAACCGCCCTTGTCTTTGGTGTTATACAGTCCTCAACCTTCAGCGGGTCAATATTGAATGTCTGCTGATTTACATCGACAAAAACCGGCTTTGCCCCCGTCATCGATACTGCCGTTGCTGTTGCAATAAACGAAAATGCCGGAACAATTACTTCATCGCCGTGGCCGATATCCGCAGCAAGCAGTGCAGCATGGAGAGCAGCGGTCCCGTTGTTTACAGCGATTGCATGGGTCGTACCACAATAATCGGCAAATAGTTTCTCGAGCTCTGCGACATTTTCTCCAGCAGCCAGCTTGCCTGATTCCAGCACTGCCTTAACTGCAGAGATTTCATCCTGACCTATAGCCGGTCGCGCAACAGGTATCTGCACTATTAATCACCTTAAAATCTATTCGTTTCAGATATGCGTAATTGTTTTAATAAGATGCGTAATGATTGGATATTATAATTGCTATACAAAAACATGAATATATTCGTCTTTTCCGTATTTCGAGTATCATCAATGACGTTCCCGTAAAAGATAGGTAATTAGAACAGGAACAACTAATAATCGTACGAACGAACCGGGGGGGCAAATGCGACATATCATATCCATTGGGGACTTTAACCGGAAAGAGATAGACGCTCTGCTTGACCACGCACGGCAGATAGATCAGCGGAAATATGATAAAAATGTCCTGTATGGTAAAATCCTTGCCACACTTTTTTTTGAACCCAGCACCCGGACACGGATGTCCTTTGAATCTGCTATGGCACGGTTGGGAGGGACTTCCCTTTCCGTCGGAAGTGTTGAAGCCTGTTCCATAGCCAAAGGAGAGACACTTGCTGATACGATCCGTGTGGTAAGTGGGTACGCGGATGCAATCGTTATCCGTCACCCAAAAGAGGGAGCGGCCAGACTTGCCGCTGAATTTGCCGCAGTCCCGGTTATTAATGCCGGGGATGGCGCAGGTCAACACCCTTCCCAGACTCTTCTTGATTTGTATACCATACGCCAGTCAATGCCCATCGACAAAATAGATGTGGCACTTATCGGAGACCTGAGGTATGGTCGTACCGCGCATTCACTCGCTTTGGCACTCTCGCTCTATAATGCACGACTGCATACTATTTCCCCGAAAGGACTCGAGCTTCCCGCAACACTTGCAGCGGAACTTAGCGAGAGGGGAATGGAGATTGTTGAACATGACGATATCAATGAAGTAATCTGCGATTTGGATGTTCTTTACGTCACCCGTATCCAGCGGGAACGGTTCCCCGACACGGCATCTTACTTTAATGTCGCCTCAAGCTATCGGATCACTCCGGAACTTCTCGTCGGCGCAAAAAAGCATCTTATCATCCTTCATCCTCTCCCTCGTGTAGATGAGATAGATCCAAGGGTTGACGAATTACCCTACGCACGATATTTCGAACAATCAAGAAACGGCATTCCTGTACGGATGGCTATGCTCATGCGGGTGATGCAATGAAAAAAACTGAGAATGAAGAGAATGAAGGGCTCTTGGTCCGGCGGATTAAAAACGGTACAGTGATCGATCATATTGATGGCGGAGAGGCACTCAATGTAGTAAAGATTCTAGGGATCACCGGTACAACACAGGAAGCTCTGTCAATTGCGACCAATGTCCCCAGCCGGAATATGGGATGCAAGGATATCGTCAAACTCACCAACCGGGAACTCTCAAAAGAAGAGGTCGACCGGATAGCACTTATCTCTCCTCGGGCAACCATTAACATTATCAGGAATTTCAAGGTCTGCGAAAAGAAAGGAGTTGAGATCCCGGCACTTATTGTCGGACTCGTGCGATGCCCCAATCCCGGGTGCATATCCAATACTAACGAACCGATCCAGAGCAAATTCGAGGTGTTGCCAAAAGGGCTTCATTGTTTTTACTGTTCCTGGGTAATAACAAAGGATTTGACCAGTTACATTATCTGAAAAGAATTACCTGTTGCTCGAAATGAGAGAGATCAATAACAACTCTACTGGCGATGTTGTTTATGCGGGGATGATAGTAAATCACGAACGGGATAGTAACAATAGTTGTTCCTTGTAGTATCCTCCGAATATATATGCGATGATATCGTGTTATCTGGTTATCAGGTTTTGAACCAACGGGTACCGTTGATTTACTCCAATACCTGCATTACGAACTGTTTTTTATAAAATTTTCGCAGGTTTTCTACATTTTGATAGATTTCATTAAATGATATCCTAATATAGAGAGAATTTACAATACATTAGAACAGTGAACATCATGAAGCAAAAAAACTTTTGTTTGTGTGCGATGACTGCTGTATTGCTCCTGGCCCTCATATTGCCCGGGGCATGTGCATCCAGTAGTTCGCAGCCCGGCTATATCACTGTTGGAGTGGCACCTGTTGCCGATTTTAATGCGCTATATGCATATAACATCGTACCGGCAACAGTTGCATTCCGGGATCATTCAACCGGCACCACTCCTATGAATTACCAGTGGGAATTTGGGGATGGCGCTACATCAACAGATCAAAATCCCTCGCATAACTACATCAGTAAAGGATTGTATACCGTCAAACTCACGGTAACAAATGCTTACGGGTCCAGCACCGAAACCAAGGAGAATTACATTGCAATCGGGCTTGCTCCGATTGCGGACTTTTCTGCAGAACCCACAACCGGAAATACCCCCCTTGCAGTCGCATTCACGGATCGATCAACCGGTTACCCGACATCCTGGAACTGGAACTTCGGTGATGGCAAGGCATCTTCCGAACAGAATCCTGTACACATGTACTGGTCCAGTGGAGATTATACGGTTACCCTGACTGCATCCAATGAATTTGGTACATCAGATACCTCAAAGGCGTACTTCATCCATGTGATACCCTCTTTAAAAGCCAAGTTTGTCGCTGATCCCAATGTGGGAATTGTTCCCCTTTTGGTAAAATTTACCGATTTCTCAACAGGGAATCCTGAATCATGGAACTGGGATTTTGGTGATGGCAGCACCTCAACACAGCCAAATCCTGTTCATGCATATTCCACCCCAGGCGCTTTTCATGTCAACCTTACCGTGACCCGGGGCATGAATAGTGACACTACAACCCAGACAATAGTTGCTGGGGGAGTGCCTGCAACGGATTTTGTCGCAGACAGGACAACGGTCAGTGTGAACGCTCAGGTTAACTTTATGGACAAAACCCTCAACTCGCCAACCTCATGGTCATGGGATTTCGGGGACGGTGTTACAGCTACTGAACAGAACCCCTCCCACACATATTTGGTGAAGGGGATTTACACGGTTACCCTGACCGCGACAAATAATGACGGAAGCGATACCGCGAAAAAAGTGAACTATATCACTGTAGGACTCGCCCCAATAGCAGACTTCATTTCAGAAATTCCGGCGTACCAGCAGGGAACACGAATGCAGTACGTCCGGTTCATCGATAAATCTGCCGGGAACCCCGCTTCTTGGTCATGGGACTTTGGAGATGGCCAGAATTCCAGCGAGCAATACCCCCCCCTCCACCTTTACAACGTGGACGGGACGTATTCTGTATCATTGACCGTGAAAAATATCTTTGGTCAGGATACCCTGGTAAAGACCAATCTGATCACGGTTCAGAAAGGACCACAGGTTGACTTCAAAGCTGACAAAACACGGGCGGGAGTGAATCAGTTTATTCACTTCACGGATCTTTCAACAAACAATCCGACTGACTGGAAATGGGATTTCGGTGACGGAACATCGGGAACCGGACAAAACCCCGACCATGTGTATCTCCAGCCGGGCAGTTACGATGTCACTCTGATTGCATCAGATGCCTTTACCACAATCAGCAATACCAAGAAAGATTACATCACGATTGTAAATACACCGCAGGCTGCCTTTGTTGCAGACAAAACCAAAGGGATCACACCATTTACCGTAAAGTTCACGGATATGTCGACGGGAAACCCAACCCAATGGGCATGGAATTTTGGTGACGGGGGTACCTCCATCGAACAGAATCCCACGCATGTATATACTACCATGGGCAGTTCTTCAACAAGCACATATACAGTAACTCTTACTGCAACAAATGCCAACGGATTTGATGACCAGACGAAAGTGGATTACATCACCGTGACACAGACACCCATCGCAGAATTCACCGTCGATAGCCGCCAAGGCAAGGCACCATTTATTGTGAAATTCCGTGATTTGTCCGCAGGAAACCCGACTACATGGAGCTGGGAATTCGGCGATGGAACCGGATCGTCGGAACAGAATCCAACCCATTTGTACCCGTATGAAGGAGCGTATGATGTCCGGCTGACTGTCTCGAACAAGTTTGGTACAGACAGCATCTTAAAAACAGGATCTACTTCCCAGCGGAGCAATGCAGCACCGGTTCCCTTAACAACGATTGCAACCCCGGCACCGACAACCACCCCTGTGGCACAGGTTACAACAATAATAACAAACGTGCCAGCGACAATTCCATCAACAACGCAGGCACCATTATCCCCATTGGTAACCGTAGTCGCATCGGTAATCGGATTACTGGCGATCGTAGTCGCAAGACAGAAATAATCACATTTTTATCGCGTAGAAAATACTTTTTTAATAAAGGATTTTTCTTCTTTCCGACAATTCTCCCTGGATATGGTTCCCTTCAGATGAGGTAAAGGCGAATAATTTTACCTGGTAATCCAATCAGGACAAAACGAAATCAAAAAAAGACTGAACTGCCGTCTTCGGATGGTGAGAATGGTGATGAATCAACACCGATCAGATTTTTAACTGGTCAGGTTTTTTATAATTGTTACTGATGATCACTTAAGCAGGTGGCCATGGACATCAATCTCTCCACGATAAATCCTGGTACTGGAGATCCAGTGTCCATCTTCAGCAAGAACACAGCTGATCTGGTGGATATCCACTTTCTTTTTCCCTTTTTCGCGCCGTAGTTTGTTGATCTCGACAGCAACCGGGAGCGTCTCTTCAGACACGATAAGAGCATCAAAATCCGCATCGATGGCAGAGCCGTACCGATCATCCAGAGGCTCGACCGCCCATCTGGTTGAATGGATATTTGTAAGGATAAATCGTTCAAGATCCAATTTCCGTGAAGCAAACGGGCGGATTGGGTGGTTTTTCCGGCTTGCAAATGAATCACTTGTAAGACCAATCAGCACGTGACCTTCAGGTCCCGCAAGTTCAAATGATCTGGTCAGGAGACGTTTATGTCCGTCGTGAAGGGGGTCAAACGTACCCCCTACCATAACCTTCATACTCTTTGATTCTTAATTTCCTATGTTATTATGCATATGGATCTCCATGTCTCCGGCAAGCCGCTTTTTGTGGCCGCCAATGCAACAATCATAGGCGATATCACGTTCGGAAAACAGGTAGGTATCTGGTTTGGCGCTGTGATCCGTGCCGACAAGGACTGTATCACAATCGGGGACAGGTCGAATATCCAGGATAATTGTGTCGTACATACAAGCAAAGGATTTCCTGTCATGATAGGTAATGATGTATCGATTGGGCATGGGGCGATCCTGCACGGTTGTGCGATTTGTGACCGGGTGCTGGTCGGGATGGGTGCAGTCGTGCTCAATGGTGCGAAGATAGGTGAAGGATCAATTATTGGAGCAGGTGCCGTAATCACGGAAGGAAAGGAAATTCCTCCGAACTCGGTGGTTGTCGGTGTTCCGGGTAAGGTTGTCAAACAGACAGAGGCAGACCAGCAGCAGCACATCCTCAATAACGCTGTCTCCTATGTGGAGCTTGCCAAGGAGTACGCTCACCATGGGTGAGGTAGTTGTCATAGGAGCCGGAATTGCTGGAATTCAGGCCGCACTGGATATTGCCAATCATGGGATCCAGGTACACCTGATTGAACGTGAACCAACTATCGGCGGTCATATGGCACAATTGGATAAAACATTCCCGACAAATGACTGCTCGATGTGTATTCTCGCCCCCAAAATGGTTGAAGTCGAGCGCCACCCGCGAATTACTATTCACACATGCTCCGAAGTCGAGAAAATAGAAGGTGAGATTGGACATTTCCATGTTACGGTTAAAAAATTCCCAAGATATATCGATGAGTCTGCCTGTAACGGATGCGGCGATTGCGTGCTGATCTGTCCGGTGGAGGTATACAACCGTTTCGATGCAGGTATTGGTGTAAGAAAAGCAATCTACAAACCGCATCCTCAGGCAGTACCTGATTTTGTTATCAAGGATCCAGAACACTGTATCGAATGCGGGCTTTGCTATGACGTCTGTGGGCCGGATGCGATAAAACGAAAAGATGCAGAACAAATGATAACGATAAATGCATCCAGTATTGTAATCACCACCGGCTACGCGGTATTTGATGCATGCAGTAAGAAGCAGTTCGGTCATCTTGAGCTTCCCGATGTAATCACAAGCCTCGAATTGGAACGGATGATGAATGCAAGCGGTCCGACCGGGGGAAAAATCAAGCGACTGAGCGATGGCAGACTGCCGGAGAGCATTGTTTTTATCCAGTGCGTAGGTTCCCGGGATGTTACGATTAACCGCCCCTACTGTTCCTGTGTCTGCTGCATGCAGGCAATAAAAAACGCGATTCTGCTCAAGGAAAAAAATCCAAAAACAGATGTGATCATTTGTTATATGGACATACGTTCCTACGGTAAGGGTTACGAAGAATATTTTGAACGCGCAAAGGAAATGGGTGTCAGATTCCTTCGGGGAATGCCTTCAGATGTGCTTGCTGACAGCAGTGGCATGAGCCTGCAGGTTGAAAATTCAGAGACTTCTGAAGTTCAGGTGCTCCATCCCGATCTTGTTGTGCTGTCGGTAGGCATCGGGCCTGCCGAAAAATCCGAAAAGATTGCAGAACGACTCGGTATCCCCCTTGAAGATACCGGCTTCATCAAACCGGTTCATGATGCTGTAGACACAGTCGCTACGCTGTGTCCCGGGATCTATGTCGCGGGCACCGCCACGGCACCACGGGATATACCTGACAGTGTTGCATCCGGTGGATCTGCAGCTATGCGGGCATACATAGATGCGATCAGGACGCGATCCGGGTGAATGCGACTGCTACCCTGTGGTGGGATAAGGATACGGGCAGTCTCCGCTATATTGACCAGACACTCCTTCCCGTGAAATACGCGGTGGTTGAATGCCGGAGTATCGAACGACTGGCAAGAGCGATCAAACGGCTTGAGATACGCGGAGCACCCGCACTTGGGGTCGCGGGAGCGTATGGAGTTGCGCTGGCAGCACAGGTCTCCACGAAAAAAAATCTGAAAACATTTTTATCCGATGTGCACCGGGATGCTGAGATCCTTCGGCTAACCCGGCCGACGGCTATCAACCTCGGATGGGGTATCGACCGGGTACTGGGAAAAATTGCATATGCAGATGATATCAGTTCAGCACGCACGATTGCACTTGAGGAAGCGGAAACAATAGCCCGTGAAGATACTGCATGCTGTCACGCAATTGGTGAATATGGTGCTGACCTGCTTCCTGAAATATGTACTGTTTTAACTCACTGCAATGCCGGATCACTTGCCTGTTCTTCATGGGGTACGGCATTGGGAGTAATCCGTTCTGCAATCGATAACGGTAAAGAGATAAACGTATATGCATGTGAGACCCGCCCATTACTTCAGGGTGCCCGGCTCACCGCGTGGGAACTGGCAAGGGACGGAATAGAAGTAACGGTGATTACGGATTCCACCGCGGCGTACCTGATGCGCAAAAACATTGTCGATGCAGTTCTTGTGGGAGCGGATCGGATCACCCGCGACGTGGTTTTTAACAAGATCGGCACGTACATGCACGCTGTCTGCGCCCGCTATCACAAAATCCCCTTCTATGTCGCTGCACCACTCTCAACATTTGATACCGAAAAAAGGGAACAGGATGTAATTATCGAGGAACGTGGCAGAGAGGAAGTTACGAAAATAGGCAATCTTTGTATTGTCCCTGACGCTGCCAGGGTAAAAAATTATGCATTCGATGCAACTCCCATGGATCTCGTCACCGCGATCGTCACCGAACGGGGGGTTTTGCACCCACCCGTTGATATCGACTCAATCTTATCCTTGAAGAGCATAAAATAGTCCGCAATAGCACAACTTCACAGAAATGAATTTCAATTTTATTACCTGGAATGACCTGATGTATCTTGTCGGGGAAACCGCGGTCATTATCATTCTCGGAGCCCTGCTTACGGCATTTATTCTCGTCATTATTTCCATTTATTCCATCAGGAAGGGCAGGCTGTATTTTCCAACGCTTGTCAGGTCCGGGCTCGTGTTCCTCGAGGGGTTAATGAAAGCGTTCTTCCGGCTCCTTGGTCTTGAAGAACGCGAAATGCTCTCATTTTTTATAAAACTCCACAATGCGATGAATATTACCGAATTCGAACGCATTCCGGTTTCTGAACGGGCTGTCTTCATACCTCAATGCCTGCGCTCCTCAAAATGCCCCGCACACCTCACGCCGGAAGGGCTGAAGTGCCGTAACTGCGGACAGTGTACTGTTGGTGAGGCCCGGATTATGCTTGAAAAATTGGGCTACCGGATCTTTATCGTTCCGGGCTCTTCCTTTATCAAGCGTATGGTGAAGAAATATCACCCGAAAGCGATTATTGGTATCGGCTGCCTGTCTGAAGTGAAAGAAGGTATCGATATGGCAGACAAGATAGGTCTCGTTGCAATGGGGGTTGTTACGATGAAAGAAGGCTGTGTCGAGACGCTCGTGAACTGGGCGGATATTTACGAAGTGGCGATCCTCGGTGTCGATTCAAAATTACTCCCCGAGGACCTTCATATTTTTACCCAATAATTTCCCGCTCTTAATCCTGCCATGGATAATGATTGTATCTTTGCTCGTTACATCTCCAACATGGACACCCGTACGCAGGATGACCTTCCCTCCTGCCGAAACAGAGTGAACAACGGCACTATCCAGGATCGTGACGTCTCCATGTGCCACCAGAGGTCCCTTGATTCTTGACTGCCTCCCGATAACAGCATTCCAGCAGTTCACATCGAGTGCAACGCTGGATCCCGGACCCAGTTCAAGGGTTCCCGTAACAGTAAGTCGTCCCCAGAAATGAGTGCGCGCAGGAACAATGAAATTTCCGTCAATCTTCACATTTCCTTCGAAATACGCCCCTTTTTGTGCATAGAATGTATCGCCATTCCGGATGACTGTCGGCATTACTCCCTCAGGGTAAATGAGGAATGATCAGGGGATATACTTGTTGCTTGGCTAAATATTCTTGCACTCAAAAAATCCCGCTTACATAAAAACTGCAGAAAGGGTAAACACAACGAGGGATGCAAACAAACCGGCTTTTAAGAAGGCTGAAGCGTTTGATGCCTTTAAACAAGAAGATGTTTCGCAGTGAAGTCCGCGGAAGACGGCAAAGATGATGATGACATCGACCATTATGATTCCCGCAAGGTACCATACACCCCACCAGAAATAGGGAATAAAACTTACCACGACAGCAAAAAATGTGATAATAAGAGCGACCTCGGATGTTTTTTTAATGCCGATCCGGATAGGTACTGTATCCGCCCCTCCGGCCCTGTCCCCCTCAACGTCTTCTGCATCTTTCAACAATTCACGGGCGACCATGGCAAAAAAGGTGATAACAGCAATTGGAAGGATGTGGACGACACCGGTCCACCCATTCAGCGCTCCACCGAATAAAAAAATGCTTGCTGAAAGGTAAGCTACTATGATGTTGCCGGACAAAAGCGTCCTCTTAAACTTTCCTGCATATGCAATCAGCAGAAACGAATTTACGATCGCGATTCCGATACAGAGCGCGTTGGTAAAAAAACACACAAAGATGCCAGCAAAAAACAGCATCGCGGCAAAACGCCATGCAGCACGCATGCTGACTGTTCCAGAAGGAATAGGGCGGTTGGGGCGGTTTATCGCATCGATTTTTGCATCGAAAAAATCATTGATTACATTCCCGGCAGCAGTGATCAGAGCCACTATGAGAAAAAGGAGTAACGTTTCGGGAATTACAGTGCCGGTATCAATCAGGTATGCAATAATAGCAGCAAGTCCGGCGACTAATGAATTTACCGGGCGGGTGATGGTAAAAAAGCCTGCAAGCCTCATTGGTGATCTGATCTGGCAGGGAAAGTATTAAAATGCACTAAAAGGGGGAATTTCATTTTTTTTCCAACGGGCGAGGGGGGATTTGAACCCCCGGCATTCAGCTTAGGAGGCTGACGCTATGTCCGGGCTAAGCCACTCGCCCTGCCCATATCCATTGTGGAGGAATATGTATAAGTTTTGCGCGCTGCAACAATACTCTCGCAATGGATTTAATCGGGACAACGGAAGGAAAAACTACGTTTTTTGTTCCTGTACAGGACACAACGTCTCGGTTTCCTCCCGGGAGCGCACCAATCTTCTTCAACCGGCGTATGGAACTGAACCGTGATGCCACGATCCTGCTTGTCTCGGTCCTCAACCCATCAGATTACCTCGATGCGATGGGAGCTACCGGTGTCCGTGGTTTAAGGGTGGCAAATGAATGCAAAATTCCTGTGACGATTAACGACCGTGACCCGCAGGGAATCAAACTGATTACGCATAATGCCTGCCATGCGAATCTGCCGGTGGAGATTGTACAGCGGGATGCGAACGCCCTGCTTTCTGAAAGATCCTTTGATGCCGTGGATCTTGATCCATTCGGGACTCCGGCCACGATTGTTGATGCGGCGGTGAGGGGGGCCCGGCGGTTTCTATTTGTCACTGCAACAGATACCGCCCCCTTATGCGGGGCTCATTTGAAGGCAGGCAAACGCCGGTACTTTGCACAGCCGATGAATACTGAATATCACGGGGAAGTGGGGCTAAGGATCCTGCTCGGGTTTATTGTCCGTGAAACAGTCAAATATGACCGTGGGATTGAACCGATCTTCTGCTATGCCCGGGAGCATTTTGTACGGCTCCATCTCCGGTTGCTTCGCGGGGCCCGGGCCGCTGATGAGACCCTGAAGAGGATCGGTTATATCCTCCAATGCCCGAAGTGCCCTTATCGCATCGAACATCAGGCAATGTTTCCGGAAGTAATCCCTTGCCCACACTGTGATGAACACCTTAATCCGATTGGACCTCTCTGGCTTGGCAGTATTCAGCATGAAGAAACTCTGGTGCAGATGAGGGAACAGTTGGATGCGAAAGTTCTTGGTACGAGAAAAGACCTGGCAAAACTGATCGATCTCTGCCTGGAAGAATTGCCAACCTCGAGCCATTATGACTACCACCGGATTGCAAAAATAATGGGATGCTCACCTCCCGATATCGACAAGGTGATTGCCTGCATCATTGATTCAGGGTATCCAGCGACACGGACGCATTTCTCCGGGTATGGCATCAAAACAGAGGCGCCTCTATCAGTAATTCTTGGTGCCGTCAGTGCTCAACAATGATCGTGAGCAGATCCCCATCAATGAGTTTGTGGGGCAATCCCACTCTCTGGCCCGGGTGTTTGACGGATCTTCCCCAGACCCGTGCATACCGGAACCGGTAAACGAAGTCCCGGTGGAGTTTTGTACAGACATCAGTTACTGTACTTCCCGTCCTGACGATGAGGGGTTCTACTAAATCAGCCTCGCCGCCATGAGGTTTTAAGTAGACCCTGATGAAACCGAGGCAGTCGTAGATTGCATCCTTGACCTCCTCCAGATGATAACCGGCTGCGGCCGAGATCATGAGAGGGGGGCTCCCGAACCGTTCAGCAATATCATGCTCGATCTCTAGGAATCTCTCCTTGTCCACGAGATCTACCTTGTTCACCGCAATGAATGCAGGGATATAGACACGGTTGCCCTGTACTGCATCGATCAAGTCATCCTGTGTTGCACCACCCCTGACAAGCACATCCGCATTCATCATCTTGCTCTCGGACAGGATAGATCGCACTTCTTCAATATCAAGATTGAGCGTCCCGACTGCATGGAGACGAACACCACCATGTGAGGACTTTTTGACAGTGATATCCGGTTTTTTGACATTGATCCGTATACCTGCATCGTACAGTTCTTTTATGAGAACGTCGAAATGCCGTTCGTTGAATACATCCACGAGAATGATGATGATATCCGCGCCACGGACGACACCTATCACTTCTTTGCCCCGCCCCTTGCCCATCGCTGCCCCGGCAATAAGTCCCGGCATATCGAGAAGCTGGATCTTCGCTCCTTTATGCTCAAGAGCACCGGGAACAACCGTGAGTGTTGTGAATTCATAGGCGGCCACGGCGCTGTCTGTGCCGGTGAGTTTGTTGAGGAGAGTGCTTTTACCTGTTGAAGGGAATCCTACAAGGACAGCAGTCGCATCACCGGATTTTTTAACCGAGTATCCTTCTCCTCCCCCGCTGGATTTCATCGCACGGCTGACTGCTTCATCGCGAAGTCGTGCGATCTTTGCCTTTATCCTCCCGATATGCTTGGAAGTAGCCTTGTTGTATGGAGTCTTGGTCAGCTCCGCTTCCAGCTCCTGGATCTGTTCCTCAAGACTACTCATTCCTATATTAATCACTGCACGTCAGAGATATAGTTGTTTATGGGGAACTGAGAGGATACTTCATTCCGTTACGACGTAACGGAATGAAGTTTCTGTTATCAACATGTTTAAGTAAAAATATGGCCCATGTTATTGAGCAATTGCGCTGCTATAGTGTAGTCCGGCCAATCATGCGAGCCTCTCACGCTCGCGACTGGGGTTCGAATCCCCATAGCAGCACTCTTCACTGATGGTCTGATTCCTGTTTTAATTCTAATTAAAAAAACCTCAGCCGTGACTGACTAAGCGATAAGTAACTTTATTTGATACAAAAGGGCTGTTCTACTATAATTTCTGGGAGAGGCTCACATGGCGATTATTGCTGTTTCAGACTTGCATCTGGGATTCGATTCCTCCGACAAGGCTGCGTTTATCCGCTTTCTCGGAAAACTTCAAAGTGATCCCAGCGTTACAGATCTGGTCCTTCTCGGCGACATCGTGGACATGTGGAGGCGAGATTCCTCAGGCATATTCCTCGAGAACTATGATGTTCTTGACCTGATCATCAACCTGCAGAAGAAGATACACGTCTATTACGTCGTAGGAAACCATGATTTCCATCTCCTCAAACTACAAGGTCGAGGATACCCCATCAACTTCCTTAGGGATCTCACGCTTCAGCAAGACGGTCTGAATTGCAGGTTTATTCACGGCTGGGAGTTTGACGAGATGCAGAGGGTGCACTTCATGGAATCACTCTGCCACGGAATGTCTGATCATAAGGGCGACCGCGACACTAACATCTGGGCTGTTCTTAATCGAGACGAAAATGACCTGATTCGCTTTTTCTCCGCGATAGCACACGGGGGTAGAAAACGCCGAACCGCCGAGATGTTGCAGCTCGATCCACAGGAGAGGCTCAAAGAAACCCTGAAGGGTGTGGAAAGGAAGGCCCGTTCCACGGTTCGGCCGGGGGAAGTTCTTATCTTCGGGCATACCCACAGACCATTTGTGAACAAGGCCGAGAACCTCGCAAATATCGGTTCATGGCTTAAAACCGCACCTATCCATAATACCTTTGTGCGGGTGGAAGGTGGCAAACCCAAGCTATTCGTGTTCGAAGGAGCCGAGATTACGGAAAGAGTCGATATCTAACTAGCCCCAGTCTCTCTCTGATTAAACAAATATCTCTAATTTAGTTCCTCATAGACCTACAGCAATAAAAAAATAATGTGGGTTAGTTGATGGAAATTCTTATGTCGTGCGTACTGTTGGGAATACTGATCTGCATGAGTAATCCTTGATGATTATTGCCGTTGTGAAAAGAAGTATTATATAAATTCTTTGATTGAAATTTAACTATTAACCCGCGTGAAGCATGCGATTGGCCGGAATCGGACAAATCAAAGGATTAACAACGAATTTGAGCGGATCTCATGAAGAGGATTCGGACACTGGGTCCAAATTCTCCATAGCAGCACTTTATCATTCATGGTCCAATGCTCTATTCTACAATGAAAAATGCATCAATTCTATATTCGTAATGATTCAAGTTTTGTATCAATTAGCCTGATTTGTTTCGATTGCAATCAGTTTCAAAAAGACAATTAGTATAAAAAATACGAGCATGTTATCATGAGCAGTTATATTAGCGTTTTATCTCTATCGCAACCTCATTCCGCCGCAGCAAACCGGGTGTCCAGGGGGGATTGTACCTCATCAGAAATGGGCCGCCGACCGGTTCAATTGCGGCCTTCTTCAGCCCTTCCAACAGCCGTTCCTCTGCCGCTATTACTTCGTCCTGCCGTGCATATCCTCTGAAACGGATAACCGCAACCTCTCGGGAAGGTAGCGTTGTGATCTGCACACGGCTGTCCAGCGGTTCAGGAATATCATCCCGGCTTTTTCCTGGAGGCATCACGAATGACATCGAGTTGGCATCGGAAACAACTGGCGCCGTCATTGCGATCTGGCGGGAGGTAATTACCGGTGAGGTCATGGATATCTTGTTCTGTGTATGGTTGCTGCCAGTGATGAACGCGAAGAGCAGGTTGAATCCCGAATCATCCCCATCACTATCGACGGTCGCATGCACGACGGACGGGTACTTCCGGAATTCGATCTCTCCCGTTTTGCCGGTGATCTCATAAGGAATTGTTTGTGTCATGATCAACGTCATCTCCTTTAAGAGGTATATCTCTGAGAGCCTTGATGGATGTTACGTTTAAAAGACCCGGTTCATGGATGCACTATTTCAAGAGGCTCTCCATCTTTTTCGGATCATACCCGAATATAAACTCGTTCCCAATCTGTACAATGGGCGCTCCCAGATGCCCGGTCTTCTCGATGATCATGGCTCTGGCTGTTGCGTTGGAAGCCAGATCGATTTCCTCAAATTCCACGTGCTTTGCTGTGAGGAATTCCTTGATCTCGTGGCAGTTATGGCAACGCGGTGTTGAGTAAACTTTGACTTTTTCGGCGGTTCCCCAGACTTTCTCAATGAAGGCCTCACGGCCGGAGTACTTCTTGTACTGCTGGTATTCCCGTGGCTTCTTCTCCGCGTAGTTCTGGTGGTATTGCTCAGCGGGATAAAATGTAGTGTATGGCCGAATTTCTGTTGCGAGAGATTTTTTAAATTTTCCGGATTCGTTTAATTTTTTCTTAGAGGACTCTGCAATTCGTTTCTGTTCCTCATTATGGTAAAATATGGCAGTACTGTACTGGGATCCCTTATCCGCGAACTGACCCTCCTGGTCGGTCGGATCAATCTGCTTCCAGAATACATCGAGAAGTTTCTCAAATGAGATCTTCTCCGGGTCATAAGTGACCTGCACCGCCTCGAGGTGTCCTGTCGTGCCCGAGGAAACTTCCTCATAGCTGGGATTCGGTTTTGTTCCGCCGGCATACCCGGCTACTACAGCAGTTACTCCTTCGATCTGCTGGAACGGCGGCTGCATGCACCAGAAACAGCCTCCAGCAAATGTTGCCACCATCAGTTTTTTGTCCATGATATCCCTTATGATGTAATCTATCCGGAGGTTATTGTACACAACCGATTACCTAAATGCGGTTGAGTCGCCGGGTTGCAATCCTTTTTGATTGTACTCTGGGAGATTGTATGTCATGAAATGCCATTTTCAATATTAATGGTTATGATAGTACTCACCTGAGTAGTCCGTTCAGCCCTTGCTGGACCTGCCCAGGTACATCCTCGAATACTATCTCCCCGGGCATCTCCCCCAGCCCGATCTTTATCCCGTGCCGGATGTACGGGTGGGTGCGGACATTCATACCATCAAAACCCTTCACATGTGGATTCCGATAGAGCCCAACTCTCTGGACATATCGCGGGAGCGATGGCAGAGATCGCCGTGCATCCTTCAATACCGCAAGCACCGTAACCTCTGTCGCTATCTGATCTGCGCTGGCGAAAACGAGTCCGGGCACAGGGCGAACTACCTAGACCTGGCCGAGGTTCAGCAATCTATAAACCTTTTTTCCACTATGCTCTGTATTGGAAATGTCGAAGTATCATAACCCTGGGATCGAGACGATGGATCGTGATGGCCTAGATTCACTGATCGATGAGCGGGTGAGGTATACCGTTGGGTTCGCTCATAAAAATTCACCGTTTTACCGGCATTGGTTCAAAGAGAACGGGATCGATACGGACGATATCCGGGTCCATGAAGACTTGTTGCAGCTCCCCATAGTTTCCGGTCGCACCATCCGCGAGCACCAGCCGCCAAATACTCCGGATTTCCAGTTTCTTTCGACGAATTGGGAAGACATATTTACCATCCAGGAGACTAGCGGTACAAGTGGGACACCAAAGAGTTTTTTCCTCACCTGGGATGACTGGAAACGGTACGCGGAAAAGTATGCCCGAAGTTTTGTCTCTCAGGGGTTCGGCTCCGATGACCGGGTAATCGTCTGCGCCTCGTATGGCATGAACGTGGGTGCAAACACCATGACTCTTGCAGCCCATAGGCTAGGGATGACCATCATTCCGTTCGGCAAATGTGACTTCGCGTCGAGGGCCATCACAGGATATCGCCCTACGGCGATCGTGGGAAGCGTATTCAAGCTCCTCCGGCTCGCGCACCGATTAAAACAGGAAGGGATTTGTCTAAACGAGACCTCGATTACGAGACTTGTTGCTGGTGGAGAGAGTTTTGCTGACGAGTCCCGTGCTTACCTCGCGGAAACGTGGGGATGTCCGGTGTACAACACTTACGGGAGTACTGAGGGGACGATGTGCGGAGAGTGCACGGAACTTGCCGGGCTCCATGTTCCGGAAGACCTCGTTCACCTCGATATTTACGACCCGCAGATGAAAGTGTTTGTCTCCGACGGAAACTACGGCAGGGCTGTCCTCACTACGCTCCTACCAAAGGGCTCAAAGGCAGGCACTCTCCTGCTCAATTACGACACAGATGACACGACAGCGGTAATCTCCCGGGAGCGGTGTGCCTGCGGTAGAACGCACATGCGGATCTTTAACCCGCAGAGAGAGGCCGAAACAGTCTGGATCCTTGGCAATTCCGTGAACCGCGTGGACGTGGAGGCCAGTGTCTTCCAGCCCGAAAACATGCAGTTCCTCAATGGCGAATACGAGGCATTCATCTATGATGGCGGATCGACGGGTGAGGTCGTAATGCGGGTGAGCGTGGAATGCTCAGATCCGGAGATCACAGACCGAAGGCTCATCGAAGACTGTTTTGTCGGTAAATTCTTAAAAAACAAAAAGAATTTGGTACCCCATTACGAGGACAGAACATTCTCCGTGATGTTTAACTTTGTTAATCCGGGGGAACTTGAGCTGTACAAGATCAGGGGGCGGCCAAAACGCCTCATCGACCGCCGGTCGGTATAGGATACATATCCTTTTTCACCGTCTGTATATCTCCCGCCGGTGAATTTCTTTTACTCTGCCACAGGCTGCTTACCGGCGTTCCGGCACGAGACGATTGGCAACGGCGACTGCCTCTTCTGCAGTTCCCGCATATGCGTCGGCACCGATTTGTTTCCAGAGGTCAGGAACGATCCTGAACGGATATCCCCCGACAAGGATCTTTGCCCCAGCGATCCTCTCATCCGCACGAAGCGAACGAATAAGGTACTGGACATCAGGAAGATGACGTGGCATGGTCGTTGAAAGGGCGACCATATCAGCCTTCCGGTCCCGCGCCGCATCAAGGACGCTCTGCACCGGTATGTTTGCTCCGATATAATACGTGTCCCAGCCATCCATATCGAAAAAGTCAGCCACCATCCGGATACCGATATCATGAAGTTCAGCCCCGACACCAGCAGCGACAACGGTCGTTCCCCTTCGTCCCTTACCTATCCCACTCGAAGAGAATACCTGGTCATGCAGCCGGGCCATGAGCGTTTCGACAAAAGCAGTTATGAAATGTTCTTGAGCGATGCTGACCTGCTGCAGTTGCCAGAGCCTTCCAGTCTCCTGCAGAACCGGATAAAGAATGTGGAGATAGATATCCCTCACCGTTATGCCAGATTTGACCGCATCGTCGATTATTCTTCCTCCCTGCACCTGATCCGCCTCAATGACAGCAGCGAGGAATGGCCGTGCAACATCAGCAAGGGGTTTGTCCGTGGTGATATACGGGGGAATGCTGAGGGAGACATCATTAAGGACGGCCAGACTTTTAGTGATAAAGATCCTGGTTTGGTTGCGGAAATCCTGGGGCAGTTCATTTTTGAGGACCTCACCCATTGCAGCGAGAAGAAGCGATACAAAGTTCTTCGGGAAGTGTAGAGATGTAAGATGTACCTTTGCCCAGCAGGCGTGATCGATGAAAATAGCCGGGTTATTGATTGCAAGCGATTCCTCAAGACTACTGATAAGATCGTCGAACTCTTCTAGTACCCGCATCTTCTGGACGGCGCTGCGGGTACGCCAAGTACGGGGGTGTTTCATCTCGAATTGGTCCAGAGCTTTTCCTGCAAGGTAATGCCTATCCAGTTTGACTGGATGATACACAGGCGATCCGGCTTGATTCATTCATGTGCTCCCTCTCGTTTCCGGTTCTTAGAGAGAATCTTGCTGGTGGATTATTATTTTTCCGTTTGGATCGATCCGGGTATGTAGCCAGTCATTGTAATTAAAGGGACCGGTATTTGTGTCAACCTAGTACCCACCTATCTTTTAATATTTGGAATATCCCATTTGGAGTAGTATGCGTCTATTTGTTCCGTTAACATTTACTTTCGTGCTCATTCTGCTGCTGATAATGCCTACAGCTGCCCATGTTCCTATCCTACCTGGTGATCATAACTCACTAGACACGGCTGTGCAACTCAAGGATCCGTCAATTACCTATGCGATCTATGGCACTCTTCACGAAGCCGAGGAGACCGATTATTATAAGGTTACCCTGCAGAAGGACGCTCCCCTGCGTTTTATGATCTCGACACCCGTCAAAGAATCCTTTGCCCCTTGGCTTGTTATTGCTGGCCCCGGGATCTCCCCGCAGGGCGCCGTTCCCACGACAGTCGAGCTTCCCGATGGAGATACGGCTATCGCTATTACTGGAATGCACCCGTTGAATGCTGATTATGAACCGTTCACCCCAATTGCCGGGTACCAGACGGCAATGTATGAAGGTCTGGCTCCTGCAACCGGTACTTATATAATCGCAGCGCCAAACGATGGTGGTCCCTACACACTCGCGACGGGGACGCTCGAAGCATTCACCGTTCCTGAATGGGTTATAGTACCCATTAATCAGCTCCAGATCAGGTTATGGCAGGAGCAGTCACCGCTGCTGATCTTCGGGCCATACCTGGTAGTAATGGTTATTGGGATATTTCTTTTTCTGAAATTGCCTGGACGGCAGCGGATGAGCCCCCCTGCATGGCTCGGGTTTATAGCAGGGCTTATATATATTGGCACCGGCGCTGCCACCCTGCTTCAGACCAGTATTGCCCTACAAATAGCCCCAGCAGGGTTGGCAGTACTGGTCACCTTGGTCTTTGTTGCGATAGTGCTGGGTGCCGGAGTGACTGCTGTCAGTGCCTCGGTCCGCTTGTATAAGCAGACACACATAAGATTCCGTATCCTGATGGTAGTAATCGGAATTGTCGGGCTCATAGCCTGGGCAGGAGTGATCGTCGGGCCGGTGCTCGCATTCATGGCAGCTATTGTACCGGCTCGTTACTTGTGAGGCGGAACAACGGCAATGAGCGCACCCAAAAGAAGTGCTGCCATGATTTGCCGTAGGAAAAGGTACCTTTTCCAGACCTCCATACTCATTGGCATAGTGTTGGTATGTTTTGTGAATAAACAATATCTGTTTTCAAACAGATTCCGTATAAAAGAGCCATTGAGATGACTTTACTTTCCCCCAGTCTGATTTCAAAATGCTAAATTCAAAAACCAGCATAACTTTTATCCTTTGAAAAAAGCCAGTATTGCAAGAACCAAGGAAGTTCAAAGATGAAAAAAAGTTGGAACAAAAATGGGGATTCCAACCTCAATACCGAATCCCCATAGCAGCATAAACATCCGGTTTATTCTGTTTTGATAAATAAACTAAAAATAAAAGAGCGAAGACCCGGTTAATCCTTACCGAATTTATTTTCCCGAGCATTTCTGCACGTTTTTTAAAAAAGTGATTGTCCTGAATGAAAAGGAATTATTTATCACATGCTGATTATAAATTTCTGCGGTTCAATAAACGTTTGGAGTTCCCGATGCATGTGTTGGTGAGAATTTTTTCAACCAATTTTTTTTATAACGAGAGGTAATATCATACACCATGTGAGGAACAATGAATGATATAAACATCTCCGCACTCCTTGACAAGGCACATCATCTGGCGAAGATTGGTCGCTATGACAACGCAATCTCAGTGTACGATCAGGTCCTGAACTTCGACGGAAATAATGTAACTGCCCTGGAAAATAAAGGCAAAGTCTATTACATCCTCGGAAGGCATGAAGATGCAATTGCATGCTACGATAAAGCAACAGAGATCAATCCCAATCTCATATCTGTCTGGTATGAGAAAGGCTACGTTTTGAGAAAGATCCACCGGTATGAAGATGCAATCCGCTGTTTTGATGAGGTACTCTCTCGGGATCAAAATTACACTTCTGCCCTTGCAAACAAAGGATATTCGCTGAATGAGCTGGGTAGATTCAATGAAGCAATTGCCTGTTTTGATACGATCCTTGCATCAAGCCCGAATAATATCCGGGCAATGGCATCAAAGGGCATCGCGTTACGCAAGCTGGGAAAAAATGAAGATGCACTCAGATATTTTGAAAATGCACTCAGATTAAGTCCGATCAACGCCTTCGTTTGGTATAATAAGGCAATTACCCTTAGAAGTCTGGGAAGGTTCCAAGAAGCAGACGAGAGTGACAAGATGGCGGGTCCTTCTCTCGGTTCCGGTGTCCACTAAAAAAAGCAGTTTAAAAGGCTCTCTAGAAACCTCGTTCTTGCTGATAACAAAAGATATGTATGAAAGAGGGGGGACAGGACCTGTCTCCCGTTACCGCCCGTGAAGGCTCATGCGATTATGTCGCAGTACCTGTCAGAGGGTCATCGTATTCAGGGAAAAGCCGGAAGATAAATGGAAGGGTATCCCGGGTCAATGCAGTTATCATTTTTGTGGGCACTGGATGACACTGTCACAATTCGGGTCGGGGAGCTCTTCTCTAAAAGTGGGAGGAAAGGTTTGAAATGAGGGGCGGGCTGATATATGACAGCCAAGGTCATCTCAACACTATTGAAACAGCCACCTGCCACCTGTTTTGCATGCTTGATTTATAACGATGCTTTACTGAATTTTTTTCAGCATTTTCCTGGGAAAGGTCGCGACCAAACACCACAAGAAAAAGTCCGCGATTGTCCCGGATTACCATTTTCAGACCAACCCGAAACGAAACTCCTGACGAAAGAATCAGACGACAGGATCTGATCAACAGCAAAAAATCAACGTTAATAAAATTGAATCCCGGACATTACTCCCTCTCTCTTTCATGGACCTCTTTTCATCCGATGGGACAGATATTGCCATCTGTTCCAATCACTTCAATATGCCAGGGATTTTTCAAAAAAAAAGGTGTTATTCACATCACACGAAATCGCTTCACTACTATGTCGTCTCCTTTTTTGGTGATCTGAACCTTGATCTTTCCTTCTTTATAGGATATCTCATGGATACCGAATGATTTCGTACTGATAAGCCTCTGAAGGCTTGCCATATCCGAACGGTACATTCTTTTGAAATCATCCCCTTCGTAGATCACGTTTCCCATAATTCCCACTCACCCATCCTGATATTTTATTGAAGAAGTTCTATTTAGGTATGTGCGATGCGTGTTCGGACCCCTTCATACAGTCCGGACACGGATCGCTCCGCATTCTCGGCGATTTTTGACCAAAGCATTAAATATCGTGTTCCTGCATAACCCTATATGAGGAGTTATGAGCAGGGAGAAGATCAAAGTCCCCGGAAAGGTGTATGAGGAATTGATAGCCCTCCAGCGTGAAATTCATTTCACCCAGGATCACCAGGACACAATTAAGAAAGCAGAGGACCGGGGTTACATGAATGCTGCCAACTGGATCAGGCAGAATGAGAATGCATACAAGATCGGGTTCGCTTGGGGTTTCGAGCCCATCGCTGACGAACCTAAAGGCACACTAAAGGATATTCCTGTACGGGAGAACCCTCCACCCAAGCGGACAATCTCCCGACCGACACCTCCGCAGAGTAAAAAGTCCCAAAAATCGCCTGGGACTGGAGGTATCCTTGCCGGCATAAAAAACTGGCTCGGTAAACACTTCTGATTTTTTTCGAAACTAATATTTGCACGATGACTGGGAGAAATGTATGCCAACCTGTGGTGACTGTATAAGTTATATACAAAAAACCAGGGATCGCGGCGACTGTCGCATCAACGGGGAGACCGCTCCCGATCGCGACAGTGAACGATGCCCTTCCCGCACGTTTATTCCAAAGCCGGTGAAATGATCCAAGGGGACTCTCTGATCATGCCACGTGAACTTACCGAAAGAGATATTTCAATTTTAAAAAAACTCGCACCGGAATGCGGAGAACTTACCTGTTCAGGATCGGGGCATATATTCCATTCGATCCTGCCTCCGGTTTCCAACCATTTTTCTGAGGATACTGATGATTTTATCCAGCGGATAAGCCGTCTTTCTGATGATGAACTCACCTACATAACCGAAATGATCCTGAAGGGGGAGGAAAGCATGGGTTGCCTCCCGCTTGAGGATATCGAGGCGTTCGTACACCTTATCCACGAGCGGCTCTCAAAAGAAATCGCACAGAAAGTCATTGCTGCATACGAATCCGGGAGTGAATGTGAACGTTGATTTTTTTCACGGGCGACATTGCCCAGCTTGTTGCACAACTCCACGACCAGACAATAAAAAACCGACGGGCTGCAGCAACACTACTGGGTAAATCCGGCAACCTGTCAGCGATCAGCCCCCTTATTGAGGCGCTCTCCGATCCGCATCCCGGTGTTCGCAGCGAAATTGCTCAGGCGTTAGGAAGGCTGGGGGATTCCTCGGCCATTACAGGATTGATCGCTTCGCTGAATGATGCCGACCCGTATGTTCGTGCCGCTGCCATCGCGGCAATGGGAAAAATCAAAGACCGGGATGCAGTTGACCCGCTCATCCGCTGTCTTTTAGACAAGGAAGTAATCATCAGGATCGGCGCTGCAGAAGTACTGGGGAAACTGGGTGATCGCCGGGCAACAGGACCGTTAAAAGATCTTGAGCATGACCCTTTCTCTGAGGTCCGTGAGGCGGCAGAAGCAGCTCTAAGGAAACTCCGGGTAAAACCCTGAAATCATGGTATTATGTGTTTTTGGTTTTTATGGATGCCAGTATAGATAACTTCCTGTAAAACCCTGCACGATTAGAATCCGCATAACAGGAAATGGGCTACCCGGCGGAACATTTATTCACGACAATAAACATTATCCTTTTTTATTTCCTGCTGCCACAGGGGGGATTTTTATGGATAAACACCGAACCACTGGTCTATGGGGGTGGCCCGATTCCCTCTATTATTGAAGCGACAAACCTGAAAAAAACATTTGGCAGAATAACAGCTGTGGATGGTATCAGCTTTGCGGTAAAAAAAGGGGAAGTCTTCGGGTTCCTGGGCCCTAATGGTGCGGGTAAGACTTCAACCATGAAAATAATCGCGTGCGTCTCACCACGGACATCGGGTGCACTCAGGGTCTTTGGCATGGACCCGGATATATCCCCTGCAGAGATAAAACAGCGACTCGGGGTTGTCCCTCAGGAGACAAATCTCGATCCTGACTTCACCTGCTATGGCAACCTGTTTACCTACTCACGCTATTTTGATATGCCATCTGATGTTGCGCAAAAGAAAGCTGAGGAACTACTGGAGTTTGTCCAGTTAAGGGAAAAAAGGGATGTTACCGTAGAAAAACTATCAGGGGGGATGAAACGGAGATTAATCCTTGCCCGGGCTCTTGTCAACAACCCGGATCTGCTCATCCTTGACGAGCCGACAATCGGACTCGACCCTCAGGCTCGTCACCTGATCTGGGAAAGACTGAAATTATTGCAGGCCCAGGGAAATACGATTGTACTCACAACCCACTACCTTGACGAAGCGGCAAGGCTCTGCGACCGGCTCGTAATCATGGACAATGGGAAAATCCACGTTGAAGGTTCACCGGCAGAACTCGTTAAGGAATATGTCGGAAACGAGATCGTGGAAATAGAAAAGACAGCCGAAGTGCTTTCCTGTCTTGAGGGGGAGCATATTCCCTTCGAAATAATTGGTGATACTGTGCAGATCGCAACTGAATCATCCCGTGAAGTTGCCCGGATCCTGTTTGATCACTGCTCCCCCCACAAAGTTCTCACCCGCCCTGCAACACTCGAGGATGTATTCCTGAAACTGACCGGCAGGAAACTGAGGGAGTGATTATGTACCACATCTGGTCAATGCCCCGGATAACTCGGCGGGCGTGGAAGGTCTGGCACCGAAACCTCGTGGTCTTTTTCCGGACCTGGCAGGTGAACTTCTTCCCGCCGTTGATCGAAGCGTTCCTGTACCTGTTTGCCATTGGAATGGGCATCGGCACCTACGTGAAGGATATTGACGGAACCCCGTACATAAACTTTATCGCACCCGCAATCCTTGCCATTTCGGTCATGAACTCGGCATTCTTTGAGTGCACGTACGGGTCATATGTCCGGATGTATTACCAGAAAAGTTTTGACGCGATGATCGCAACCCCGCTCTCCATCGAGGACGTGATTGCCGGTGAACTCCTCTGGGGGGCGACCCGGAGTGTGATGTATGTAATTATCATGCTTCCCGTCCTTGCTGCATTTGGCGTTATCTCAATTCCTGCCTCGCTGCTCGCAATCCCGCTTGCATTCCTGGGCGGACTTATGTTTGCCGGGATCGCGATGTGTTTCACAGCCATCACCCCGAGTATAGACACCCTGAATTACCCCTCGTTCCTTCTCATAACACCCATGGCGCTCTTCTCAGGAACATTCTTTCCGATCACCCTGCTACCGGTACTTTTCCAGTATTTCGCGCTCGCCCTGCTCCCGCTTACCCATCTGGTCGCAATTATGCGAATGCTTACCCTTCCTGCATTTTCATGGACAATTTTACTCCATCTTGCCTGGATTGTGATTGTGACATCAGTTTTCTGCGTTGTTGCGATCAACCTGATGCGGAAGCGGTTGATTGTATGACAATTATAAGAACGGGAAAGAATGAAGGAGAGATTTCATACCTTGTCCTTGATCTTTTCGAGCGTGCAAGCGGGAGAGGATCCCTCCTGCACCTTGGTCTCAGGGGTATCACGGAGATCAGTGTCATCCCTCCGGATAATCCTGAGGACATACAGGTTCTCGTCTTCAATCCTGTGCTTTAATACAATTTCTGAAATAAATCCTGATCGGAAAAAAAGATCCCGCACTTCCGGGAGCCCGGTAAGGGATGAGATCAATAATAAAATTCTCCCGCCTGGTGCTAGCACACGTCCGACATTTTCAGCAAACCGCATGATTACGATACGGCCGTTCTTTCCGCCATCGAGTGCGTACTCAAGCCAGTCATCGATCCGCTCATCTTTCTGTGTTGGGAGGTAGGGGGGGTTGAAAAGGATCAGGTCGAACGTGTCCCTGATCCCGGAGAAGAGATCGGTTCGGACTACCTCAACGCCCTTCTCCCGTGCACAGAGTACTGCATGCGGGTTAATATCTGTTGCAATGATGCCAGCGGCCGCTGAGAGTGTTGCAGCGATGAGGCCGGAACCGGTACCCACTTCAAGAACACGGTCAGCAGGTCGAACCTCTGCACGTGCTGCTTCAAGCAGGAGATACGTGTCGGCTTCAGGCTGGTAAACTTGACTGGCGTCAAACAGCATAGATAGTCTCTGTAGAGCATTTAATACCAGGTCTGATATTGATCATGTCGGAATGGCATTGAGCGCAGCACATGCAGAACCCTGAATGTCAACGCTGAATTGATACGTCACCCCAGGAAAAAGTTTCCCGGTTTAAAGGTCTCGACAAGGAACCCTCCTGTGCCACATGCCGGATCGAGAATGCATTACGGTTGGTGACCCCCACAAGAAATCACATCCTCATTATCTATTGTCAGCTAGATCGGGATTGTAGTTGGAATAGTTGGTAGGGCGGTCGCAGCTGCATTTATGCCATTACCCTTGTTCACGCTGACAATCTGTATCGTAAACGTAAGGTTCTGACCGGCAAGAGGACTGTTTTCATCCCAGGTTACCGTTGATGGCGTGACATTAAGAATTTTAATCGTGCTAACGGTATTGTCTGTCTTACTATGGATTGTATAATATTGCCCTACCGTGAAGGTCGTATTGGCGACTGCACCGGTTCGGTTGACGGTACGGATAAGATCATTCCGGTACGGACCATACGCCTGATCATACGGAATGGTTACTGTCTTCTTTTGGTTTAGCCTCATCCCCACAATAGCATTCGAGAAACCTGGGATAATTTGGTTCCCACCCACCGTTAACGCCAGGGGAGTCCCGTTCATATTAGTATCAATAACCGTTCCATTTTCAAACGTCAGGGTATAATACACGGTTACATTATCACCGTTCATCGCAACAACCGGGTTAAAGAGGAGGACTGCAGTAACCGTAATAGCAACAAGTGCGATTGCTCCACCGGCAATCATGAGATATTTACGGTTCCGGTTATTTGTCTTTTCATCCTCCTTTGCCCGTTTGGTCTTTTTTTCTTTCTTGTAAGGTTTACTCATATTTTATCTCCCCGTATAGGATTGAATCATTAAACAG
>Ga0187854_10000563_pt1 | contig 45957 bp, 49 predicted proteins | sample June2016WEW_6_15_FD_132445 | JGI IMG/M metagenome (GOLD analysis project Ga0187854, IMG submission 132445) | Peatland microbial communities from SPRUCE experiment site at the Marcell Experimental Forest, Minnesota, USA - June2016WEW_6_150 | ecosystem: Environmental > Terrestrial > Soil >... | reverse complement strand
AGCAGGCCTAGGACGCAGGGAGGCCGCATACCCGTAGGTATGCGGCCGACCGAGGACAACGGCATGCGCCGCGTTTGCGGGCCGCCAGACGCACAACCGTACTTGTGGCCGCGTCCACTAGCCTGCCTTCACCTCGTTCACGTGCACGGAGTCGTGCATGCCGAGGTCCGTGATCCAGAGGACGTAATAGCGGGCGGAGTGGCCGTCCAGGGCGAACGTCGTTTCTGCGCTCACCGTCTGCTGCGACGAGTCGTCGCTGAACGGCCCGCTCTCCGAGTCGCCCACGCGGACGATTGCGGTGTAGCCCGGCGTGTCGGTCGACACGGTGAGTCTGCGCAGGACGACGGCGCTGCCGGCGTCGAGAACGAGGCCGACGCCGTTCTTGAGGCCGCCGAACTCGGGCGTCCCGTACGTCTCCGTCTCCCAATACGTCAACGGGTTGCCGTCCGTCGCCCGCGGGGCTTCACCGTTGTGCTCGTGCCCGTCGCCGGGCGGCGGGTCGTACGCAGTGACGGCATGCAGGGCGAGCACGCCGCCGCCACCGCTCGGAGGCGCATGGCTCGTGCCCGTCGTGGCCCCGAATACGAACACGCCGGCGGCGGCCAGCGCCGCAAGCAGGCCGAGCAGTCCGAGCACGGCGGCGAGACGGCCGCCGCGCCGCCGCCGCCGCTGCGACCGGCTCCGGGGACGGGCGGCGGCGGGCACGATCAGCGTCCGCTCCGGATCGACGCCGGCAGCGCCGTCGAGGCAGCCGCGCAGCTCGGCCGCGAATGCGTCCATCGAGGGGAAGCGCTCCGCCGGACTCTTCGCGAGCGCCCGCTTGACGGCCGCGGCGAGCCGGACGGGCACGTCCGGGCGGCGTTCGAGCAGGCTCGGCGGCGCTTCGTTCAGATGCCGCATCGCCACGGCGACGAGGTTCTCGCCGGGGAACGGCACGTTGCCGGTCAGCAGCTCGAAGAGGACGACACCGAGCGAGTAGACGTCGGTCGCGGGCGTCACCGGCTTGCCGCTCGCCTGCTCCGGCGAGAGGTAGCTGCTCGTTCCGAGCACCGTCCCCGTCTGCGTGATCCCGAGCTCGACGTCGAGCGAGCGCGCGATGCCGAAGTCGGTCACCTTCGCGCTGCCGTCGGCGGCGACGAGCACGTTCTGCGGCTTCACGTCCCGGTGGACGATGCCGTGCGCATGCGCGAAGGCGAGTCCGCCTGCGACCTGCAGCGTGAGCTCGAGCGCACGCTGCACCGGCAGCGGGCCGCGGCCGACGAGCAGCTGCTTCAGGTTCTCGCCCTCGACGTACTCGAAGACGATGAACTGATGCCCGTCCGCCTCGCCGCGGTCGATGACGGTGACGATGTTCGGGTGTGAGAGCTGGGCGACCGCGCGCGCCTCGTTACGGAAGCGCTGTGCGTGCTCGGTGTCGTGCTCGTAGTGCGAATGCAGCACCTTCAACGCGACGGTGCGTTCGAGCAGCCGGTCGCGCGCCTTGTAGACGGTCGACATGCCACCCGTACCGACGACGTCGTCGATGTCGTAACGGCCGGCGATCACGTCGCCGATCACGAGCGTTCCTGCTCGAGCGGAGCCGCGCAGGCTACGTGAGGGTTGCTTCGAATGCCTCTTCCCAGACGCCGAGCGCCTCGTCGAGCTCGTCGTCGGAGATCACCAGCGGGCAGAGCACGCGAATGCAGTTCGAGTGGGTTCCCGCCTTCAGCAGCAGGAGGCCGCGCTCGGCCGCCTGCTCGGCGATCGCCGAGGCGAGCGCGGGTGCCGGCCGCTTCGTCTCGGGGTCCTCGACGAGCTCGAGGGCGAGCATCGCCCCGAGCCCGCGGACGTCGCCGATCTGCGGATAGCGCTCCTGCCACTCCAGCATCCTGCCGCGAACGACCTCGCCTATGTGGACGGCACGCTCGACGAGATGCTCCTCCTCGAAGACGTCGAGGACCGCGAGGGCGGCGGCCTGCGCGACCGGGTTGCCGACGTAGGTGCCGCCGACCGCCGAGTCGCCGGGCGCGTCCATGATCGCGGCCTTGCCGAGCACGGCGGAAAGCGGCAAGCCGCCGGCGATCGACTTCGCCACCGTCATCAGGTCAGGCTCGACGCCGTAGTGCTCGATCGCGAACATCCGGCCCGTGCGCCCGTAGCCCGTTTGCACTTCGTCCACCACCATCACGATTCCGTGCTCGTCGCAGAGCGCACGCACGCCGTGGACGAACTCCGGCGGCGCGACGACGAACCCGCCCTCTCCCTGGACGGGCTCGAAGATGATCGCCGCGACGGTCTCGGGGGCGACCTGGCTCACGAGCGCGCGCTCGAGCGCGGCGAGCGCCTGCGCGGCCGTGACGCCGCGGTACTCGTTCGGGAACGGCACGCGGTAGACCTCGGGCGCGAACGGCCCCAGGCCGGCCTTGTAGGGACGCGCCTTCGAGGTGAGCGTGAGCGAGAGCAGCGTGCGTCCGTGGAACGCGCCCTCGAATGCGATCACCGCCGGCCGCTTCGTGTACGCGCGCGCAAACTTGATCGCGTTCTCGACTGCTTCCGTGCCGGCGTTGAAGAACGCCGCCTTCGCCGGCCCGCTGAACGGCGCGAGGGCGAGCAGCCGCTCCGCGAGCGTGACGTAGACCTCGTACGGGACGATCGTGAAGTCCGTGTGGAAGAAGCGCGCCGCCTGCTCCTGGACAGCCTCGACCACCCTCGGGTGCGCGTGGCCGACGGCGAGGCAGCCGACGCCGCCGCTGAAGTCGATGAACGTGTTGCCGTCGACGTCGGTGAGCGTGGCGCCGCGGCCCTCGGCGACGACGATCGGCAGGTAGAGCGAGAGCGGGTCGGCGACGACGCGCAGCTTGCGGTCGACGATCTCCCGGGAACGGGGCCCCGGGATCGCGGTCTGCAGGTTGATCGCCCGGGTCACGGCCACAGCCTTCACGATATCGGACTGCATGCCTGAATAGTCGGCATACAGAAGCCCGTCCTGGAGAGCCGGATCGAGCGCCGACCTCTTAGAGCGTCGGCGTCGGTAGCACCGGCAGCGGGGGAGGCGGGCCGGCCCGCAGCTCACGGGTCGTGTAGAGCCCGCCCGCGTTCCAGAGCATGAAGCCGCCGGTGTGGAAGCTCCGGGCGGCGCCGACCTGGGCTGCCACGTCCGCGGGCGAGTAGGTGCGGCCGAGCGAGAAGTCCTGGAGCCAGGGCACGAGCAGGGCTCGTGTCCCCGCCAGCTTTGTGCGGAAGTCGTTGAGCGAGTCGGAGACCGTCGTCGCCGGCACCGCGTTCGGATCGGGCAGGTTGTATTCGCCCGACCGGTAGTGCGACGGGTACGTCATCGGGTAGATCGTGTCGACGATCTTCGCGATCTCGGCCGGGTACTGGCCGATGCCGAGGTCGTGCGTCGCCGAGAGGCCGAACACATCGGCCGAGACGCGGACTCCCAGCGGATGCAGCCGCGCGGTCGCATAGCGCAGGAACGCCGCGATCGTCTGCCGCATCGGCTGCGGGTGTGCGCCCGGGTAGCGGATGATCGAGACGTCGCCGTCGCTGGGAAAGCGGACGTAGTCGAACTGGATCTCGTCGAAGCCCGCCTTCGCCGCCGCGACCGCGACGTCGACGTCGTACTTCCAGGCGGCGCGCGAGTACGGGTTCAGCCAGCCGAGGCCGTCGCTCGTGTGCCAGAGCGAGCCGCCGCGCTCGTGCACGGCGAGCGCCGGATGGGCAGCCGACGCGATCGGGTCCTCGAAGGCGACGACGCGGCCGATCAGGTAGACGCCCGCCTTGCGCGCCTGGCGGACGACGTCGCGCGGGTCGTAGAACGGCCTGGCGGCGCCGTCGTCGACCGCGAGCGCGGGCGCGCCCTGCACGAAGCCGACGGTGCCGCTCTCGTCCTTGACGTCGAGCTCGAGCGTGTTCAGGCCGTCGCGCTTCAGGGCCAGGTACCGGCCGATCGTCCCGGAGACGCTCGCGAGGTCCATCGTCACATGGACGCCGCGCATCTCCTCGGGCAGCGGCGCGCGGAACGGGCTTTTCGGCGCCGCCTCGGCGACCGGCGTGAGCGAGACTGCGCCGGTCGAGCCGACCGCGAGCTGGACGATCCCGAAGGCCGCCGCTCCCGCGAGCACGCCCAGCACGCCGAGGGCGACCAGCCGCCGCCTGCGGACCTGCCGCCGCCGGAGCTCCCGGCGCTCGGCGCGCCCGACCTTCTCCGCGATCTGCATGGGATCCGGATGGTAGGCAAAACCCGCGCAGGCCGCCGCCTTCCGGGGCCGTAGAATCGGCTGCGTGGTCCTCTCCGACGCGACGATCGCCCGCTACCTCGCCGAGGGCCGGATCGAGATCGACCCGTACGACGAGGCACTGCTCCAGCCGTCGAGCGTCGACGTCCGCGTCGACCGGCTCTTCCGGGTCTTCCACAACAACCGCTACCCGTTCATCGACGTGAAGGTCGAGCAGGCGGAGCTGACCGAGCTCGTGGAGGTGGACGACGGCCATCCGTTCATCCTCCATCCGGGCGAGTTCGTGCTCGGCTCGACGCTCGAGCGGGTGCGCCTGCCGGACGACCTCGTCGCTCGGCTCGATGGAAAGAGTTCGCTCGGCCGCCTGGGTCTGCTCATCCACTCCACCGCCGGTTTCATCGATCCGGGCTGGGACGGCCACGTCACGCTCGAGCTGTCGAACGTCGCGAAGCTCCCGATCACGATCTACCCCGGAATGAAGATCGGGCAGATCTCCTTCATGCAGATGACCGAGCCGGCGACCACGCCGTACGGCTCGTCCGCGCTCGGCTCGAAGTACAAGGGGCAGAAGGGGCCGACTCCGAGCCGCTACTACAAGAACTTCGAGCCTGCCGAATGACCGTTCTCGTGACCGGGGGCACCGGTTTCATCGGACCGCACGTCGTGCACGCGTTGCGCGTGCGCGACATCGCCGTGCGGGCGCTCGTGCGAGACCCCAGGCGCGCCTCCCGGCTCGCGGCGTGGGGTGCCGAGCTCGTCGAGGGCGACGTCACCGACGCCGCCTCGCTCCCGAAGGCCTGCGCAGACATGGACGCGGTCGTCCACCTCGTCTCGATCATCAAGGGCTCGCGCGCCGATTTTGAGCGCGTGATGACCGAAGGGACGCGGAGCCTCGTCGCCGCGGCGAAGGAGGCCGGCGTCCGTCGCTTCGTGCTCACGAGCGCGCTCGGCGTCGACGAACGCTCGAAGGACGCGGTGCCGTATTTCGGCGCAAAGTGGCAGATGGAGCGGTCGGTCGAGGAGTCCGGCCTCGAGCGCGTGATCTTCCGTCCGAGCTTCGTCTTTGGGCGGGAGGGCGGCGCGCTGCCGGTCTTCGTCCGCCTCGCGCGCCTCGCGCCGGTGACGCCGATCGTCGGCGACGGGACGCGGCGGCTGCAGCCGATCTGGGTCGAGGATCTCGCCGAGTACTACGCGCACGCGCTCGAGCTGCCGGAGGCGGCCGGCCGGGCGTTCGAGCTCGGCGGACCGGACGCAGTCACCTGGAACGAGTTCTGGGCCCGCCTGAAGCGGGTGCTCGGCGTGCGGCGGCCGTCGCTCCACGTGCCGATCGGGCTGATGCGGATCCAGGCCGCGCTGACCGAGCGGCTGCCGGGCGCGCCGGTGACGCGCGACCAGCTGACGATGCTCGAGCTCGGCGACAACGTCGTCACCGATCCGAGTGCAGTGGACGTTTTCAAGCTCCCGCTCGTGCCGCTCGACGAGCAGCTCAGGCGGGCCGTGTCCTGACCCGCGGCGTCGTCTACGCGGAGCCGGGCGCCCGGCCGGCGGTCGAGGAGATCGTGCTCGACGCACCCGGACCGCATGAGGTGCAGGTGCGCGTCGAGGCGAGCGGCCTTTGCCACACCGACGTCCACGTGGTCGAGACGGGCGGCTGGGGGATGCCGTTCCCGATCCTGCTCGGTCACGAGGGCGCGGGCGTCGTCGAGGAGACCGGCGCGGAGGTGACGAGCGTCGCTCCCGGCGACCGCGTCGTGATTGCGTGGCGCGCACCCTGCGGCGCCTGTCCGTCCTGCCGGCGCGGCGATCCGCGCCGCTGCTCGTCGCAGCTGCGGGCAAAGCGGCGGGCGCGGCGCGCCATCGACGGTGCGGTGCTGACGCCCGTGCTCCGCTGCGGCACGTTCGCCGACCGCGCGATCGTGCACGAGGCGTGTGCGGTGCGGGTGCCGGAGGAGCTCCCGGTCGAGGAGGCGTGCCTGCTTGCGTGCGGCTTCTCGACCGGCGCCGGCGCCGCGCTGTGGACGACGCCGGTCCGTGCCGGCTCGTCGGTCGCCGTCATCGGCTGCGGCGGCGTCGGGCTCGCGGTCGTGCAGGGCGCGCGGCTCGCGGGCGCGGAGCGGATCGTGGCCGTCGACATCGCGCCGGAGAAGCTCGCGGCGGCGCGGCAGCTCGGCGCGACCGACACCGTCGACGCGAGCGCCGGCGACCCGGTCGCGGCGGTGCGCGAGCTCGCCGGCGGCGTCGGCGTCGAGTTCGCCTTCTCGGCCGTCGGCGCCGCGAGCGGGCTCGCGCAGGCGGTGCGCATGTGCGCATACGCGGGAACGGCGACGCTCGTCGGCGTTCCGTCCGCCGGCGCGACGCTCGATGTCGACCTCGACGCCGACCTGTTCGGGCCGAAGGTCACGATCGCGGTCACGCACGGCGGCGACACGATCCCGCAGCAGGACTTCCCGTTCCTCGCGCAGGCTGCGCTCGACGGCAGGCTCGACCTCGCGCGCTTCGTCTCGCGCACGATTACGCTGGACGAAATCCCCGAGGCGCTGGAGCACCTCGGCCGCGGCGGCGAGATCCGCGTGGTCGCGCGCCTCTAGGAACTCTTGCCGAAGGCGGCGCGGCGCGGCGCGTCCGCCGGGTCGACCAGGTGGCCGTCGCGCTCGACGTAGCCGCCCTTGCCGCCGACGATGTAGACGATCGCCTCCTCGTCGAACGGGTTCGACACACGGCGCGGGGTCGCGGCCTCGGCGTGGAAGAGCCCGCTCTCGCCGAGCTCCCGCGACTCCCCCGCCACGTCGACCCGGACGCGGCCGCGGTGGACGAAGTAGAGCTCGTCCTGGAGATCGTGGTAGTGGTGGAAGCCCTCGAAGTGCGGCGGGTAGACGACCGCGTTGACGCCGAACGCGGTGACGCCGAGCGCCGCGCGGATCTTCCGGAAGCCGGCCCCCTCGCCGAGCTCGTCGAGCGATGAGAACGCGTGCGTCACTCGGGCTCCGTCACGCACGACGGCGTCTCGTCCTCACCGGGCTCGAGCAGCTGCAGGAGCAGCCCCGAGAGCGTGCGGCGCTCGTCCTCCGTGAAGCGGGAGCCGAAGAGCGCTTCGACGTCGGCGAGGTGGGACCTCCGCGCAGCCCGGTACTTCGTCAAGCCCGCCTCCGTGAGCACGGCGTACGTGACCCGGGCGTCGCTCGGGCAGGTTCCCTTCTCGACCCAGTCGGCTCGCTCGAGGCCGTCGAGCAGGCGGGTGATCCCGGAGGCGCTGAGAAGGACGCTCCGCGCGAGATCGACCCGCCGCAGTTGCCGGCCCTCGGCGTGCGCGAGCTGGACGAGGACGTCGTAGTCGTTCAGCGTCAGCCCGTGCTCGCTCTCGAGGCGCGCGGAGAGCTGCCGCGTCAGGGAGGCGTGGGCGCGCAGGAAGCGGATCCAGGCCTCGAGGCCGGGCTCGACGACCACCGGCGAATACAAAACTTGACTGCTCAATCTTCACCCGCTAATATGGTTGACAGCGCAAGTATATAGGAATTCTTCGAGAAGGGAAGATCTCAGATGTCAGTTGCCGAGACCAGCAAGGCCTTTGCACCCGCCGGGAGCTGGAGCGCCGATCCGGTCCACTCGTCCGTCGCTTTCGAGGTGATCCACGCCGGCGTCAACACGTTCCGCGGCAGCTTCACCGACTTCTCCGCGACGCTCGCGGGCGGTAACGCGCCCACACTCGAGGGCTCGGCGAAGGTCGCCAGCGTCGACGTGAAGGACGAGAACCTCGATGCGCACCTCCAGACGCCGGACTTCTTCGACGCCCAGCGCTTCCCCGAGATCGCCTTCCGGGCGACCGAGCTGCGCCGGCTCGAGGACGGCCGCGTCGAGGGCTCGGGTGAGCTCACGATCAAGGGCGTCACGCAGGCGATCGAGCTCACGGGCACGATTGCGGCGGCGCCGGTCACCGATCCGATGGGCCGCGAGTGGCTCAGCCTGCACCTCGAAACGACGATCGACCGCACGACGTACGGCGTGAGCTGGAACGCGCCGAACCAGAGCGGCGGCGACTACGTCGCCAACGATGTGAAGCTGATCGCCGACCTCGCGCTCGTCCGGCAGGACGGCTGACGATGAAGATCCTGGCCGTCTCCGGCAGCCTCCGCGCCGGCTCGTACAACACCCAGCTCCTGCGGGCCGCCGCCGAGGCGGCGCCTGCGGGCGTCGAGCTCGAGCTCTGGGACGGGCTCGGCCGCCTGCCGCTGTACGACCAGGATCTCGACGCCGGCGAGCCGCCGGAGCCCGTGCGCCGGCTGCGCGAGGACTGGGGCCGCGCCGACGCGATCCTGTTCGCGACGCCCGAGTACAACGGCTCCTTCCCCGGCGGCCTCAAGAACGCCGTCGACTGGGGCTCCCGGCCGCGGCTCGAAGCGCCGCTGGCGAACAAGACCGTCGCGGTCGTCGGCGCCAGCCCGGGCCAGTTCGGCGCTCTCTGGGCGCAGGCCGACCTGCGCAAGACCCTCGGCGTCGCCGGGGCGCGCGTCGTCGGCGACGAGCTCCCGGTCACCCGGGCGAACGAGAAGTTCGACGCGGACGGCCGGCTGCTCGACGAGGAGCTGCGCGGACGGCTGCGCCTCCTGCTGGAGACGCTCGCCGCCGAGGCCGCACCCGCCCTGGCCGCCTAGGGCTGATACCAGGCCGCGGTTCCGGCGAGGTCGTGGAGGCCGTAGTAGTCGGAGCCGCCGTCGATCGTCGCGATCGGTCCGCTGCTGCGACCGGTGGCGACGTCCAGCAGCCGGAGCTGGATCGGCGCGCCGTAGCGCGTCGGATGCTCGAGGTAGAGCAGGTAGCGCCCGTCGCGTGAGAAGCGCGCCCCCTCGAACGAGACGGGGTCATGCGGCGCGCCGAGCAGCAGCCGGCGCGAGCCGTCCGGCGAGAGCAGCCAGATCGTCCGGGTGGACGAGTCGATGAGCCCGCCCTCGTCGCCGGGCATGAGCGTCGCCGTCGCCACGATCGAGTGGCCGTCCGGCGAGCACGACGGGTCGTACCAGCTGCGCGACGGGTCGGCGCTCACCGCGCGTGCCGTCCACGAGCCCTCCGAGAAGAGCTCGAGCGACTTGTGCGCGCTCACGTAGCGGTCGAAGCCCGACACGACGAGAACGTGCCCTGAACCGCAGGGAACGACGAACTGCGGCGTGCGCAGCACCCTCTGCGCGAGCGGGACCGGCCGTCCGCCGCCGGCGGGCACGGCGAGGAGCGGCAACCCGTCGGCTGCGATCGAGGCAGAGCCCTCGCTGTCCGTCCAGAAGATGACCCAGCGGCCGTCCGGGGTCCAGCGGGCAAGCTCGGTCGGCCCGACGTGGACGTTCGGCGGGCGGTAGAGGAGCGTCCGCCGCCCACCGGCCACGTCGACCGCCCAGAGCGCGAAGACATGCTGCGGGCCTTCGGCGGCGATCCGGCTGCCGCGCGGGCTGAAGCCGTCCGCGCTCCAGCCGGCCGGGAGGAGCTTGCGCGGCTTCCCACCGGGGCGAAGGAGGAAGACGCCGCGGGCCGTCGTGGCCGCCAGCAGATCGGCTCTCGGCGCCCAATGGAGGACGACGTCGCCGCTGGAGAGACCCGTGCCGGGCGCGAAGGGCCGGCAGAAACGTCCCCCGGCGGCCGGGATGAGCAGGTCGCCGGCGCTGAGCCAGCGCCCGTCGGCGCTCCAGGCGAGCGTCCGCGTGCCGTAGCGCGGCACCGACAGGCGGGCGAGGGTGCGGTCGCGCCGGGACGAGAGGTCGACGACGTGGAGCGAGCCGCTGCGGATGTAGGCGACGGCGCCGAGCGGGCCGGCGTGGAAGGGCGGCGCGGCGCCGCACGCGGTCGGGATCTCCGCGCGCGCGGCCGCCGGGACGATCGTGGCGAGCAGGACGGCGAACGTGAGGAACGGCAGCCTCACGTTCTGTGTTGTACCGGAAAGGAAGAGGGCCGCTTGCGCGGCCCTCTAACCCGGTTACCAACGTTGGATTTGGCAGAGGCGCTTCCTGCTCCGGCTAGGCCGGGCGGCGCGAGACGCGTCGTCCCCTACGCTGGCTAGGCGATTCCCCGTGGGTCCCGGGGACTACGCCTCTACCCGCTGGTACCTCCACTGCCCGAACTATCTGAATCCACTCTCGGACCACCTCCTTTCCACGGTACCCGCACGATAGCGGGTCCACCCGTCAGCGCAAGACGACGCTGAGCTCGAGGCCGCGGTCGAGCGGGACGGTGACGCTGACGAGCGTCGGGTCGGCCTGGCGGGCGGCCGAGTACGCGGCGAGCGTCTCCGCATGGGAGAGAACGTTGTCGGCGACGACGAGCGCACCCGGCTCCACCTTCTCCCGCGCGAGAGCGAACAGCGCCTCGTAGTCGTCCTTCTCGGCGTCGATGAAGACGACGTCGAACACGTCGTCGATCCGCGCGAGCGTTTCGAAGGCGTCGCCGGCGGCGAGCTCGGCCCACTCGTCGAGGCCGGCCTCCGCGATGTTCCGCCGCCAGGCTTCGATCTTGCGCGGATCGTGCTCGAGCGAGAGCACGCGGTCGCCGAGGTTGCGGACGCCGGCGGCGAGCCAGATGGTCGAGTAGCCGCGCGAGCCGCCGATCTCGAGCACCTCGCAGTCGGCCTGCGGCGCGACGAGCGAGAAGAGGAAGCGGCCGGTCGTGACGTTGACCTGGCGCGACCGCTCGGAGGCAGGGAGTGCGAGCCGGCGCTCCTCAGCGTCCTCCTCCTCGAGGCGCGCGAGCACGGCGCGAACACGGTCGTCGAGCATGCCTAGCGCCTAGCGCCCCGGGAGCGCCTGCCACGACGGCCAGGAGTTGAAGTAGCCGGCCGCGTTCGTGAGCGGTTGCGCCGCCGAGCCGTCCGCGCGCACGAGGATCAGGTCGCCGCGGTCGATCCCCGAGGTCAGGAGCCAGAGCCCGTCCGGCGACCAGGCGACCGAGATGTCGTTCGCAGGCGTATGGAGGACGAGCTTCGCGCCCCTGCCGTTCCTGTTCACGACCCACGGGTCGCCGCCGCGGATGAAGGCGAGGTGCGTCGCGCCCGGCGACCAGGACGGCGAGGCGGCGTTGCGCAGGAGCAGGCGCTGGCCGCTGCCGTTCGTGTTCATACGCCAGAGGCTGCCGCCGCGTGCGAAGACGATCTCGCTGTCGTCCGGCGCCCAGACGGGATTCGTCTCGTCCGCGGGCGCGGTCGTCAGCCGCTTCAGCCCGGTTCCGTTGGCATGCACGACGTAGATGTCGTGCTTCTGGGAGGAGGGGCTGCCGAGATCCGCGAAGACGATCGACGTGCCGTCGGTTGACCAGCTCGGGAAGAGGGGGTCGCCCTTGCCCGCCGTGATCCGATGCTGCTTCGTGCCGTTCGCCTGCATCGCCCAGAGGCCGCCGGTCGGGGCGCCTGGGACGAACGCGATCTGCTTGCCGTCGGGCGACCAGGCGGGCGTGAGCGGCGCGTCGTCGGCCTTCGGGGCGTAGAGGAGCTTCTCGCCGGTGCCGTCCTGCCTGACGACGTAGATGCCTGTCGGTCCGCCGCAGCAGCGCCCGAAGGCGACGAGGCCGTCCCTGTAGGGCCCCCGCGCCGACGCGCCCGCCGCGGCAATCGCGGCGGCTAGGGCAAGGACGGCGAGGGTGCGACTCCTCATGAAGGGAGGTTACGGATCTCCTGCTCGACCGCGTCGCGGACCCAGCAGCCGGCGAGATGGTCGTTCACGACCCCGCACGCCTGCATCGCCGCCCAGACCGTCGTCGGGCCGACGAAGCGGAAGCCGGCCTGCTTGAGCCGTTTCGAGAGCTCCTTTGACTCCGGCGTCTGCGGGAGCCAGTCGCCGGTCGTTTGCGGAGTGCCGTAGCGCTGCGGCCGGTACGACCAGACGAGCTCGTGCAGCGGCGTGCCGGCCTCGCGGAGCGCGAGCACGCCGCGCGCGTTCGCGACCGCGGCCTCGATCTTGCCGCGATGGCGGACGATGCCGGCGTTGCCGAGCAGGCGCGTGACGTCGCGCTCGCCGAAGCGAGCCACGCGTTCCGGCTCGAACCCGGCGAACGCCAGGCGGAACGCCTTGCGCTTGCGCAGGATCGTCAGCCAGGAGAGCCCCGACTGGAAGCCCTCGAGGCAGAGCCGCTCGTACAGCCCGCGCTCGTCGGTGACCGGCCGGCCCCACTCCTCGTCGTGGTAGGTGACGTAGAGCGGATCGGCCGTCGGCCAGCAGCGAACCAGCTCAGCCGCCGACGTCGACACGGATCACGCCGTCGACGATCTGCACGGGGAACGTCTCGACCGGCAGGTATGCCGGCAGCGACAGGGGGCGCCCGGTCGCCAGCTCGAAGGCCGAGCCGTGGCGCGGGCAGACGACTGTGCAGGATCCCTCGTCCCAGTCGCCCTCGCAGAGCGGACCGTCGTCGTGCGAGCAGCGGTCCTCGATCGCGTAGAGCGTGCCGGCGCAGTTGTAGACGCCGACGAACCGGCCGGGCCCGGCCGTCACCAGCTTCATGGAGCCGGGCGGCAGCTCGTCCGCCGGCGCGACGTCCACTGCTGCCATCTACAAGAGCTCGAGCTCGTCGAAGCCGGCGAGCCCGTCGGGCAGCGGCGTTCCCTTCGCCTTGTGCAGCGCCACCTTCAGGGTCGTCAGCCCGAGCATTGCGCACTTCAGCCGCACCGGCGTGAGCGGGATCCCGATCTCGGCGAGCAGCTCGTCCTTGTCGAGCGTCGCCACCTCGGTCGCCGTCCGTCCCTGCACCATCTCGGTCAGCATCGACGTCGCCGCCTGCGAGATCGCGCAGCCGCGGCCGGAGAACTTCACCTCGTCGATCGTCTCGCCGTCGTCGCCGAACGCGACGTAGATCGAGACCTCGTCGCCGCAGAGCGGGTTCTGCCCCTCCGCCTCCGCGTCCGCGTGCTCCATCACGCCGTGCCCGCGCGGGTTCTTGTAGTGATCCAAGATCACCTCGCGGTACATCTGCTCGAACTCATTCACGCCACTGGCCGCCTTCCGCTCCAGCGCCGCCGCAGTGACGTGAACAAGGTCACGCGAACACCTTACGGACGGTGCCCAGACCTTCGACGAGCTGGTCGATCTCCTCGGGCACCGTGTAGAGGTAGAAGCTGGCCCGGTTCGTCGCCGCGACGCCGAGCTTGTGCATCAGCGGCTGGCAGCAATGGTGGCCGGCGCGGATCGCGACTCCCTCCATGTCGAGGATCTGCGCGACGTCGTGCGGGTGGATCCCGTCCAGGTTGAACGAGACGACGCCCGCCCGGCGCTCCGCGGGCGGGCCGTAGAGCTTGATCCCGGGAATCTCGGCCAGCCGCCCGAGCGCGTACGCCGCCAGCTCGTGCTCGTGGGCCTCGATCGCGTCGAGGCCGGCGGCCTCCAGATAGTCGACCGCGGCGCCGAGGCCGACCGCTTCCGCGATCGGCGACGTGCCGGCCTCGAACTTGTGCGGCAGCTCGCCCCACGTCGTCTTCTCGAAGCGGACCGAGTTGATCATGTGCCCGCCGAGGAGGAACGGCTCCATCGACTGGAGCAGCTGCGAGCGGCCCCAGAGCGCGCCGATGCCGCTCGGCCCGCACATCTTGTGACCGGAGATCGCGAGAAAGTCGCAGTCGAGCGCCTGCACGTCGACGCGCATGTGCGGCGCGGCCTGTGCCGCGTCGCAGACGAAGATCGCGCCCTGCTCGTGCGCCCAGCCCACGAGCGGCGCGAGGTCGGCGATCGTGCCGAGCGCGTTCGAGACGAGGTTCGTTGCCACGACCTTCACGTTGCACCCGCGCGCGATCGCGTCCAGCCCGGAGAGGTCGACGTCGCCCTGATCGTCGAGCGGGAGCATCCGGAACTCGGCGCCCTGACGCTTCGCGATGTACTGCCAGGGAACGAAGTTCGAGTGGTGCTCGAGCTCGGTGACGACCACCGCGTCGCCGGGGCCGAGGGTGTTGCCGCCCCACGAGTAGGCGACGAGGTTGAGCGCCTCGGTCGCATTGCGGACGAAGATGATCTCGCGCACGTCCGGGGCGTTCAGCAGCCCGCGCACCTTCTCGCGCGCGCCTTCGAGGCCGGCGGTGGCGCGCTCCGCGAGCAGGTGCACCGCCCGGTGGACGTTTGCGTAGGACGTCTCGTAGAACGTCGTCATCGCGTCCAGCACCTGGCGCGGCTTCTGCGAGCTATTCGCCGAATCGAGGTAGGCGAGCGGCTTCCCGTGGATCTCCTGCTCGAAGATCGGGAAGTCGGCGCGCAGCGCGCGCGCATCGAGCTTCTTCGGGCCCGCGGTCACAGCCACAGGCCCATGGTAGCCCGCTAAGGGACTCGGAAAGCAGCGCCCGCGTAGCCCGGGGCCGCAGCCTTCGCTGAGCCTTTCGGCAGGCCCTTCAGGCTCGCCTTGCCGGCAGCGTTCGCGTGCACCGTGTGGCCGCCGGCGCTGAACGTCGCCGTCGCCACGCCGAACCCGTCGTCGAGCGCCTGCGCGAACCAGGTGACGACGGTCTTCTTGCCGACCTTCTTCGTCGTCTTCGAGAGCTTCACCGAGAGGCCCGGCTGGAGCTGCTGCTCGATCAGGCTCGAGCCCGTGTTCACGATCACGTCCACCGCGCCCGGGTTGCCGGGCAGCCCTACGGCGGAGACCTGGTACGCCGTGCCGGGCACGGCGGCGCTGGCCTTGGCGCCGAAGTCCATGCCGTGGGTGCGCGAGCGGGCGACGTGGACGGCGCCCTGGCCGGTCCAGACGGCCCAGAGCCGGTCGCTCGAGTCGAGCGAGAGCGCCATGTGCGGGTCGGCTCCCGTGAAGGCTGCGCGGAAGGTGACGCCGTCACCGGCCGGCTGGCCGTCGCGGAACGGGACGATGGAGAAGGCGGTCGCCGTAGGGTAGCCGGGCGCCCAGGCCATGAATGTGGTGCCGTTCTGGTCGGCGACCAGCGGCACGCGCGGAGGGTGCTGGGCGCTCGGGGCCAACGGCGTAGCTCCAGTCGCTGACAGGTCGGCTCCGAGAGGCTCGTAGATGAACGCCCCGCTGGGGTTGGCATTGGAGTAGAACGCGACCTGGACGAGCCCCGTCGTATCGACCGCCACCGAGACGTCGTAGCCGCAGCAAGGGGTGTAGACGTTCTGCACGGTCTCGCCGTTCAGTCCGCGGTACACGTTCACGGCCCCCGTGTGCCATTGGGCGAAGACCGGTGTTCCGTCCGGTCCGACTGCGGCACCGGTAACTCCGCCGACGTCGCGAGATTGCGTCTGGACGGGACCTGTCCAGCTGTTCCCGTCGTCCGTCGAGGTCAGCCGTGCGATCCCCTGAGCATTGGGGAAGTAGAGCTGGATCGCACCGTTCGGCTGTTGCACGAGCTGCGTCTGACCCGCGCTCGGGTCGTCGGCGACGACGACCTTCGGCGCGCCGCGGTTCCGCGAGACCGAGATCGTGTCGCCGGTGGGCGACTCGAAGGAGACGAGCTCCGTGCCCGCCTGTGTGACGAGCGTCGCCGGGGCGACGATGTTCTGGACGCCGCCGGAGAGGGTTGTCCAGGCAGAAGCCGCCGGAGCGGCGGCGAGACCCACGGAAACCGCGAGCGCGGCGGCGGCGCGGCGCATGCAACGACGATAGCCATTCCCGCGGCCGGGCTTCAAGCGCCCGTCCGGGCAACCGCTGCTTAACGACCTTCCCATCGTCCTTTCATCCGGTGTCCAGACACTTGGGGGCATGGCGGCAGTCGCCCATGCCGAACGCCGGCCGGGGCCGGAGCGGGGCTCGCGCATCGACCGGGCCCGTGCCCGCGCCCGCGGCGCGAAGGTCGCAATCGGCGTGCTCACGTCGCTGGTCTTCGGCGTGGCGTTCGTCGGCGCGAAGTCGCACGCGCCGGGGCACGTCAAGCTTCGCGCGAAGCCACTCGGAGCACCGGCTTCGTTCGAACGAGCCGTACGCCGGAGCGCTCTCGCCGGAGGCCAGATCGCGCCGCCGGTCCAGCCGCCTCCCGTCGTGACGAGCACGTCGTGAGCGCCGTACGTCGCTTCCGCGCGATGGGCTGCGAGGTCGTGCTCGCCGGCGCCGACCCGGCCGCCGTCGCCGAGGTCTTCGCCCGCTGGGAGGGGGCGTTCAGCCGCTTCCTGCCGGACTCCGAGCTCTCACGGGTGAACGCCTCGCCGGCCTGGGCGCTGCACGTGTCGCCGCTGTTCGCGCGCACGCTCCGCGTCGCGCTCGACGCCGCCGCAGACACGGACGGGCTCGTGGACCCGACGCTCGGCGCCGCGCTCGAGGCCGCCGGCTACGACAGGGACTTCCCCCTGCTCTCCGACGATCCGGCGCCGACCGGTGCGGCAGTCCCGTCACGACTGCGTGAGGTGCGGCTCGACGGGCGGATCCTCCGCCGCCCGCCGGGGCTGCAGCTCGACGTGAACGGCGTCGTGAAGTCGCTCGCGGTCGACGAGGCTCTTGCAGCTCTCCCCAGCGGCGGCTTCGTCTCCGCGGGCGGCGACCTCGCCGTCCGCGGCCCGGTCGACGTCGGCCTGCCGGGGGGCGGCGCGGTGCGTGTCCTGCGCGGCGGCCTCGCGACGAGCGGCGTCGTGTCGCGCCGCTGGCTGCGCGGCGGCGAGGAGCAGCATCACCTCATCGACCCGCGCACCGGCTGGCCGAGCCCCGAGACGCGGTGGCAGCAGGTCACGGTCTCGGGCGCGAGCTGCCTCGCGGCGGACGTCGCTGCGAAGGCCGCGTTCCTGCTCGGCGAGGACGGGCCGGCCTGGCTCGACGAGCGCGGCATGGCGGGTCGCTTCGTCACCCCAGCCGGGGACGTGCTCCTGAACGGCACGTGGGGCCGGGCCACGTCCGGTGGCTGGCACCGGGACGTGGCTCCGGAGGTCGTGTGCACCTGACCTCGAGCCCGGCGATCTGGTACGCGGCGCGCGCCTCGGGCGTCGCGGCCTACGTCGTTCTCACTCTCACCGTCGCCATCGGCATGGCGATGGGCGGCAAGGCGCAGAGCCGCCGCTGGCCGAAGTTTGCGACCACGGACGTGCACCGTTTCGGCGGCCTGCTCGTCGGTTCGCTGGTCGGCGTCCACGTCGCGGCGATCGCGCTCGACTCGTTCCTGCCCTTCTCGCTGCGCCAGCTGGTCGTTCCGCTGGCGTCGACCTACCGGCCGCTCTGGACGGGGCTCGGGATCTTCGCCGCGGAGCTGCTGCTCGCGCTCGCGATCACGAACAGGTACCGCACCCGGTTGCCGTACCGCCTCTGGCGCCGCGCGCACTACCTCAACTTCGCCGTGTGGGCGGCAGCCTCCCTCCACGGGATGTTCGCCGGCACCGACCGCAGCTCGACGTGGCTCGCGGTGCTCTACGCCCTCTCGGTCGGCAGCGTCGGCGCGATCCTCCTGTGGCGCTTCGGCGGCTTCTCGCTCCGCTCGCGCGGTGTTGCCGTCGCGGGGCTGATCGGCGTTGCCGGCATGCCGCTGCTGATGCTCGGGCCGCTGCACAAGAACCCGCTGCCGTGGAACGCGCCGCGCGTCGCCGAGCCGCTGACGGGTCAGGTGATACGCGACGGCACAACTCTGAAGCAGATCGTCTCCTTCGTCGGCGGCGCGCAGTCGCCGCAGAAGCTGCTCGTCCGCGCCGACCTGCTCGTCTCACCGACCGCGCTCGAGTCGACCTCGCTCCAGCTCGAGTACCTGCCGAGCGGCGACGTCTGCCGCGGCCGTGTCACTTCGGTCGGCTTCACGAGCTTCGCCGGCCGCTGCGTGCTGCCCAGCGGCCGGGCCCGCTGGGTCGATGCGAGCTGGGCCCCCGCGGAGGACGGCTCCGGTGTCGTGGGGACGATACGGCTGCATGCGTAGAGCCCTGCCGATCCTTGCGCTCGCGCTCGTCGCGGCAGCCTGCACGGGCGCGGTCGCGAAAGCGGCCCCGCAGCCCACGCCCGCGCAGCGTCTCGGCTTCCCGGCGCTGAGCCCCGGCCTCGTCCCCGGCTACGTGCTGATCGCCGACCGGAACAACAACCGGATCATCATCGTCAACCCGCGCACGAACACCGTCGTCTGGGAGTTCCCCCGCCCGGGCGACGTGCGTCCCGGCCAGTCGTTTCACGATCCCGACGACGCGTTCTTCACGCCCGGTTACACGGCGATCTCGACGAACGAGGAGTACAACCAGCAGATCGGCGAGATCGACATCAAGACGCATCGGCTCGTCTGGGTGTTCGGTCACGCCGGCGTGGCGGGATCCGCCTTCGGCTATCTCGACAGCCCGGACGACGCATACCTGCTGAAGAGCGGCCTGTTCATGGTCGCGGACATCCGCAACTGCCGCGTGCTCTTCATCAACCGTGCGCACAAGGTCGTGCGCGAGATCGGGCACGCCGGCAACTGCGGCCACAACCCGCCGCAGGGCCTCTCCTCGCCGAACGGCGCGACGCCGCTCGCAGACGGCGGCGTGCTCGTGACCGAAATCGACGGCTGGGTCGACCGGATCAGCGCGGGCGGCAAGCTGCTCTGGACGATCCGCACGCCGACCTCCTACCCGTCCGACGCGCAGCTGCTGCCGGACGGGAACGTCCTCGTCGCCGGCTTCAACACGCCGGGGCGCGTCGACGAGATCACGCCCGCGGGCAAGGTCGTGTGGACGTACGAGCCCACCGGCGCCGCGGCGCTCGACCGTCCGTCACTCGCTGTGCGCTGGCCGAACGGGCTGATCGCGATCACGGACGACTGGCACCACCGCATCGTCGTGATCGACCCGAAGACGAAGCGCGTCGTCTGGTCGTACGGCCACCTGAACCAGCCCGGCAGCGCGCCGGGCTACCTCAACAAGCCGGACGGCCTCAATCTGCTGCCGGCGGTGCCGCAGGGAGCCTACGTGCGCCGGTCCACACGGGCCTCGCGCCCGCTGGGGACGGTGACGAAGATCGGCTCGCTGCCGCAGGCGCTCTCGAAGGCGTCTGCCGTCGCGCTGCCGGGCGGGAAGCTGATGGTATTGGGCGGCGAGATCGGCGGCGCTTCGACCGACCAGGTGCTGCTCGGCACGCCCGAGCACCTCCGCGTGTCGGGCCGCCTTCCCGCACCGACCCACGACGCGGCCGCCGCAGTCGTCCACGGCGCCGTGTACCTCTTCGGCGGCGGGCAGGCCGCGTCGACCGACACCGTCTTCCGCATCAGCCCGGCGCTCGGTGCGGTCTCGACCGCGAGGCACATGGACGAGCCGCTCTCCGACCTGGGTGCAGCCACCGTCGGCGGCAAGGCGTATCTCGTCGGCGGCTACACGAGCGTGAAGTTCGCGTCGGCGGTGCTCCGGTACGGCGGCGGCGGCAAGACGATCACGGTCGCACGGCTGCCTGCCGGAACGCGCTACGCGGGCGTGGCCGCGATCGGCTCGACGATCTACGTCGCCGGCGGGCTGACGACGAGCGGCGTGAGCTCGGTGGTGTATGCCGTCGATCTCGCCGGCGGCACGGCGAACCAGGTCGCGACGCTGCCCGCGCCGGAGGACCACGCGGCGATGGCCGCCCTCGGCGGCAAGCTCTATCTCGTCGGCGGGACGCGCGTCTTGCGCATCGACCCTGCCGCCGGCTCGGTCTCGGTGGCGGCGACGCTGCCGGCGGCCCTGAGCGACGCGACGGCGACGACCGTCGGCGGGCGGATCGTGATCGCCGGCGGCGGTACGAGCGCGGTGTACGCGTTCACGCCCTGACGCCTCCGCGGCCGCCGCTATCCTCGGATTCGTGCGCCGCCTCGCCGTTCTCGTCTCGCTTGCGCTGCTCGCCGCCGGCTGCGGCGGCAGCGGCGGCACCAGCGGCGGCGGCAAGGCCGCCGGGCAGTCGCACACCGTGCTGGAGGTCTCGAAGGCGTTCTACGACGCCGGCATCCCCTTCACGAGCGAGCAGACGTTCAACCCCTACGTAAACGGCCAGGCGGTGTTCCTGCCGGGCAAGCTGAACACCAGCCCGCTGCGCGCCGCGATCGAGGCGGGCCTCAGCGAGACGGGAAGCTTCACGGGCGTCGTCTGCTGGGTGTTCGACACGGACGCGCACGCGGCCGCGGCGCTGAAGGTCGTGCCACTCTCCAAGTGGCTGCCCGGAAACTCGCCGACGGTCCGCGTCCACGACGGCAACGTCGTCATCGTCGCCGTCGGCTACAAGGGCGCCGACAAGCAGAAGCTCGACGCGGCACTCGCCGCGGTCTCCTAGAGGCGCGCGAAGGCCGCGGACTCCCAGACGAGCCCGTGCCGCTCGCGCGTCTCGAGCTCGAGCCCGTTTCCGCGCGCGACCTCGACCATCCGCTCGACGGGATGGACGTACGTGCGGAAGCTCGCGCCCGATAAGCGCAGGAAGATGTTGAGGACGCGCCCGCCGAACCGGACGAAACGGCGCTCCTGCGGATAGGTGAGCACCATCCGCCGGCGAGCATGCGCCGCCGCGGCGCCGATGAGGGCGTCGACGTCGGGATAGCAGCAGACGACGCGGTGCATGACGACGACGTCGTGCTGCTCGATCGCGTCTCCCTCGGCGACGAAGTCGGCGATCCGCCGGTCGACCTGCCCGACCAGGCCGCGCTCGGCGAGCAGTCCGCGCGCCTCCTCCTCGTACTCCGGGGACAGCTCGACGTTCGTCGCATGCCCGGCGCCCGCCTCGAGCAACTCGAGCTCGATCGCGCCGATGCCCCCGCCGATGTCGAGCACGCTCTCGCCCCGCACGTCGCCGGCGAGGCCGGCGAGCGCACGGGCCGACTCGCTCAGGCCGCGTCGCCGGTAGCGCCGTGCGTCGCGGGCCGCGACGCGACGGTTGAAGAACCTCCCGCAGTCGGGCGTGCAGCAACCGGACACGCGGACGATCGTAGATCCCCGACGACTACAGTGGCGGCCCGGTGAGCAGCGACTACGTCTTCACGATGTACCGGGCCGACAAGTTCTACGGCCCGGACCGCCAGGTGCTGGCGAACATCTCGCTCTCGTTCCTGCCCGGGGCGAAGATCGGCGTGCTCGGTCCGAACGGGGCCGGCAAGTCGACGCTGCTGCGGATCATGGCGGGCAAGGAGGAGCCGTCCTCGGGCGTTGCGGAGCTCGCGCCGGGCGCAACGGTGGGGCTGCTCGAGCAGGAGCCGTGGCTCGACTCCGGGAAGGACGTGCGCGGCAACGTCGAGGACGGCGTGCGCGCGCTGCGCGACCTGCTCGACCGCTTCAGCGAGATCGCGGCGAAGTTCGCCGAGCCGGACGCGGACTACGACGCCCTGCTCGCGGAGCAGGCCACGGTCCAGGACGCGATCGACCGCGCCGATGCATGGCAGCTCGACCAGCATCTCGACCACGCGATGGATGCGCTGCGCGTCCCCGACGGGGGCCGCGACGTGACGACGCTTTCCGGCGGCGAGCGGCGCCGCGTCGCGCTCTGCCGGCTGCTGCTCTCCTCGCCGAGCCTGCTCTTGCTCGACGAGCCGACGAACCACCTCGACGCGGAGTCGGTCGCGTGGCTCGAGCGCTTCCTCGCCGAGTACAGGGGCACGGTCGTCGCGGTGACGCACGACCGCTACTTCCTCGACAACGTCGCCGGCTGGATTCTCGAGCTCGACCGCGGCCGCGGCATTCCGTTTCGCGGCAACTACTCGTCGTGGCTCGAGCAGAAGCAGGAGCGGCTCGCCGTCGAGGAGAAGACGGAGTCCGCCCGCCGCCGCACACTCGCGCGCGAGCTGGAGTGGGTGCGGATGAGCCCGCGCGCGCGGCACGACAAGTCGAAGGCGCGCCTGGCGGCCTACGAGCGGCTGTACGCCGAGGAGCAGGCGGTGAAGCTCGACAAGGTCGAGATCCACATCCCGCCGGGACCGCGGCTCGGTGGCCTCGTGCTCGAGGCCGAGCACCTGCAGAAGGGCTACGGCGACCGGCTGCTCGTCGAGGATCTGACGTTCTCGCTGCCTCCGGCCGGGATCGTGGGCGTGATCGGCCCGAACGGCGCCGGCAAGACGACGCTCTTCCGCATGATCGCCGGCCAGGAGGCGCCGGATGGGGGCGAGCTGAGACTCGGCGACACGGTGCAGCTCGCCTACGTCGACCAGGCGCGCGCCGAGCTCGACCCGGCGGGCACGGTCTGGAAGGAGATCAGCGGCGGGCTCGACACGATCGAGCTCGGCAAGCGCGAGGTGAACTCGCGTCAGTACGTGTCCTGGTTCAACTTCAGAGGCTCCGATCAGCAGAAGCGCGTCGGCGACCTCTCGGGAGGCGAGCGGAACCGCGTCCACCTCGCCAAGCTGCTGCGGAGCGGCGGCAACGTCCTGTTGCTCGACGAGCCGACGAACGACCTCGACGTCGACACGCTGCGCGCGCTCGAGGAGGCGCTGCTCGACTTCGCAGGCTGCGCCGTCGTGATCACCCACGACCGCTGGTTCCTCGACCGCGTCGCGACGCACATCCTCGCCTTCGAGGGCGACAGCCAGACGACGTGGTTCGAAGGCACGTGGGGCGAGTACGCCGAGTGGGTAAGAGAGACCCGCGGCCCTGAAGCTCTGGAGCCGCACCGCATCAAGTACAAGAGTCTGCGAAGAGCTGACGCTCTTCACAGAGGTTGAGTCGGCGCGGAGGTTTCAACCCTTCGACCAACGCCGAGCGCCCAAGCCGGAGCGAACGCGAAGCGTTCGCGAGGGCCGAATGCACGCGCGCGGGGATGCGGAGCACCACGGCGCGCGCTGCCGGGACCACACGCTCACGCCAGAAGAAGAGGCCGCCGGCTTGGCCGGCGGCCTCTCTGCGAAGCACAACCCTGACCTGCGAGAAGTGCGCAGCACTTCTCGCAGCTAAACCAGCGACTTGACGAAGACGTCGACCTTCTCGATCGGGAAGGTCTCCGTCTTGACGACCTCGAGCTTGCCGATCTTCGCGAGCGCGCGGAATGCGGCTGCGTTGTCGGGATACTGCACCAGCGCGAGGAAGTCCCAGGGCCCCATCACCGCGAACGTCTCATCGAGCTTGCCGCCCTCCTCCTCGATGATCTTCTTGAACTTCTCGAGGTATTCGGGAGCCTTGTCGAGGGTCTCGCGGCCTTCCGGGGTGAGCTCGATCAGCCCCATATAGGTGAACAATCAGGTCACCTCCCCCTTGTTCAGTAGGCGGCGCGGTCCGTAGGTGCCGCCGGCCCTATGCCCATCGGGGAAACCGCGGATCTCGGCGAGCGCCGCTTTAACCCTCCCATTTGCACCGACCACGGAGGCCGGAGCGAACGCGGGCGGCCGCTCCGCGAAGCCGAACCCCATCCCGCGCGAAGTGCGCAAGCACGTCGCGCGGCTAAGAGGTCGAATCAGAATGACGTCTGTGCCGTCTGGCCGCGCTGGGCGGCGCGATGCGGCGTCCTCAGTCGCGCCCGTAGCTTCAGCTACGAGCGCTCCCTGCGTCCTTGCCTCGCACTCGCCCATCACGACCAGCCGACGAGCATCATTCTGATTCGACCTCTAAGGAATGCGCGGCGCCCAAAGGGCCGAGAAGAGCCCGGCGAGCACCAGCAGCACTGCGGCGCCGCCGAGGAACCAGTCGGTGACCTCCACGCGGCCGGGTGTCCGGCCGAGGCTCGAGCCGAGCCTCGTGTACGCGGCCTCGACGGATTCGGCGGTGCGCGCGCGGAAGAACTTGCCGCCGGTCGCCTTCGCAATGGCGCGCAACGTCGTCGGGTCGGGCCTGAGCACGTTCCGACCGCCGAAGAAGCCGCCGGGACCGTTCGGCGCGAAGCCGCCGCCGTTGTTGAAGGTGCCGCTGAAGCCCGGCAGGCTCCCGCCGTTCGTGCCGAACGCGATCGTGTAGATGGGGATGCCCGCCTGGTGTGCGAGCGCGGCGCCCTGGAGTGGTTGCAGGACGCCGCGGTTCTGGCGGCCGTCCGAGAGGAACAGGATTGAGACGAGGCCCTGCGACCGGGTCGGCGCCGCGGCGGCCGTGAAGGAGGCGAGCGAGCGCGCGTCGCGGCCGGGCGCCGCGCTCGTGCCTCCGCCCGAGATCCCGACCGACTGGAGCCCGATCTGCACGGCGGCCGCGATTGCGTCGCCGATCGCCGTGCCGCCGTAGCCCTGGAACGCACCGGCGTCGTCCACCGCCTGCTGCACGAGGGCGTGGTCGGTCGTCGGCGGCGTTGCCACCTCGGCCTCGCCCGCGAAGAGGACGAGGCCGACCTTCAACCGCTTCGGCACCCGGTCGAGGAACAGCTGCAGCGCCGCCTGCGCCGCCGCGAGGCGCGACGGCTTGACGTCGTTCGATTGCATCGAGCCGGAGACGTCGAGGACGAGCACGACCGTCGCCTTGTCGTTCGTGACGAACGTGTGCACGTGCGGCCGGGCGACGGCGACGGCGAGCGTCGCGAGTGCGACCAGGAGGAGCGCCGGCGCCACGACGCGCCGCCACTGGCGTCCGCCCGCGACGAGCGCGAGCACGTCGACGTTCGTGTAGCGGACGGCGTAGCGCATCCGCCGCCGCTCCGCGAGCAGGTACAGGCCCACTGCGAGCGGCACGGCGAGCAGCGCGAGCAGCAGGAGTGGAGCGCCGAAGCTCATGCGCGCCTCACGCAGAGGAGGTCGACCTGCACGACGGCGCGCACCTCCAGCATCGCCGGGCCCGCGCGCACGGCCAGGTGCACGAGCCCGCCCTGCACCGCCTGCGTGACGTGCACGCTCGCGGCGAGTGCCTTCGTGGGCGGCGTCGCGGTGTAGAAGGCGATCGCGTGCGTGGCGCTCGCGAGCTGCTGCCCGGCCGGACAGCGCTCGACGTAGCGGCTCGCCCCGACGTGCACCTGGATCTGGGTCATCTGCGGCGCGGTCGGCTTGGCGGGCGGATACGGGTGGAAGGCGGTCGGCACGCGCTGCCCTGCGCCCGAGGCGGGGACGCAGCCGATGTGCGGGCGAAAGCTCGCCGCCGGATCGCGGCCGCGGACGAGCCGTCCGAGGAAGACGGCCGAGCTCGAGGTCGTGATGCCGGGGTTGACCGGGGTGCCGAGCGCGCCGCGGAAGCCGACCTCGAGCGCGCGCGTGCTGAGCTCGGCGTCGAGCCCGGCGACGACGAAGCGCTTCGGGCAGGCGAGCTGGAACTGCACCTCGCCGCCGCTGCCGGCGAGCACCCACGGCCCCGCCACGGGGACGCAGACCTGGAAACCGCGGCACTCGTTCGTCGCGCCCGCGGGGGCTGCGACGCCGCCGGCGGCGCATGCAGCCGCGGCGAGAACGGCGAGCCGTCTCACACGACCCTCCGGAACCAGAAAGCGGACAAACCGCCGCCGGCGAGCAGCAGCACGAGCGCACCGCCCGCGAACATGTCGGTGATCTCGCGGTTCTCGGTGCGGTGGCCGATGCGCGTGGCGAGGCGCCGATACACCTGGCTGAGCGCTGCGCTGGTGCGCGCGCGGAAGAACTGGCCTCCGGTCACGCGCGCCAGCAGCTGGAGCGTGGCGGGGCTCGGCGGCACGCGGATCTGCTCCGTGTAGCCGCCGGTCAGCTGGACGGTGACGATACCGTTCGCCGTGCCGACGAGCACGGTCGAGACGGGCACGTGCAGCGCCTTCGCGCGCTGCGCGGCCGCCGCGGGGGTCGTGCGGCCGCCGTCGCGGGCGCCGTCGGAGATGAGCAGCACAGAGGTCGGCGGCACGACTCCCTCGACCGTGCGCTCGCGCTGGCCGAGCTGGGCCGCGATGCGCACCGCATCGCCGATCGCGGTGCCTTCACCCGGGCGCAGCTCGCTGAGCGCTGTGGCGACGAGTGAGCGGTCGAGGGTGGGCGGGACCGAGACGAAGGCGTGGCTGCCGAAGGCGACGACGGCGACGCTGTACGCCTTCGGCACCTTGGCGAGGAACGCGTACGCGGCGTTGCGCGCGGCGTCGAGCCGCGTCGGCGCGACGTCGCTCGCCGTCATCGAGCGCGAGATGTCGATCGCGAGCACGACGGTCGCGTTCTTGCGCGGAACGGTGAGGTGCGCGTGCGGCCGCGCCACGCCGACGATAAGCGCGACGAATGCGAGCAGGAGCAGGCCGAGCGGGAAATAGCGCAACCTGCCCGGCCGGCGGGAGAGCAGGTTGGGGAGGAGCGCGAGGCTGGAGAAGCGGGCGGCAGCGGCCGCGCGCCGGCGCTCGTGCCAGAGCCAGCCCGCGACGAGTGCCGGCACGGCGAGCAGCGCGAGCAGCGCGAACGGCTGCGCGAAGCTCACCGGCGCGTCCCGAGGAAGACGGCGAGCGTACGCAGCCAGTCGCCAGACGTGGAGAGGACGGCGTGCGGCACGCCGAGCGCGGAGAGCACGCGGGCGACGCCGCTTCGCTCCTCCGCCGCGGCGTCGGCGAAGCGGCGGCGTAGCGACTCGCTGCGCGTGTCGACCCGGATCTGCCGTCCGGTCTCCGGGTCGACGAGCCAGAGCTCGCCGACGTCCGGCAGCTCCTGCTCGCGCGGGTCGCGGATCTCCACGGCGAGCACGTCGTGCCGACTCAGCAGCTCGAGCAGCGGCCTGCGCCAGTCGAACGGGCCGCGGAAGTCCGAGACGACCACGACGATGCCGCGCTGCCTCGCGATCGCGGCCGTGCGGCTGAGCGCCGCCCCGAGCGAGGTGGCGCCGACGCCGTCGGGCTCCGGCTCGCGGCGCAGCGCGGCGAGTAGCCCGAGCAGGCCGTGACGGCCCTGTGCAGGCGGCAGCGTCGTCGGCGAGCGGTCGCCGAAGGTGGCGATGCCGAGGCGGTTGCCCCGTCGCGTCGCCACGTGGCCGACGGCGATCGCGACCCCGTCGGCGACATCCGCTTTCCGCCGCTCGGCCGTGCCGAACTGCATCGACGGCGACGTGTCGAGCACGAGCCAGGTGACGAGCACGCGCTCGGCGAGGTGGACGCGGACGTGCGGCTCGCCGGTACGTGCCGTGACGTTCCACTCGATCTGGCGCACGTCGTCGCCGGGGACGTACGGCCGCACCTGCGCGAGCTCGACGCCGACGCCGTAGCGGGAAGAGCGGAAGTCGCCGGCGAGCATCCCCTCGAGCCGCCGCCCCACCTCGATCTGGAGCGCATGCAGGAGCTCGAGCGGGAGCGCTCCCGGCCCGGGCCGCTCGGGCGTTGCCGCCCCGAGGAGCGGCGAAGCCCTCATGCGACGCTCGGCCGCGCCAGGCTCGTCTCGGGCGCAGGCACGGCCGCGAGCACGGAGTCGAGGATCTGGTCGGGCGTGACGCCTTCGGCCAGCGCCTGGTAGCTGAGCACGAGCCGGTGCCGGAGCGCGTCCTTGGCGAGTGCGCGAACGTCGTCGGTGGTGGCGTAGTCGCGGCCGCGCAGCAGGGCGAGCGCGCGGGCGGCCTGGATGACGCTGATCGGCCCGCGCGGGCTGGCGCCGAAGTCGACGAAGTCCGTGAGCTCGGTCAGGCCGGCTCCGGCCGGGCGCCGCGTCGCGGTTGCGAGCTGAACGGCGTAGCTGATCAGAGCGGGGTCGACGTACACGTCGACGACCGCCGCCTGCAGCTCGCGCAGCTCGTCGAGCGTGAGCGCTTCGCGGAGATCGGGCGGAGCGACGAGCTGCCGCTGCACGATCGTCAACTCCTCGTCGTGCGCCGGGTAGTCGATCAGGATCTTGAGCATGAAGCGGTCGACCTGCGCCTCCGGCAGCGGGTAGGTGCCCTCGGACTCGATCGGGTTCTGCGTCGCCATGACGAGAAACGGCGACGGGACCGGGTAGCTCTGGTGCGCGATCGTGACCTGCCGCTCCTGCATCACCTCGAGCAGAGCGGACTGCACCTTCGCGGGCGCGCGGTTGATCTCGTCGGCGAGGAGGAAGTTGCAGAAGACCGGCCCCAGCTCCGTGTCGAACACGCCCTGGTCGGAGCGGTAGATCCGGGTGCCGACGAGGTCGGCGGGGACGAGGTCCGGCGTGAACTGGACGCGCGAGAAGCTGCCGCCCAGCACGCCTGCCGTGGTCTTGATCGTGAGCGTCTTGGCGAGGCCTGGGACGCCCTCGATCAGTAGATGTCCCTGCGCCAGCAGGCACACGAGCACGCGCTCGAGCATCGCGTCCTGGCCGGCGATGACGCGGCGAATTTCGAAGAGCGCCTGCTCGAGCCGTTCGCTGATCTCGCCCGGCGAGAGCGCTGAGCCGTTTCCCTGCCCCGACACGGAACCTCCCTGGTGGCTGAGCCGTGGATTGTTCCAGGCAAAGCTAAGTTCGGGATGAGCGGGAGTGCGGATTGTCACAGTCCTGTGAGATCTTTGTAAGAACCCCGTCCGGGGGAGGGAGGACGCGCGCCGGGGTGCTATCACGTGACCATGCGGATCCGCGGGCTTCTGGCTCCCTCGGCGGCTGCGTTCTTCCTGGCCGCGCTGACGCTTGCGCCGGCGGCAGCTCCCGCCCGGCTTGCGTCCCCGCAGGAGATCGCCTATTCCGACGTCGACGGGAACCTCTACGTCGACTCGATCCAGGGAAACGCGGCGACGACGATCTACCAGAGCGACGGCACGACCACGATGACAGCCCTCTCCCTTTCGCCCGACGGCAGCAACGTGCTCGCGCTCGCCACCGCCGACCAGAACCAGCTCGTGCTCGTTCCGACGGCGGGTGGGGCTCCGGTCCCGGTCTCCGGCACCGACGGCGCCGACTCGGGCTCCTTCTCCCCCGCCGGCAAGCAGATCGTCTTCTCGATCGACCCGGACGCCTCGGCGACGCTCGCGGCCGGGATCTACTCGGTGAGCGCCTCGGGTGGGACGCCCAGCGTCCTCGTCACGTCCCCCGACGGAGCGATCGACTCGCTGCCGCAGCTCTCGCCGAGCGGCTCCCAGCTCGCCTTCGCGCGCGACGCGACCGACAGCAACGGCAACGAGACGGTGGCGCTCGAGCTGGCGCCGGTCGCGGGCGGCACGGCCACGCAGATCGGCGTCGACCTCATCCCCAGAGTCGACGGTGGCGGACGCATCTCCTTCTCGCCCGACGGCGGGACGATCCTCTATGCGGGTGACGCCAACCCCGGCATCTTCAACGTGACGATTGCCAACGGCGACACGAGCCAGCTCACGACCGACTCCGACTACTGGCCGAGCTTCTCCGCCGACGGGTCGACGGTGTTCTTCTCGCGCGACGCCTTCAGCGCCGATGCCGACGACAACGCTGAGACGCCGGTCTCGCCCTCCGACAACGACGTGGACGAGCTCTGGACCATGAGCGCGGACGGCACCGACCCCGCCGTCGTCGCCGAAGGGGACTACGAGGGGCTCTCCGTCACGCCCTATGCGAGCAAGGGCTCGTCGGGCGGCTCGGGCGGCGGCTCCGGTGGTGGGTCAGGCGGAGGGTCGGGCGGCTCCGGCGGCGGCTCGTCGGGCGGCTCGGGCGGCGGGTCAGGCGGAGGGTCGGGCGGCTCCGGCGGCGGCTCGTCGGGCGGCGGCTCGTCGGGCGGCTCGGGCGGCTCGGGCGGCGGGTCGACCACCACGAAGGCGAAGTCCGCCACGGCGATCCACGTGGCGGTCCACGGCAGCCGCTATGTCGTGACGTGGAAGGGCAAGGCATCCACGTGGAAGGTGACGCTGAAGGTCGGCAAGCAGACCGTCGCGACGAAGGTCAAGGGCACCTTGCACACGCACACGTTCACGCTCCACGGCGCCAAGGGCACCGCGCGCGCGAGCGTGAAGAGCGCCTGACCGGGGCTAGACCTGCGGAATCCGCGCCTCGAGCGCGGCGGTGACGGCCTCGCGCACGGGCTCGAGCTCGATCCGGTCGAGCACGTCCTGGAAGAAGCCGCGCACGACCAGGCGCTCGGCCTCCGCGCGCGGCAGGCCGCGCGACATCAGATAGAAGAGCTGCTCGCGATCCACGCGGCTGACGGTGGCGCCGTGCGTGCAGCGCACGTCGTTGGCCATGATCTCGAGGCCCGGGATCGGGATCGCGTGCGCCGTCGGGGAGAGCATCAGGTTCCGGCACTCCTGGTAGGCGTTCGTCTTCTGCGCGTCCGGCTCGACGCGGATCATCCCGCGCCACACCGCGGTCGCGTTGTCACGGAGCGCGCCCTTGAAGGCGAAGTCCGAAGTGCAGTGCGGCGCGATGTGCTCCTGGAACGTGTCGTAGTCGAGATGCTGCTCGCCGTCCGCGAAGTACGCCCCCGTCACACGCGACGTCCCGCCCGGGCCGCTCAGGTCGTTCTGGATCCGCGTCTTGCCCTTCTTGCTCCCGAAGCCGCCGGCGACCCAGTCCAGCTCGGCGTCCCGCCCGACGCGGGCGTGATGTGACGCGAAGTGCCACGTCTCCGCCGACAGGTTCTGCAGCGACACGTACTCGAGCTTCGCGCCTTGCTCCACGAACAGCTCCACCGCGGCGTTCGAATACGCGGCCGTGTCCGGGGCCGGCGACGCGTACTCCTCGATCAGCGAGGCCCGCGCGCCCTCCTCCGCAACGACGACGAGCCGCCAGAACGTCTGCCCCGTCGCGGCGATCCGCACGTAGAGCGGCTTCTCGAGCACGACGCCCTTCGGGACGACGACGAGCAGCCCGTGCGTCCACATCGCGGCGTTGTGGGCCGCGAACTTCTCGTCCCAGCCGATGAGCGAGTACAGCTGCTCGTAATCCTCCGGCAGCGGCTCGAAGCGCACGCCCTCCGGCGCCCGCTCGATCTCGATCCCGTTCTCGGTCACCGTCGCGTAGCCGGCGACGTCGAGGTCCAGCATCGTCGCGATCTCGGTCTCGCCCCCGCCGACGAACGACTCGGGCTCGAAGCCCTTCAGGTCGGTGAAGCGCCAGTGCTCCTCGGTCGTGTTCGGGAGCGGAAGGCTGCGATAGGCCTCGGCAGCCTCCGCCTTACCCAACCGAGCCCTCCATCTGCAGCTGGATCAGCCGGTTCATCTCGACCGCGTACTCCAGCGGCAGCTCCTTCGTGATCGGCTCGACGAAGCCGCTCACGATCATCGCGCTCGCCTCCGACTCCGACAGGCCGCGCGACATCAGGTAGAAGAGCTGCTCGGTGCCGATCTTCGACACCGTCGCCTCGTGGCCGATGTCGACCTCGTCTGCCTCGATCTTCATGTACGGGTAGGTGTCGGAGCGCGACTCCTCGTCGAGGATCAACGCGTCGCAGACCACCTTCGACTTCGAGCCCCGCGCGGCCTTGTCCACCTGGAGCAGCCCGCGGTAGCCGGCGCGGCCGCCGTCCTTCGAGATCGACTTGGACGTGATGATCGACGTCGTGTTCGGCGCGACGTGGACGCACTTGCCGCCCGCGTCTTGGTGCTGGCCCTTGCCGGCGAACGCGATCGACAGCACCTCGCCGTGCGCGCGGTCGCCCATCAGCCAGATGGCCGGATACTTCATCGTCAGCTTCGAGCCGAGGTTCCCGTCCACCCACTCCATCGTCGCGTCCTCGTATGCGACGGCGCGCTTCGTGACGAGGTTGTAGACGTTGTTCGACCAGTTCTGGATCGTCGTGTAACGGCAGCGCGCGCCCTTCTTGACGACGATCTCGACGACGGCGCTGTGCAGCGAGTCGGTCGAGTAGATCGGCGCCGTGCAGCCCTCGACGTAGTGCACGTAGGCGCCCTCGTCGACGAGAATCAGCGTCCGCTCGAACTGGCCCATGTTCTCCGCGTTGATGCGGAAATACGCCTGCAGCGGCATCTCGATCTTCACGCCCGGCGGCACGTAGATGAACGAGCCGCCCGACCAGACGGCCGAGTTGAGCGCCGCGAACTTGTTGTCGTTCTGCGGGATGATCGTCCCGAAGTACTGCCGGAACAGATCCTCGTGCTCGCGCAGCGCCGTGTCGGTGTCGAGGAAGATCACGCCCTTCTTGACGAGATCCTCCTGGAGCTTGTGGTAGACGACCTCCGACTCGTACTGCGCGCCGACGCCGGCGAGGTACTTCTTCTCCGCCTCCGGGATGCCGAGCTTGTCCCAGGTGTCCTTGATGTCCGCGGGCAGGTCCTCCCAGGAATTCGCCTGGTTCTCGGTCGGCTTGATGTAGTAGAAGATGTTTTCGAAGTCGATCTCGGCGACGTTCCCGCCCCAGGTCGGCAGCGGGCGCGCGAGGAAGTAGTCCAGGCTCTTGTGCCGGAACTTCCGCATCCAGTCGGGCTCGCCCTTGTGCGACGAGATCGCGTCGACGAGCTCGTGCGAGATGCCGCGCCCGGACTTGAAGAAATAGTCCTCGGTGACGTGGAAGCCGTACTTGATCGCGTAGTCGGAGCCGATCCCCTGGACGACTTCGGTCTCGGTCTGCGCCATTACGCAGCAACCTCCTCGTAGGGCGCGTAGCCCTCCGCCTCGAGCTTCTTCGCGAGCTCCGGCCCGCCTTCCTCGACGATCTTCCCGCCCACGAACACGTGCACGAAGTCCGGCGTGATGTAGTCGAGGATGCGCTGGTAGTGCGTGATCACGAGCGCGCCCATCTCCGGGCCGACGAGCTCTTTCACGCCGGTCGCGACGACGCGGAGCGCGTCGATGTCGAGGCCGCTGTCGGTCTCGTCGAGCACGGCGATGCGCGGCTTCAACATCGCCATCTGAAGGATCTCGACGCGCTTCTTCTCGCCGCCCGAGAAGCCGTCGTTGAGGTAGCGCGAGGCGAGCTCGCGGCTGACTTTCAGCCGGTCCATCTGCGCCAGCAGCTCCTTGCGGAACTGCGGGATCGCGATCGGGTCGGCGACGCCGCCGTTGCGCGCCTTGCGCACGGCGTTGATTGCGCTGCGCAGGAAGCTCGTCACCGTCACGCCCGGGATCGCGTGCGGGTACTGGAAGGCGAGGAACAGGCCGCGCTGTGCGCGCTCATCCGCTCCCATCTCTGTCACGTCGTCGCCGTCGAGGAGGATCCGCCCCTCGGTGATCTCGTACCCGGGATGGCCCATGACTGCGTAGGCCAGCGTCGACTTGCCGGAGCCGTTCGGCCCCATGATCGCGTGCACCTGGTTCGTGTCGACCTCGAGGTCGACGCCCTTGACGATCTCGGTGCCGTCTTCCAGCGCGACGTGTAGGTTCTCGAGCTTCAGCAGTCCCACGAACGAGGCCTCGTTTCCAAGAAATTGCGGGGCTTTCGCCCGGCGTAAACCCACCGCGGACAGTCTAGCGGAGACCCGGCCGGCCTCGGCCCTACCGGGCCGCCCCCTCAGCGGATCCTGCGAGCCGTGGTACTCTTAAGTCATGACCGGCTGGACCAGCCCCACCCACATCGTCGTTCTACTCCTGATCGCGCTGCTGCTCTTCGGCGCGAAGCGGCTGCCCGAGATCGGTCGCTCGCTGGGCACAGGGATGCGCGAGTTCAAGGACTCGGTCACGGGGCACAACCCCGCGGAGCCGAGCCAACTCATGCCGCCACCCGCCGAGACGACGACGGCGGCGACAACAGCGCCTCCGCCCGAGCGCGACGCCGTCTAGCTCCCGCATGAGAGGGCTGCCCCGCCGCCTTGGCTACGGCGAGGAGGCGACGCTCGTCGAGCATCTCGAGGAGCTGCGGCGGCGCATCTTCATCATGCTCGGTGCGCTCTTGCTGGGCTCGATCGTCGCCTTCGCCCTCCACACGCACGTCCTCGAATTGCTGAACCGGCCGCTCCCGGCCGCCCGGCGCCACCCGGTCACCTTCGGCGTCGCCGAGCCGTTCGTCGTTTCGCTGACCGTCAGTGTCTACGCGGGCTTCCTGCTCGCGCTGCCGGTGATCCTCTGGCAGCTCTGGTCCTTCTTCGCGCCGGCCGTCGACCGGCGGATCGAGCGAACCGTGCTGGAAATGGTCGGCTTCGCGACCGCGCTCGGCGTCGCCGGGCTCGCGTTCGGGTACTTCGTTCTCCTGCCGCGCGCCGTCCACTGGCTGACGAACTACGACACCAAGCAGTTCCAGATCCTCATTCGGGCCAGGGACTACTACAGCTTCACCTCGACGGTGCTGCTCGGGATCGTCGTCGTCTTCGAGCTGCCGATGGTCGTGCTCGGGCTCGTGCACCTCGGAGTGCTGTCGTCGGCGCGCCTGCGCAAGAACCGGCGACTCGGCTACTTCATCGTTGCCGTGGTCGCGCTCGGCCTCCCGGGCCCCGACCCGGTGACCACCGCGCTCGAGCTGCTACCGATGTGGGTCCTGTTCGAGGGCTCGATCTGGCTCGCAGTGTTCGTCGAGCGCCGGGCCGCGTCACGGCTCGTCGCACCCGGCGTGTCCGGCTCCTGATCGATACCCTGGGCTCGAGATGGCACGCGCGGCGGTCAAGGCGAAGCAGGCCCAGCGGGCGAAGGCGCAGCCCGCGAAGCCGCTCGCGCGCCGCGGGCGGCGCAAGCACGCCGGCGGCGGCAACCCGAACCAGCAGCTGTTCTTCTCGCGCCTGCGCCGCCGGGCGAAGGTCGCCTACGTCATCCTCGCCGTGCTCTTCGCCATCACGTTCGCCTTCCTCGGCGTCGGCTCCGGCTCGAGCGGCCTCGACCAGCTCTTCAACGGGCTGAACATCTTCGGCAGCGGGAGCGGCACGTCCGTCTCGAAGGCGCTGACGGAGGTGCAGAAGCATCCGACCGACCCGAAAGGCTTCCGTGACCTCGCCACGGCCTACGAGAACAGGGCTCACACCGGCGACACCGCGAGCGCGATCAGCGCGCTCCAGGAGTACACGAGCCTGAAGCCGAAGGACGCGAAGGCCTGGAGCGAGCTCGCCGGCCTCCAGCTCGCCCAGGCGCAGACCTTCATGACGCAGTACCAGGACGCGTACGCGGCGGAGCAGCTCGCGGCGCCCAGCCAGGCCTTCGTGCCCACCGGCAAGCTCGGGACGGCACTCGGCGCCGACCCGATCGAGCAGGCGCAGGCGACGAGGGCGAACACGAACACCAGCGACATCGCCCAGAACGTCGGCCTGGCCTACAACGGCGCCGTCCTCTCGTACCAGAAGCTCGTGAAGCTCCAGCCGAACAACTCGAATGCCCAGTTCCAGCTCGCGCAGGCGGCGCAGACCGCGGGGCAGAACGCCGTCGCCGTCACGGCCTACAAGGCGTATCTGAAGCTGAACCCGACCTCGTCGAGCGCGAGCCAGATCAAGCAGCTGATCAAGCAGCTGTCTCCGGCGCCGGCGAAACCCGCGAAGAAGTCGTCGAAGAAGACGAAGAAGTAGACGTGACCGCCGGCGGGCGGGGTCTGGTTAGACTCCCCCGCGTGCGTCGGGGTCTCATCGGAGCCGTGGCCGCGCTTGCGGCCGTACTGTCTGCCGCAGGCTGCGGTACGGGCGGAATCGCGTCCACCCACGTCGACCAGGCGAACGGCCAGAAGCTGTTCTCCGCCAAGTGCGCCGGCTGCCACACCCTTGCGGCGGCCGGGGCGCAGGGAACGGTCGGGCCGAACCTCGACAACGCTTTCGCAGCCGACCGGGCGCAGCACTTCGAGCAGAGCACGATCCAGAACGTCGTGCTCGACCAGATCCGGGACGCGGCGCTGCCGATGCCGAAGGACCTCGTCACCGGGCAGGACGCGCAGGACGTCGCGGGCTACGTGGCCGCGGTGGCCGGGCAGGGCGGCGCGAATGCGAAGCCGCCGTCGCAGCTCGGCACGAACGGCAAGGCGATCTTCTCCGCGGAGTGCTCGAGCTGCCACACGCTCAAGGCGGCGGGCGCCACCGGCACAGTGGGGCCGAACCTCGACCAGCTCAAGCCGTCCGACGCGATCGTCCAGCGCCAGGTGACGAACGGCGGCGCCGTGATGCCGGCCTTCAAGGGCAAGCTCAGCCCGGCGCAGATCGCGGCCGTGGCAACGTTCGTCTCCTCCTCCGCCGGCAAGTAGTCCCGGTGGAGGTGCGGCGCGCGCGGCCGGAGGACGCCGCCGAAGTCGCGGAGGTGCACCTGCGGACGTGGCAGGCGGCGTACGAGCACGTCTTCGGTGCCGAGCGGCTGGCGGAGCTCGACCCGGAGCGGCGGCTGCACGCCTGGGAGCGGACGCTCGCGGAGCACCCGGACGAGGCCGTGTTCCTTGCCGAGCAGGAGGGCCGTGTGGTCGCGTTCGCGTCGGTCGGTCCGAGCCGCGACGAGCCGGACGAGGGGGAGCTCTACGCGATCTACGCGCTGCCGTCGGCCTGGGGCGGCGGCGCCGGGCCGGCGCTGATGCGGGAGTCGCTCGCCGCACTGAGGGAGCTCGGCTACCGCGCCGCGACCCTCTGGGTGCTCGAGGACAACCCGCGCGCCCGCCGCTTCTACGAGCGCGAGGGCTGGAAGCTCGACGGCACGCGGCGGGAGGGCGAGCACCTCGGCGTCGCCACTGTAGAAGTCCGATATCGCATCGTGCTCGCGTAGCGAAAGGCTGTAACCAGGTTGCGTCCCGCAACCTGGTTACAGACGTTTAGTGGCGCAGGTACCAAGCGATGCCGCCGATGACGGCCACCGCGGCCGCGACGCCGGCCCAAACGTTGAGTTTCGAAGCGCCGACGATGACGAGCGCGCCGACGACCACGACGCCGAGGAAGCGGAAGGCCTCCGCCTCGCTGCCGAGCGGGTTCCTCAGAGGACGTAGACCGTCATGAAGACGATGATCCACATGACGTCGACGAAGTGCCAGTAGATCCCGCCGATCTCGACGCCGTGGTGGTGCTCGGCCGAGAAGTGGCCGCGGAACGCGCGGATCGTCATGAAGAGCAGGATCGAGAGGCCGACGAAGACGTGGGCGCCGTGCAGGCCGGTGAGGCAGAAGAAGATCGTCGCGAACGCGCCGTCGCTCGTGTTGAAGCCGATCCGGGCGTACTCGAAGATCTGCGTCGTCAGGAAGGAGACCCCCATCAGGAACGTCAGCAGCAGGCCCGCTCGGAGCCCGAACACGTTGCCCCTCTTGATCGATTGGAGCGCCCAGTGCATCGTCGCGCTCGACGTGAGCAGGATCAATGTGTTGACCGTCGCCATATAGACCGGTAGGTGGTAGGGCGGTGTCGGCCACGGCGTCCCGGCCGCGACGCGTACGAAGAAGTACGCGGTGAAGAACGAGCCGAAGAGCATGATCTCCGTTCCGATGAACAGGAACATGCCGAGCACGCTGGGCGTGATGCGCGAGCTGAAGTGCGGCGCCGGCGGCCCGTGATGCTCTTCGTGACCGTGGCCGAGCGGCTCGGCGTGCGAGTGCGCGGACATCAGGCCACCGCCTCCACCGGGACATCCACCTCGACGTGCTCCAGGGGCAGATTCGCGTCGGCGCGCAGCCGGCCGAGCAGGTCGCGGCGCAGCCAGCCGGAGCGCGCACCCGGGAAGGTGGAAACGATCAGCTCGTCCACCCGCTCGTCCTCGAGCGTCTGCATCACGGCCGTATACGGGTCGGGATGCGAGATCTGCCCGTGCGCGTCCAGCCCCTCGCCGCGGAGCAGCGTGACCGCGCGCAGCAGGCGCCGCTCCGCCTCTTCGTAGGAGCCCTCGCTTTCACCCTGGGGCGAGACGATCAGGAAGCTCGCGGGGCCCTTCGCGGCCCGCCGGCGGATCGTGTCGAGCAGGGGCGCGCCGAGAACCGTCTGGTTCGCGACGACGAGCACGTTCGCCTCGCCGCGCTCGGCCGCGAGGTCGACGACGACGTGCTCGAACGGGAGCGAGCCGGCGACGCGCCGCATCTGCTCGACGGCGTTTCGGCGCAGCCAGCCGGACTGCCGCTGCGGATGCGTCGAGACGACGATCTCGTGCGGCTCGAGCTGGTGGATCGCGTCCCGCAGTGCCGGCACGGGGTCGGACTCGACGACGACGCCCGCCGCGGGCACGCCGGCGTTGCGGAGCAGGTTGAGCGTCTTGTCGAGACGGCGCCGCGCTGCGGCGCGCCGCGTGTCGTAATAGACGACGTAGCCCTGCCGCGGTTGGTTCACCGGCGCGACGACGGTCACGCGGACCGGCCCGCCTGCCGCCTTCTTCTCGATCAGCTCGACGAGCGAGGGCGAAACGACGGTCTCGTTCGCGATGACGAGGACGTGCCGCGCCGACTCGGGCTCGCTCACGTGACGCCCGCCTCCTCGGGCTCGGCCGTGCGCGCGGGCGCGAGGATCGCGTGCTGTGCGCCTGGCATGCCGTAGCCGTACGGTGAGCCGACGACCTGCGGGATCTCGTCGAAGTTGAAGATCGGCGGGGGTGAGCTCACCTGCCACTCGAGCGTCATGCCCCGCCACGGGTTGGACGGTGCGGGCTCGCCGGCGCGCCAGCTCGTGATCATGTTGTAGAGGAACACGAGCGCCGACGCGCCGAGCCCGAAGGACGCGAGCGAGATGAACATGTTCAGGTCGGCGAACTTCGGCGCGTAGTCGGCGACCCGGCGCGGCATTCCCTCCGTCCCGAGGATGTGCATCGGGAAGAAGGTCAAGTTGAAGCCGACGAACGTCAGCCAGAAGTGCAGTTTGCCGAGGCGCTCGTTGTACATCCGCCCGGTCATCTTCGGGAACCAGTAGTAGATGCCGGCGAAGATCGTGAACACGGAGCCGCCGAACAGCACGTAGTGGATGTGCGCGACGATGAAGTACGTGTCGCTCATGTGGATGTCGATCGGCACGGAGCCGAGCATCACGCCCGAGAGCCCGCCGATCACGAACATCGAGAGGAAGCCGAGTGCAAACAGCATCGGCGTGTTGAAGCGCAGCTTCCCCTCCCACATCGTGGCGAGCCAGCTGAAGACCTTGATCCCCGTCGGTACCGCGATCAGAAGCGTCGTGATCATCATCGGCACGCGCAGCCATGACGCCATGCCGCTCACGAACATGTGGTGCGCCCACACCGAGAAGCCGAGCACGACGATCGCCATCAACGAGAGCGCCATCAACCGGTAGCCGAAGACCGGCTTGCGGCTGAAGACGGATATGACCTCACTCATGATCCCGAAGCCGGGCAGCATCATGATGTAGACAGCCGGGTGGGAGTAGAACCAGAAGATGTGCTGGTACCCGAGTGGGTAACCGCCCTTGGTCGGGTCGAAGAACGACGTGTGCATCACGTGGTCGAACATCGAGAAGAACTGCGACCCGGCGATGAACGGCGTCGCGACCACGACGAGCAGCGACGTCGTGAAGTTCGCCCACACGAGCAACGGCATGCGCCAGAACGTCATCCCCGGCGCGCGCATCGTGATGATCGTGACCAGGAAGTTGAGGGCGGTCATGATCGACGACGCACCCGCCCACTGCACGCCCTGGTTGAAGAAGACGGCGCCGAGAGGCTCGTGCGTCGAGCAGAGCGGCACGTAGCCCGTCCAGCCGCACGCGAACGCGCCTCCCGGGACGACGAACGAGCTCAGCATCATGATCCCGGCGATCGGCAGCAGCCAGAAGGAAAGCGCGTTCAGGCGCGGGAACGCCATGTCGCCGGCGCCGAGCATCAGCGGCACGACGAAGTTCGCGAGCCCGGCGAAGGCCGGGATGACGAACAGGAAGATCATCAGCGAGGCGTGGACGGAGAAGAGCCCGTTGTACGTCTGCGTGTCGAAGAACTGCATGCCGGGGCGCGCGAGCTCGGCGCGCAGCAGGAGCGCGAGCAGGCCCCCGGCGAAGAAGAAGAAGATCGTCGTCGTGAGGTACTGGACGCCGATCACCTTGTGGTCGGTGTTCACCCGGAAGTAGTCGCGCCAGCTACGCGCCCCGTGCCCGGAGTGGTCCTCGGGTCGCGTGGGGAAGCCGAGCGCGTAGTACGCCCAGTAGTCGAAGCAGCCGATGCCCGCGAGGAAGCCGAGCGGCAGCGCGACGAGCATCGAGACGAGCGTGATCACTTGCATGTCGAACAGCGGCTGCCAGCCGCCCCACCAGCGGAAGACGACGACGAGGCCGAAGCCGAAAGCGCCGAAGAGACAGGACATCCACGCCGCGCGGATCCAGCCGGCGCGGAAGAGCAGACCCCACCCTCCGCGCCCGTGGGGCGCGAGCTCGTGGTCGGCGGTAACTGCGGTCACGTCTTCGTTCTCACCCCTTCGTGCCCGAGGCGGCCAGGTACTTGACGAGGGAGTCGAGCTGCGGCTTCGACAGCGACTTCCCGAAGGTCTGCGGCATCACGTTCTTCGGATAGCCGGGCTGGATGTATGCGTTCGGGCTGACGATCGACTCGCGGATGAACGACTCGAGCGGCTGCCTTGCCTGCTTCGCGTAGGCGGCCAGCTTGTCGAGATCGGGGCCGACCTTGCCGGAGGCGCCCGCGGCCGCGAGCGTATGGCACGCCCCGCAGGCGTTGTTCTTGAAGACGGCGGCGCCCGACACCGCCGCGTTCGGCGACGAGATCGCCGCCGACTGGCTCTTCAGCCACTTGGCGAAGGCCGCGGGCGTTATCACCACGGCCTGTGCGCGCATCAGCGCATGCCCGAGCCCGCAGAGCTCGGTGCAGATCACCGGGAAGGTGCCGAGTCGGTCCGGCGTGATGTGCAGCGTCGGGTGCATGCCGGGCACCGTGTCCTGCTTCTGCCCGAACTCCGGCACCCAGAAGGAGTGGATGACGTCCTTCGACGTGAAGCGGAGCAGCACGGAGCGCCCCTTCGGCAGCATCAGCGATCCGGTCGTGAGGCCCTTCGCATCCGGGTAGCTGAAGCTCCAGGCGAACTGCTGCGCCGTCACGTTCACGCGGAGCACGTTCTTGCCCTGCGCGCCGTCGCGGGCGAGCACGATGGCGCTGACGATGGCTATGGCGGTCACGAGCAGCATCGGGATCAGCGTCCAGGTGATCTCGAGGCCGGTGTGGCCGTGGATCGGCGGCCCGTCCTCGTGGTCGTCCGGCCGCGCCCGGAAGCGAACGACCGAGTAGAGAATCGCGGCCGCGACGATCGCGAAGATGACGATGCAGATGACGATGACGAACCAGATCGTGAAGTCGATCCGGCTCGCCTCGCGCGCCGCCGGCCTCGGCAGCCAGGGCAGCAGCACGGCGACCGCGGTGGCGATCCCGCCTGCGAGCACGCCGATGCCGACAAGCGAGACGATCTGGCCCCTGCGCATCCGACCCGGAATCTAAACAAAACGGCGGCGCCGTGTTCGCGTCACCGGGGGAGGAAGAGCGCGATCGGGCTTGCGAAAGCTCGCCGAGGGGTCGGAGGAGCCTGCTCCGACCCCTCTCGACGGGGGCGTTACCGATCCAGCATGTACGTGACGCTCAGCAGGTACGGCCCCGGGGGCAGGTCCGTGGGATGGCAGAGCAGACGCAGCTCCTTCCCGATGATGGGCTTGACGGCGTAGCCGTCGATGTAGGAAGTGAAGCCGTTGAAGCCGATGTCGGCGCTCTCGTAGTCGAACGAGTCGCGGGCCCCGGCTCCGAAGTCGTGCATGAAGCGCAGCTGCAGATGGGCGGCATTCGTCACCGGGGTGGACGCGTAGTTCTCGACGAACACGTGCACCCAGACGCGAATCTCCTTCCAGCCGTCCACCTTGAGCTTCTCGTCGAACAGCACGTCATAGCCCGGTCCGACCGGCTGGGTGGGGGCCTTGAGGCGCTTGTCCTTGAAGAGCTCGACGTACTTCGTCGCCGGCAGGGCCGGCCGAGCGGCAACGGGCTGGAGAGTAGTGGCCATGGCTCCTCCCTTGGGGGTCTTTGCCCCAGGCTCGTTCCAGCCGGGCCGCCGCCCATCGGTACTAGTGCGCAGCGCCGCGGGCCAGAACACCTGCCGCCGAGCGTCCGGCATGGGCCGTGCAGGATTCGAACCTGCGACCTTGGGATTAAGAGTCCCCTGCTCTACCAGCTGAGCTAACGGCCCGGAGCGGCGGCAATTGTAGCTTCGTTGCGCATAGGCTGACCCGCGGTGAAGGTCCTCTCCGTTGTCGGCAACCGGCCGCAGTTCGTCAAGTCTGGACCGCTCTCCGTCGCGCTCCGCGATGCCGGGATCGAGGAGGTCGTGCTGCACACCGGCCAGCACTGGGACCGCGAGCTGTCCGACGTTTTCTTCGAAGAGCTCGGGTTGCCGGAGCCTGCGTACATGCTCGACCTGCACACGGCCGACCCGGCGGCGATGCGGCCGGGGATCGCCGCCGCGCTCGAGCGGGAGCGGCCCGACTGGGCTCTCGTCTACGGCGACACGAACTCGACGCTCGCCGGCGCCGAGGCGGCGGCGAGCGTCGGCGTGCCGGTCGCCCACGTCGAGGCGGGCCTGCGCAGCGGCGACCTCTCGATGCCGGAGGAATACAACCGGATCGAGGTCGACCGGATCGCCGCCCTCCTGCTCTGCCCCGATGAGCGCTCGCGCGTGACACTGCTTGCCGAGGGCGCAACCGGGCGGATCGAGGTCGTCGGCGACGTGATGGCGGACGCCTGCTTTCGGCTCGCGCCGATCGCGCGCAGGCGCTCCCACGCGCTGAGCCGTTTCGGCGTGGAGCCGGGCGGCTACGTCGTCGCGACGATCCACCGCGAGGCGAACGTGCAGCCGGAGCGCCTGAGCCGGCTCTTCGACGGGCTCTCCCGGATCGAGGAGCCGGTCGTCTTCCCACTCCATCCCAGGACGCGAGCCGTCGCGATAGCGCACGGGCTCGCCCCCGGCGAGCGCGTGCGCACGTGCGAGCCGCTCGGTTATCTGGACATGGCGGCCCTTGCCTCGCAGGCGCGCGTGATCGTCACGGACTCCGGCGGCCTGCAGAAGGAGGCGTACTGGTACGGCGTGCCCTGCGTCACCGCGCGGCCCTCGACCGAGTGGAAGGACACGGTCGAGCTCGGCGCCAACGTGCTCGTCGACGACGACCCGGAACGGCTCGCGCACGCGGTCGCGACGGCGCGCATGCCGGACGAGCGCCCGACGCTGTACGGCGACGGCGACGCTTCCTCGAAGGTCGCCGCCGCGCTCCGCGGTAGCCTTGCCCCGGCGTGAAACCCGAGATCGCCATTGTCGGCGCCGGCTATGTCGGCGTCCCGCTCGCCCAGGTTTTCGCAGAGGCCGGCAAGCGCGTTGTGCTCGTCGACGTCCAGCAATCGCGCGTCGACATGCTCAACCGCGGCGAGAGCTACATCGAGGACGTTCCGAGCGAGGTCATGTCGAAGCTCGTCGCGGACGGGCTCTCCGCGACGACCGACTACGACGTCCTCCGCGACGCCGACGCGATCCTGATCGCGCTCCCGACCCCGCTGTCGCGCCAGCGGGAACCGGACCTCTCGATCGTGCTTGGCGCGGTCCGCCAGATCGCTCTGCGCTTGCGCCAGGGTCACCTCGTCGTGCTCGAGTCGACGACGTACCCTGGGACGACGCGCGAGGAGGTGCTGCCGATCCTCGAGGAGACCGGGTTGAAGGTCGGCGAGGACTTCCATCTCGCCTTCTCGCCGGAGCGGGTCGACCCTGGCCGCGTCGACTGGACGACCAGGAACGTCCCGAAGGTCGTCGGGGGCGTCACCACAGCCTGCACCGAGCGCGCCGCGGAGCTCTACGGCGGCGCGATCGAGACGATCCATCGGGTCTCGACGCCGGAAGCAGCCGAGCTGACCAAGCTGCTCGAGAACATCTTCCGCTCGGTCAACATCGCGCTCGTCAACGAGCTGGCGATTCTCTGCGACCGGATGGGGATCGACGTCTGGGAGGTCATCGACGCGGCGGCGACAAAGCCGTTCGGTTTCATGCGCTTCAGCCCCGGCCCCGGGCTCGGCGGCCACTGCATCCCGATCGACCCCTTCTATCTCACCTGGAAGGCGCGCGAGTTCGGCTTCTACACCGAGTTCATCGAGCTCGCCGGCAAGGTGAACGAGGAGATGCCGTACTTCTGCCGCTCGCTCGTCTCGCAGGCGCTGAACCACGCGAAGCAGAAGTCGCTCAAGGGCTCGCACGTGCTCATCCTCGGCGTCGCGTACAAGCCGGACATCGGCGACATGCGCGAATCGCCCGCGCTGAAGCTCATCTCCCTGCTCCGGAACGCCGGCGCCGAGGTCGCCTACCATGACCCGCACGTGCCCCGGTTCGCCGAGCACGGCCTCGAGATGGAGTCGGTCTCGCTCGACCCCGCCGCCTACGACTGCGTCGTGATCGTCACCGACCATCACTCGATCGACTACGACCGCGTCGTCGAGGACGCGAGCCTCGTCGTCGACCTTCGCAACGCGACCGGCCACAACGGCGACCGCAACTCGGAGAAGGTCTTCAAACTTTAGATGGCTCGCCCGGCGGTGCATCGCGGCCTCTCGCCCGCCCTGAGCGGCGCGATCCGGCGTCCTCGGTCGGCCGCGGGCGACTGGCCCGCAGCCTCCCTGCGTCCTTGCCTCGCTTGCTCATGACGGCCGAGAGTTCCACGGACACCACCGGGCGAGCCATCGGTGTCGCCGGGCTCGGCTACTGGGGGCCGAACCTGGCCAGGAACTTCGACGATCTCGGCGTCCTCACGGCGCTCTGCGAGCTCGATCCGGCGCTGCGCGACCGCTACGCCGCGCGCTACCCGCAGGCGCGCATGTACGGGGATTTCGACGAACTCCTGGCCGACGACGGAGTCGACGCGGTGGTGATCGCGACGCCTGTCCCGACGCATTACGCCCTAGCCTGCAGCGCCCTCGCTGCGGGCCGGCACGTCCTCGTCGAGAAGCCGCCGGCGATGCGCGCCGCGGAGATCGACGAGCTCGTGGCGATCGCCGCCGAGCGGGACCTCGTGCTGATGCCCGGCCATCTGCTCCTCTACCACCCGGGGATCCGCAAGCTGAAGGAGCTGATCGACTCCGGCGACCTCGGCGAGGTGCTCTGCATCTACGGCAACCGTCAGAACCTCGGCATCGTGCGGACGAACGAGAACGCGCTCTGGTCGCTCGGCGTCCACGACCTCTCGGTGATCCTCTACCTGCTTGACGAGGAGCCGGACGCGTGCGTCGCGCACGGCCGCGACTTCCTCACCGAGGGCGTCGAGGACGTCGTCTTCTGTTACCTGCGCTTCCCGAGCGGGAAGATCGCACACATGCACCTGTCCTGGCTCGATCCGCACAAAATGCGGAGGATCACCGTCGTGGGCCGCGAGAAGATGGTCGTCTTCGACGACATGGAGCTCGAGCGCAAGGTGACGATCTACGAGAAGGCGCCGTGGAAGCGCACGGACAGCTACGGCGAATGGCAGACACGCTCCGGCGACATCTCGATCCCGAAGATCGCAACCGACGAGCCGCTCAAGCTCGAGTGCCAGGAGTTCCTGCGCCTCGTTGCCGGCGAGGGCGACCGGCGCAAGGTCGCCGAGGACGGCGCGCGCGTCGTGCGGGCGCTCGACCGGCTGACGGGGTCGCTGCATGGCTGAGATCCATCCGAGCGCGATCGTCTACCCGGGGACCGTGCTCGGCGAGGGTGTGAAGATCCTCGAGGGGGCGGTCGTCGGCAAGCAGCCGACGCTGTCGCCGCGCTCGACCGCGAAGCGGGAGCCGCTGCCACCGACGGAGATCGGCGACGGGACGGTGGTCTCCACCGGCGCGGTCGTGTTCGCCGGCACGACAATCGGAGCGCGCGTGATCGTCGGCGACCAGACGTGCGTGCGCGAGCGGGTCCGGGTCGGCGACGACGTGGTGATCGGGCGCGGCTCGCTGATCGAGAACGATGTCACGATCGGCGCGCTCACGAAGATCCAGGCGATGGCGTACATCACTGCCTACTCGACGCTCGAGGACAACGTCTTCATCGCGCCCTGTGTCGTGACGGCGAACGACGACTTCATGGGCCGCACCGAGCGCCGGCACGACCTCATTCAGGGTCCGACGATCCGGCGCGGTGCGCGGATCGGCGGCGGCGCGGTCCTCTGCCCGGGAGTCGAGATCGGCGAGGAGGCGTTCGTCGGGGCCGGCGCGGTGGTCACGAAGGACGTCGAGCCGCGGACGCTCGTCGTCGGCAGCCCCGCACGCGTGCTACGAACGGTCCCCGAGGACGAGCTGCTCGAGAACCAGTAGGGCTAGTGGACGCGGCCACAAGTACGGTTGTGCGTCTGGCGGCCCGCAAACGCGGCGCATGCCGTTGTCCTCGGTCGGCCGCATACCTACGGGTATGCGGCCTCCCTGCGTCCTAGGCCTGCT